>JABLTK010156991.1_pt1 | contig 75943 bp, 70 predicted proteins | sample 7160131 | NCBI WGS metagenome assembly JABLTK01 (sample SAMN14651221, study PRJNA627086) | human gut metagenome | isolation source: feces | host: Homo sapiens | reverse complement strand
AGCGATAAATAGTAATTTGTTTGTAAGGAGGAAAATAAAATGTTAAAAATAAATAAAGAAAATATTTTTTATGAAGATATCACATTATTAATTTATATTTATTATAAAGTAAATGGAATAATTCATAATTATAATATTAAACATGTAATAATAGATGAAGTTCAAGATTATACTAAGTTACAATTATATATTTTAAAGAATATTTTTAGTAAATCTACTTTTACAATATTAGGGGATATTAATCAAGTAATGTTACCGATTAGTGAAATTAATTCTTTAAGTGAATTATTAAATGGTAAATATATTGTTTTAAATAAAACTTATCGTTCTACAGAAAGTATAATAAATTATTCAAATAAAACATTAGGTTTAAATAATGTTTGTTTAGTAAGAAAAGATAATGAAGAAAAAGTAATTAATAAAAAAAGTGAAAATATTTTAAATCTTTTAGAAGATATTAAACATTTAAAAAACAAAGGTTATAAAAATATAGCTATAATAACTAAAACTAAGAAAGAAAGTTTAGAAGTTTATAATACACTTAAAAATAAAATTTCTATATCTTTTGTAGAAGAAGAAAGTGTTGATAAATTAAAAGATATTGTGGTTTTACCAGTTTATTTATCAAAGGGATTAGAATATGAAGCAGTTATTGTGTATAATGAATTGGGTAATAGTTATAAAGAAAGTGAAAAGAATTTATTTTATATAGCTTGTACTAGAGCATTACATAGTTTAACCATTTATAATAATTAAAATAAATCTATAAAAAAAATAAACTATTTAAATTGATAGTTTATTTTTTGTAAAAATTTATATATTTTCACACTATATTATTTAGTTCTAAATTCTTTTTTTCTTCTTCAACAGCATTTATTAAATCTTGTTCTGTTGGTAAATGTAACTTATAACTTGAAGAAAAAATAGTTTTGTTATCCTCTGGTAGTGTATATTTTACAACAGTTTTGTTTTTGGATGTAGAAAGCAATATTCCTACAGTTGGGTTTTCATCATCTTTTTTTATTTCTCTATCATAGTAATTAACATACATCTGCATTTGACCAATGTCTTGGTGAGTTACTTTTCCAATTTTTAAGTCTATTATTACAAAACATTTTAAAAGTCTGTTGTAAAAAACTAAATCTGGGTAGAAATGATCTTCTTCTAAAGTTATTCTAACTTGTGAACCAACAAACATAAAACCATTTCCAAGTTCTAACATAAATTCTTTTAAATGTTTTAAAATATTTTTTTCTAAGTCTGATTCTAGATATTCAGTATTTTCTTTGATATCTAAAAATTCAAGCACAAAAGGATCTTTCACTAAGTCCTTACCACATTTTAATTCTTGTCCCTTTTCAGATAATTCTAGAACTTTTTCTTTGTTAGAAGATAAGCAAATTCTTTCATATAATAGTGAGGCGATTTGCCTTTGAAGTTCTCTAACACTCCATCTAGAGTTTATACATTCATTCACATAAAAATCTCTTTTTTTATTTTCTTCTATTTTTATTAACTCTAGATAATGAGACCAACTTAATTTGGAAGACACTGTCTTCCAAATTGGATATGTTAAATAAAATTTTCTCATTGTTCGTAAGTTTCTTGATAAGGATCTCTTAAGTTAATAATTCCTCTTAATAAAAGTCTTTTGTCTTCATACTCTTCAGGTATTTTATAATGTAAGTTATTTTCTTTAAACAAGTAATCTAATAATTTATCAACAATTTGTTCTTTATTCATTTTTTTCACTTAATAACATTATAACTTAATACTTACTTTTATAGTAGCTTAACTAAAAAAATTAAAAAAAACAACCTATATAAAGGTTACATTATTCTTCTTTTTAAAAACTAAAATAGCTTTCGCAGAATTAGTAATAGAAAAAGTTATTAATTCGTATCCGTTTTTATCCATTTCATTTGCTTTTTGTTCAATTTTTGAAGCTAAAGTATCTGCTTTAGGAGAATACTCTATAACTACAGTTTTATACATTTTTACCTCCTTTTAATTTATAAACAACTATCGGTGAGATTAAAGAAGTAATGCATACAAGTATCCATAAGTTACCACTCATAAAATTATATGAGTTAATAAGTGCTAGAAAATTCTCACCTTCACTTATATACATTAGTAAATCAAATAAGTTAGTTAATATAAACCAAATTATTCCAAAGATAATATAATCTTTTCTTTTACAATTTTTAATTTTAGGTATCAATAAATATGCAACTAAAAATATACAAATACTTAATATAATACCGCTTAATGGTAATGAAATATTACCTAACTTGTTTAATACACTTTCTCTTAAAGCACCATTTAATATAGCTACTGGTATTATTAAAAACCAAATGCCTACAGCTTTTAAATATTTTTTCATTATTTAACTCCTGTGTGTCCAAAGCCACCACCACGATTATTTCCAATTGTTTCAATTTTTCCTTCGTTAACTTTAACAAATTCAATTTTTTCAATCTTGTTAAGTACCATTTGAGCAATTCTGTCTCCTTTTTTAATTACATATGTTCCTTCTTTATTTCCTTTTTCGTTTATATCATATTTTATTTTCTTGTTAATAACTGAAGAGTTATTAACAATGATACCTAATTCATCACGATATCCAGCATCAATAGTACCAGGTGAGTTAGCTATTCTAAGTGGAGTTTTTAAAGATAAACCACTTCTAGGTCTTATTTGTATTTCATATCCTTCTGGAATTGCAAGCTTTAAACCAGTTGGAATAACTTTAGTTTCACCTGGGGCAATTTCAGTGTCTACTGCACTTCTTAGATCCATACCCGCATCACTTTCATTCGCATAAATTGGTAAAGTTATATCATCTCTACATACTTCTACATAAACTTTTTTTGGTTTTAATAATTCTTTTTTTAATTCATTTATTATTTCTATTTTTTCTTTTTCTCTCACATAAACCTCCTCTTTTATTCTAACATATATTTTTAAAATTAAAATATAAACATATAATTTAATATGAATAATTCATTATTTTTAAATATTAATTCAAATAATTTTGAATTTTTAACTCTTTCTAATAAAAATAAAGTAATAGAAAATTTAGCTTTTATACTTTTTAATGAAAAAAATAAATATAAAAGTATATCTAATAATAAAGGAATAGTTATTTTTAAAAATATAGTAAATGGAGAATATACTTTAAAAGAAGAAGAAACTAATAAATATAAAAATGATATAAATTACAGAATTAAAATAGAAAATAATAAAGCATATATGAATGAAAAAGAAGTTAATGATTTAAAAATTTATTATAATGTAATAGAAAATAATAAAGATAAAGACATTTATTATTACAAAGATATAAATGATAAATCTCCAATAATAGAAAATGATTATATAATAAAAAATGATCTATATAAAAGCAAAAATATACTTTTATATTGGAAAGATGAAGAAGATAACAAATATTATCCAAGTGAACAAATAGACATAAAAGAAGATTTAAAATTATATCCTGTTTATAAAAGTAAGGAGCCAAAAGAAATAGAATTTATTAATAATTATTTAATAGGAAAAGGAATAAAAAACTCAGAAATTATTATTGAAACTTCAAAAGAAAACATAATAAAAACAATAGTAAATGAAGAAAACAACTTTAAAGTAAAAATCCCATTTAAAGAAAACTCTTACTTTAAAATTTTTCAAATAGAAAATGATATGAAAAAAAGTGATGTAGTAAGTTTTTTCGTATAAAAAAACTAAAAATCTTGACAATCGGGGGGGGGTATTATAAAATACAAATAAAGGTAAGTATAAAATATTTTTTTCTGTGTTAATTTTACTTGGTCTAGGTAAAAAGGCGAGAATTTTCGGTCAGCCTCGGGGGTATTATAGAATTAAATTAAGGAAAAATAAGGAAACAATTTATATTGAAATTCTTGCTAGAAACACATAAATAAGTTATAATAAAATTAACAATATACGACAATGTTTTTAAATAAGAAAAGATATAATAATATGGGAGTAGATTATGAAAAAAATAGTAACAGTTATTTTATTAATTATTTTAATAATACCAATATGTATAAATGCATATGAACTAGAAACAGAAAGTGGTTATGAGTATAGTTCTAAGATACCACAAAGTGGATATTCATATAGTCATACAATTTGTAACGGAACAAGAGTAAAAGAAGAAAATGCAATATTTAACGAAGAAACAAACTCTATAGACATAAAAGGAATAACAGAACAAAGTAATTGTAAATTCTACTTTAATAAAAATGGAGAAGAAATAATAAATACAAGAAATGTAACAATAAAAGTAAAAACAGATACAGAAACAGAAGAAACAAAACAAGTAAATAATGGAGAAGATATAACATTTACATTAACACCAAAAGAAGGATACGTTAATCCAAAAGTAACATGTACAAACTCACAAACAGGAACAATAGAAAATAATACACTAACAGTAAGTAATGTAACAAATGATACAACATGTACAGTAGAATATGAACTTTTAACATACACAGTAAATGCAACAGTATTAAATGGGACAATAGAAGGAGAAACAAGTAAAACAGTAAATTATAAAGGAAACACAACATTTACATTAAATCCAACAGAAGGATACGGTTACCCAGAAGTGTCATGTACAAATAATCAAAGTGCAAATATAATAAATAATACTCTTACAGTATCAAATGTAACAAATAATACAACTTGTACAGTAAAATATAGAGAGCCAACGGGAGCAGATACAATAATTGCAAAAGCAACAGAAGGAAATAGTGAAGGACTAATAAAAATAGACCAACCTGCAACAGGACAAACAGAAGCATTAACAGAATACAGATATAGTGGAAGTAATGATGTAGTAAAAAATTATGTGACATTCAACAATGAAACGTGGAGAATCATAGGAGTATTTCCTACAGATGATGGCACAGGAAATGTTGAAAACAGAATTAAAATAATAAGAGAAGAAAGTATAGGAGACTATCCATGGGATACAAGTGATTCTACAATAAATTCAGGTTATGGAATAAATCAATGGGGTAGTAGTGGCTCATATGAAGGAGCAGACCTAATGAGGCTATTAAACTCAGGATATGAAAGCGAAAGTGTAAATAATTCTTTATATTGGAATAGAGGAAGTGGGACCTGTTATAACGAGCGTAACAATGCAACAACTGCATGCGATTTTAGTTCCACAGGTTTAACAGAGAATGCGAAAGAAATGATAGACAACGCAAAATGGTATACCCCAGCATCAAAATATGATATAACTGCATCAGAGTCATATGCAGAGGAAAGAGCAAGTACAACACCTCAATCTACAGATGAAGGAATAACAGTAACAAGGACAACAAACTGGACTGGTAAGGTAGGATTGATGTATCCAAGTGACTATGGATATGCAAGTAGTGGATGTAGAAATGGAGAGAAAACTTTATATGATTATGAGAATGAAACATGTACAAGTACAAACTGGTTATACAATAGTGATTATTATTATCAATGGTTACTGGCGCCTCTTCTTACTAAGTATAGTTACCTTGTGCGTGATGTCTATAGCTTCGGCACTGTGGGCAACAACAGTGCAGCTAATGACCTTGGTGCTCGCCCTGTCATATATCTATCATCTAGTGTGAAAATTACTGGGGGTAATGGCACTTTATCAAGTCCATACGAGCTTGAAATATGAATTAGTAGATAGGTGTCCTGGAGGCCGGAGGTCTTCGGACACCCGTTTAAAAACAAATTTAAGGAGTTTATGAAAAATACTTTAGTTTTAAGACAAATAGGTAAATTTTATAATGCTTTAGATGATGATTGTTATATTTTGTTTTATCTTTTTGGTTATAAAATAAGTAATTATAAAAGTGGTTTTCCTGTTAGTGCATTAAATAAAGTTAAAAATGAACTTGAAAAGAAGAAAATTAGTTTTGGTGTTTGAATAATTTTTTCTTGTTTTTTTAGGGAAGTTCTTTAAGATGCTTCCTTTTTTTGGTATAATGAGTAAGTCGGAGGTAATATGGTATATTTAGATTATAGTGCTACAACTTATGCAAGTGAAGAAGTAATTAAAGAGTTTGTACGTGCTTCTAAGTTTGGAGCTAATCCCAATTCTACTCATAAGGTAGGGAGGCTTGCTAGTGATATGATTGATTCTTCTATTAAAAAGATGGAGGAGTTATTAAATTTAAATAATCATGAAATTATCATTACCAGTGGCGCTAGTGAATCTAATAATACTGTTTTAAAGGGTGTTGTAGAAAAATATAATATTAAGAAAGTTATAACAACAAGGTTAGAACATTCTTCTATAATAGCACCTCTTTCTGTTTTGGCTAAAAAGGGAGTTAAAGTAGAATTTTGTGAGTTAAAAGATGGTTTAGTTGATTTATCTAGTTTGGAAAGTATGTTGGAACCTAATACTTTAGTAAGCATTTGTGCGGTTGATAGTGAACTTGGTATAAGACAACCTATTGAAGAGATTGGAGAGTTTTTGAAAGATAAAACTGATGTGTTATTTCACAGTGATATAACACAAGCTATTGGTAAATGTGAAATTGATTTAAGTAATGTAGATTATGCAAGTTGTTCTGCTCATAAGATTTATGGTTTTAAAGGAATAGGTGCATTAATTAAAAAAAGAGAAGTTTCTTTAGAACCATTAATTCATGGAGGAAAAAGTATTACTACTTTTAGGAGTGGGACACCTCAAACTGAACTTATTGTATCTTTTTGTAAAGCACTTGAGTTAATTATACCTAATATAAAAGATAATTATAAGTATATTAGTAATTTAAATAAGAAAATAGTTGATTTTTTAAATAATAAAAATATCTTAGTTAATAGTATTAATAATATTCCACATATATTAAATTTTAGTATTGTTGGTAAGCCTAGTGAAGAAATAAAAGCGTATTTTAGCGATAATGATATTTATATTTCATCTAAGAGTGCATGTTCTAGTAATTCTACTATGAGTAGTAGTGTATATTTAATTACTGAGGATGAGGAAAAAGCTAAAAGTAGTATAAGAGTTAGTTTATCTTATAAAACAACTATAGAGGAAGTTGATTATTTTCTTAGTGTATTAAATCAATTATTGGAGGAAGAATGAAAGTAATAAAAGTAGGTTCACTTGCTTGTATGTCTTGTATAGTTATGGACCAAGTGTTTGATAAGATTAAAGGTGATTATAATTTTTCTTTTACTTCATATGATTATGACTTAGATTATGATAAGATAAAAGATTTTGATTTAGGGACTATATTACCTGTTTATTTGTTTTTAAATGAAAAAGGTGAAGTGGGTAGAATAGTTGGAGAAAAAAGTGAGAAAGAGTTTAGAATGTTATTTGAGAGGTTTTTAAATGAAGAGAATTAAAGGTTTAATAATAATTGTTTTATCATTATTTATTTTTTTTCCACTTTCTTTAAAGGCGGAAGAACATGATGTTAATTTTTATTTGTTTTATGGAAGAGAATGTCCTCACTGTGAAGAGTTAATGGAGTGGTTAGATGTTTATATGAGTGAAAATAAAAATATTAATTTATATAAATATGAAGTATGGCATAGTGATGAGAATGCAAACAAGTTTTTAAGTGTTTGTGATGTTCTTGATACTGAGAGTGCATCTGTTCCATTTTTAGTAATTGGAGAAGATTATATAGTTGGTTTTTCTTCTCTTTCTACACCCGAGGATATAAATAGATTATTTAAAAAATATGAACAGGAAACCTATCGTGATAAAGTAGGAGAGACTTTAGGTGTTGTTAAAAAAAGTAACGAGAAAGAAAAAACTGATTTAAAAAAAGAAATTAAAGAAGAAAATAAAGAACAAAATAAAAAGTTTGATGTTCCCATACTTGGAGAGATTGATGCAAAGGATGTATCTTTACCTTTTTTAGCTGTAGTCTTAGGTTTTGTAGATGGATTTAATCCTTGTGCTTTATGGGTTTTGATATTTCTAATAACTATGCTTTTAGGAATGAAAGATAGAAAGAAAATGTGGGCTTTAGGTATTACATTTTTAGTTACTTCTGCATTAGTGTATACTTTATTTATGGTCTCATGGCTTAGTTTTGCACTTTTCATGGGTAAAGTAAATATTATTAAGATATTAGTTGGAACTTTCGCAGTTATTTTTGGTGTTTATAATATTTTAAGGTTTATAAAATCATTTAATAAAGATACTGGTTGTGATGTAGTAAATGATACTAAACGTAAAAAAATTATTAATAAGATTAAAAGTATTGTTCATGAAAAAAGCTTTTTTGTGGCACTTTTAGGTGTAATTGTACTTGCTTTTTCTGTTAATTTAATTGAGCTTATGTGTTCACTAGGACTTCCTGTTGTCTACACAGAAGTATTATCAATGAATAATTTAACTATTGCGCAGTATGCTATATGTATTTTTATTTATATATTGTTTTATTTACTTGATGATTTAATTATTTTTATAATTGCGATGAAAACGTTAAAAATCAAAGCTATAAGTAATAAGTATTTAAAATATTCACATTTAATTGGTGGACTTATTATGCTTGCTTTAGGTATTTTAATGATTTATAAACCAGAGTGGTTAATGCTAAATTTTTAGGAGGATGATTATGAACGAAGAAATTATAAAAAGTTTAAGTGGAGAACTTAATTTAAAAGAAAAACAAGTTAGAGAAGCACTTACTTTACTTAGTGAGGGAGCTACTATTCCTTTTATCGCAAGATATAGAAAAGAAAGAACTGGTGGACTTAATGAAGAAGCACTAAGAAAAATTAATGAAGAGTATATGTATGAAGTTAATCTTTTAAAAAGAAAAGAAGATGTAATAAGGTTAATTGATGAAAAAGGTTTACTTACCTTAGAATTAAAAAATAGTATTTTATCTGCTGGTAAGTTAAGTGAGGTAGAAGATTTATATAGGCCATTTAAGGAAAAGAAAAAAACAAAAGCAACTTTGGCGATAAAAGAGGGATTAGAACCTTTAGCTAAGAAAATAATGACTTTTCCTAATAAAACTAAAGAAGAGCTTGCTAGTCCTTTTTTAACTGACAAATTTAAGACAGTAGATGAAGTAATAGAAAACGCAGGTTATATAATAAGCGAATGGGTAAGTGATAATGCTTATTATAGAAAATGGATAAGAAATTTTACTTATAATACAGGTGTTATTGTAACTAAAAAGAAGAAAAATGAAAAAGATGAAGAAAAAATATATGAAATGTATTATGACTATGAAGAAAGAGTAAAATATATTAAGCCACATAGAGTTTTAGCTATTACTCGTGCGGAAAAAGAAGATGTAATAAGTTATAATATTAAAGTGGATGAGGATAAAGTATTATCATTTTTAGAAAGTAAAATAATAAAAAGAGATTTTCCTTTAAAAAAAGAACTACAAGAATTTATAAAAGACGCATATAAAAGATTAATTGCTCCAAGTATACAAAGGGAGATAAAAAGTGAAATCTTTGATAAAGCAGAAGACGCAGCGATTTTGGTTTTTGGAGAAAATTTAGAAAACTTACTAATGACTCCACCATTAAAAGAAATGAGAGTCTTAGGTTTTGACCCAGCATTTAGAACAGGATGTAAGTTAGCTGTTTTAAATAAACTTGGAGAAGTTTTAGATATTAGTGTGATTTATCCTCATGAACCTGTTAATAAATATGAAGAAGCTAAAAAAATACTTGAAGATTTAATAAATAAATATGATATTGATATAATCGCAATAGGTAATGGAACAGCTTCTCGTGAAAGTGAAGCGTTTGTCGCAGAGACATTAAAAGAAGTAGAAAAAAATGTTAAATACATAATTGTAAGTGAAGCAGGAGCTAGTGTGTATTCGGCAAGTAAGCTTGCTAAGGAAGAATTTCCAACCCTAACAGCTAGTGAAAGAAGTGCGATAAGTATTGGTAGAAGAGTACAAGACCCATTAAGCGAACTTGTTAAGATTGACCCTAAAAGCATTGGAGTAGGAGAATACCAACATGATTTAAAACCAAAGAATTTAAACGAAAGATTATCATTTGTAATAAGTAAGGTTGTTAACAATATAGGAGTTAATATAAATACTGCATCAAGTTCTATTTTAAGTTATATTTCTGGTTTAACTAAAACAAGTATTAGTAAAATTATTGATTATAGAAATAAAAATGGAAAAATAAAAACAAGGGAAGAAATAAAAAATATTAAAGGAATAAGTGAAAAAACATATGAACAATCAATTGGTTTTTTAAGAGTATTAAATGGAGATAATATTTTAGACAAAACTAATATTCACCCAGAAAGTTATGAAAAGACTAAAGAATTATTAAATTATTTAAATGTTTCTGAAGATTTAATAGGAACTGATGAAATAAAAGAAATATTAAGTAACATTAATAAAAGTGATATAATAGATAAACTTGGTATTGATAAATATACACTTGAAGATATAATACTTTCACTTACAAAAGTAATAGTTGACCCAAGAGAAGATATTAAAACTCCAATACTTAGAAGTGATATATTAAAAATAGAGGATTTAAAAGTAGGAGACGAAGTAGAAGGAACCGTAAGAAATGTTGTAGATTTTGGAGCGTTTATTGATATTGGCATTAAAAATGATGCTTTAGTACATATTTCAAAAATAACAAATGAATATATAAAACATCCTAGTGAAGTATTAAAGGTAGGAGAAATTGTTAAAGCAAAAATTATTAATGTTGATTTAGATAAAAAGAAAGTAAGTCTTAGTTTGATTTGATTTTGCAAGAGGGAGGTTTTTATGAAGATAAAAAAGAACGGACTTAATTTAAAAGATACAGTAATGAGTGGACAAATGTTTAGATACACTCTTGAAGAAGATGACTCTTTTACAATTGTTTTATCTGATAGGGTAATAAATGTAAAAGAAGTAGGAGAGTATTTAGAAGTTACTTCTAATAAGGAAAAAGATTTAAGAAAAGTTGTAGTTAAATACTTTGATTTAAAAAGAGATTATGGAGAAATAAACAAAAAACTTAGTAAAAATGACCCATATATGAAAGAACTTATAAAGAAAAATAAAGGTTATAAAATATTAAGACAAGACCCATTTGAAATGTTAGTAAGCTATATTATAAGTCAAAATAATGGTGTTAATAGAATAAGTGCATCAGTTGAAATGCTATCTAAAAAATATGGAAAAAAAGTAAAGTTTAATAAGAAAAAATATTATTTATTTCCAACTTCAAAAAGACTTAGAAGACTTTCTTACAAACAGTATAGAGAATGTGGTGTTGGTTTTAGAGATAAATATGTTAAAGATGCAGTTATATTTGTATGTAAAAATAAAGAATTTTTAAATACACTTGGTAGAAAGAAAACAGAAAAAGCACTAGAACTTTTACTATCCTTTACTGGTATTGGTATGAAAGTTGCCTCTTGTATTTTACTTTTTGGATATGGGAAGTTTGATGTATTCCCAGTTGATACATGGGTTAAGAAAAACATGAGCACTGTTTATCCAGAGGTTAAAAATGATATAAAATCAATCACACAGTTTGCAAAAGAAAAGTATGGAGTATATAGTGGACTTGCAATACAATATATGTTTAATGCTTCTAGAAACAAATAGTTTTTAGAAGTTTTTTACATTAAACTAAAAAATCTGGTAATAATATTACTGGAGGAATAAAATGGATGAGAATAAAGAACTATTAGAATTTATATATGAGGCTAGTGACATGGGAAAACATACTGTTACATCTACTCTTAGTTTAATAAAGGATAAAGATAATAAAATTAAAAAATGTACGGAAGATATTTTAAAAGGTTATGAAGAATTTTATAAAAAAAGTAAAAATGCACTTTTAAAATTAGGAGAAAAAGGAAATAAAAGTGGACTTATGGCTAAAGTTGGTTCCATGATGGGAATAAAAAAGGAAATAGATAAAGATAATAGTGATGCCGCAGTAGCTGGTATGATTATGCAGGGATTAACAATGGGAGTTGTTGAAACTTCTGTAAAAATTGATAATTATAAAGATATTGTTGATAAAAAAAGCATTTCTTTAGCAAACGATTTTTTGAAATTTCAGGAGTCTTCAGTAGAGAATTTAAAGAAATTTTTATAAAAAATGTACTTTTTAAGGTGTAAAGTATGTTTTTTTTATGTTTTTGATTTTTTAAATTTGTTACTGTTTTTGCTTTTAAAATGTGTTTTTTGTGGTTTGACAATAAAATAAAAAACATGTATATTCATTTTATGAAAAAAGAAGAAATAACAAAAAAAATAAATGAATTTTATAATGAATTTAATGGAAATATTTATATTAATAATGACAAGTTAATAGAAATAGAAAAAGAATATAAAGAACTTTATAATAAATTAAAGGTATCTTTTTTAAATTATCCTTTTTTAAAAGATTATAAAAATATATATTCACTTAAAGAAAAAAACAATGAGAAATTTTTTATACTTGAAGAAAAAAGACTAAAAGACTTACTTAATAATGTGTGTGGTAAAAAACTTGATAATGAACAAAAAAGGGTTGTTTTAAGTAGTGATGCAAACACCTTAGTAATCGCAGGAGCTGGTTCTGGTAAAAGTCTCACTATTGTTGGTAAAGTTAAATATTTGATTAATAATGGAGTAAGTCCTAAAGATATTTTATGTATATCTTTTACTAATAAAGCTAGTTTAAGTTTAAAAAATAAATTAGAAGAGGAGTTAAATTTAGAAATAGATGTATTTACTTTTCATAAATTAGGTTTAAAAATCTTAGAAAAAGGAAGTATAAATTATAGTATAGCTAAAAGTGATACATTGGAGTATGTAGTGAGTGAATATATGAATTATATGATTTTAAATGAGGGGTATTATATGAATTTGGTTTTAGAGTATTTAGATATTCCTCATAGAGATGTAAAAGCTATTTATAATAAGTATAAAAAAAGTAAAGAGTTTATCTTGTTAAAGAAGTTAGTCATAAAGTTTATTAATTTATTTAAGGCAAGTTGTTATAAAAGGGCTATGTTTGATATATTCTTTTTTGAAAACAAAAAAATTTTTAGTAAAAAAGTTAGAAGAAAAAATTATTTATTTTTAACACTTTGTTTAAAAATATATGATATATATGAAGAAGAATTATCTTCTCTTTATGAGATTGATTTTAATGATATGTTAATTAAGGCAAGAGAAGTATTAGATGAAGTAGAGTTAAATTATAAGTGTATTATAATTGATGAGTTTCAAGATGCTTCCCTTGCTAGAATGATGCTTATTAAAAAAATAATAGAGAAAACAAATGCAAGTTTACTTGCGGTAGGAGATGATTTTCAATCTATTTTTAGATTTACTGGATGTAATTTAGATGTGTTTTTAAGTTTTGATAAATATTTTAAAAATGCTTCTATTTTAAAATTAACAACTACTTATAGAAATAGTATGGAACTAATAAGTACCGCAGGTAATTTTATAATGAAAAATGAGATACAGTTATATAAAAAGTTAATTTCTTCTAAAAAAAGTAATAAACCTATAAAAATAATATTTACTACAAATTATAAAAAGGCTTTCTTAGAATTATTAAAAAGAATAGATACTAATATTTTAGTTTTAGGAAGAAATAATGATGATATAGAAAAAGTAATAGATAAAAGTTTTAAGTTGATGGATGAGTTTTTAATTCATGAAGATTTTAAAGAAAAAATAATTACTTATTTAACTGTTCATAAAGCAAAAGGTTTAGAAGAAGAAAATGTAATAGTTATAAACATGGAAGATGATTTATTAGGTTTTCCTAATAAGATGGAAGATAATATGGAACTTAATTTTGTACTAAGTAAGAAAGAAAGTTACTTATATGCAGAGGAAAGAAGACTTTTTTATGTGGCACTTACTAGAACTAAAAATAAAGTTTATTTACTTACAAATAAGAATAAAACATCTATTTTTATTAAAGAACTTCTTTTGGATAAAAATGTAGACACTATAGATTTATAAGTGCTATAATAAGAAAAGTTTTAGGTGGTTATTATGAATAAGTCTTTAGAGATAGAAAGAAGTATAATTACAAAGCATAGAAAACATATTTGGAGAAATTTTATAAGGGCAGTAGAAAAATATGAGCTTGTAGATGAAAATGATAAGATAATGGTTTGTTTAAGTGGGGGAAAAGATTCTTTTTTACTTGCTAAGTGTTTAGAAGAGTTACAAAAACATGGTAAGTTTTTCTTTAATTTAAAATTTGTTTTAATGGATCCAGGTTATAAAAAAGAAGTATTAAATAAAATTAAAGAAAATGCTAAAAAATTAAATATTGATTTAATTATATTTAAAAGTGATATTTTTAAAGTTGTAGAAAAAATAGCAAGTTCTTCTCCTTGTTATATGTGTGCTCGTATGAGAAGAGGTTACTTATATGATAAAGCAAGAGAACTTGGTTGTAATAAAATAGCTTTGGGACATCACTTTGATGATGTGATTGAAACAACACTTTTATCTATGCTTTATTCTTCTGAATTTAAAACAATGTTACCTAAAGTTAAAAGTAAAAACTTTGAAGGAATAGAACTTATAAGACCACTTTATATGGTTAAAGAAGCATCTATTATTTCATGGGTTAATGATAATAATTTAAATTTTTCAAGTTGTGGATGCAATTATGAAAATAAAAGTAAAGATGGAAAAAGAGAAGAAATTAAAAAGATAATTAGTTATTTAAAAAAAATAAATAAGAATTTTGATAATAATATTTTTATAAGTATCGGTAATGTTAATTTAAATTGTATATTAGGATATAAAAAGGATAAAGAGAGTTTTAGTTTTTTAGATAATTATGATAAGTAATATAAATATGTTAAAATAAATATGGAGAATATTATGAAAAAAATATTAATTGTAGAGGATGATAAAGCAATTTGTCTTGAATTAAAAAGTTTGCTTGTTAATGCTAATTATGAGGTTTTAGTTTTAGAAGATTTTAATGATACAGTAAATGAAATTTTAAAAGCTAAAGCTGATTTAGTATTGCTTGATATAAATTTACCTAATGTAAATGGTGAGATTGTTTTAAATAAGCTTAGAAAGGAAAGTAATGTACCTGTAATTATGCTTACAAGTAAAACTGGGGAAAGTGATGAGGTGCTTTCTATGAGTTATGGAGCTGATGATTATATTACTAAGCCATATAATCCAACTATTTTGCTTTTAAGGATTAATGCACTTTTTAAGAGAATTGAAAATAAAAGTGATGTACTTTTTTATAATGATTTAAAAGTTATTCCTAAAAAAGGAATAGTACAAACTAGTAATGAAGAAATTCTTTTAACTAAAAATGAAATGATAATTTTTTCGTATTTGATTTTGAAAAAAGGTTTAATTGTAAGTAGAGATGAGTTAATGACAGAACTGTGGGATAATGATGAATATATTAATGATAATGCTCTAACAGTAAATATTAGTAGGTTAAGAAGTAAGTTAGATGATATAGGATATAAAGATGTTATTGAGACAAGAAAAGGACAAGGTTATATTTTGTTATGAAGTTTAAGGATTATTTGAAAAGTAAAGTATTAAATATTTTTTTATTAATTGTTGTTTTAATATTTTTATATCTTTTGCTTTTTAGTTTTAAAGTTAGGGTTGAAGTTATTTTAAGTGTTTATTTTGTGTTAATAGTTTGTTTTATAATTGGTTTTCTTTATGAGTTTTTTAAGAAAAGAAAGTTTTATAATAAGTTTTTAAATGAGCTTGATTTACTTGATAAAAAGTATTTGATTTTAGAGCTTATTAATAAACCTAATTTTTATGAAGGAGAAATTCTTTATAATTCTTTGTATGAAATAAATAAAACTATGAATGAAAAAATTAAAGAATATGAAGTATCTTTAAAAGATTTTAAAGAGTTTATTGAACTATGGGTTCATGAAGTTAAGTTACCTATTTCTGCGCTTAATTTAATGTTACATAATAAAAAGGAAACTGATAGAAAATTAATTAGTCAAATAGAAAAATTAGATTCAGAGGTAGAACAAATACTTTATTATGTTAGAAGTGAGAATGCAGAAGAGGATTATTTAATTAGTGAGATTAATTTAGATAGTGTTATTTCTAATGTTGCTTTAAAAAATAAAGATATATTATTAGAAAGTAATATAAGTTTTAAAAAGGAAAAAACTAATGAGTTAGTTCTTACTGATTCAAAATGGTTAGAATTTATTGTTAATCAAATAGTTAGCAATTCTATTAAGTATAAAAAGGAAAAAGATTCTGTGATTAAAATAGAAGTTATTAACAATAAAGAAACAAAAATTTTAAGTATTTATGATAATGGAATTGGTATTCCTAAAAGTGATATAGGTAAAGTATTTAATAAAACATTCACAGGAACTAATGGAAGAAAAACTGGAGTTTCTACTGGGATGGGACTTTATATAGTAAAAAAACTTTGTGATAAGTTAGGACATGGAATAGAGATTAAGTCAGTTAAGGGAGAGTATACTATAGTTAATATAATATTTGATAAGAATGATTATTATAATGTTTTGAAGTAATGTTACGAATTTGTAATATTAATTAATATTAAAAATAGGACAAAAAAGTACAAATTCTCTATAATCTTTAGTGAAGGAGGAAAAAATGAGTATTTTAAAATTAGACAAAGTAGAAAAATATTATGGAAATAAGTCTAGTTTAACTAAAGCTATAGATAATATTTTCTTTGAAGTAGAAGAAGGAGAATTTGTAGTAATTATGGGAGCTAGTGGAAGTGGTAAAACAACACTTTTAAATTGTATTTCAACTATTGATAAAGTAACTAGTGGACATATTTATGTGAAAAATGAAGATATTACAAAGTTAAAAGGAAATGCTTTAAATAAGTTTAGAAGGGAAAAACTTGGTTTTATTTTTCAATATTTTAATTTACTTGATACTTTAACTGGGTATGAAAATATAGCTTTGGCACTTTCAATTCAAAATAAAAGTGTAAAAGAAATAGAAGAAAAAATAAATGATGTAGCTACAAAGTTAGGCATAAAAAAAGTATTAAATAAATATCCATATCAAATGAGTGGAGGAGAAAAACAAAGGGTTGCATCAGCCAGAGCAATAATAACACATCCTGAGTTGATTTTAGCAGATGAACCAACCGGAGCACTAGATTCTAAGAGTTCAAAGATGCTTTTGGAAAGTTTTAATTATTTAAATAAAGAGTTAAAAGCTACAATTTTGATGGTTACTCATGATAGTTTTTCTGCATCTTATGCAAGTAGAGTTATATTTATAAAAGATGGTAAGATCTTTAATGAAATTATAAGAGGAGAAAGTTCTAGAAAAGAATTTTTTGATAAGATAATAGATGTTGTTACTTTACTTGGAGGAGACGTAAACGATGCTCTTTAAGTTATCTCTAAGAAATATTAGAAAAAGTTTTAAAGATTATGCAATTTACTTTTTTACTTTAATTCTTGGAGTAGCCATATTTTATGTTTTTAATGCAATTGAAAGTCAAACAGTACTTTTAAATGTTAAGTCTTCCACTTACGAAGTAATAAAATTAATGATAAATATGTTATCTGGAGTAAGTGTATTTGTTGCATTTGTATTAGGATTTTTAATTATTTATGCGAGTAGATTCTTAATGAGACGAAGGCATAAAGAATTTGGAATTTATTTAACACTTGGAATGAGCAAAAGAAAAATATCAAGTATATTATTTATTGAAACAATAGTAATAGGAATTATTTCTTTGATAGTTGGACTATTATTAGGTTCTGTTTTATCTCAATTAATGAGTATATTGGTTGCTAATATGTTTGAAGCGGATATGACTAAGTTTGAATTTGTTTTCTCAGCCTCTGCGTTTAAAAAGACACTAATATATTTTGGAGTAATGTATTTAATTGTTATGTTATTTAATACTATTAGTGTTAGTAAATGTAAGTTAATTGATTTATTGAAATTAAGTAAGAAATCAGAAAAAATTAAACTTAAAAATCCTATTCTTTGTGTAATTATATTTATAATCTCAGCATGTTTATTATCCTATGCTTATTATTTAGTCACTGGTGGTGTTGATAAACTTAATGATGTTAATATGATTTTTGTACCAATCGCAATAGGATGCGTATCAACATTCTTTATATTCTGGTCTTTATCTGGTTTATTATTAAAAATAGTTATGAGTATGAAAAATATTTATTATAAAGGATTAAATAGTTTTACTTTAAGACAAGTTAGTAATAAAATTAATACAACAGTATTTTCTATATCAATTATATGTATAATGTTATTTATTACAATATGTATTTTCTCAACTGCATTAACTCTTAAAAATTCAATGACAAATAATTTAAAGACACTCGCACCTGTAGATATAGAATTAACTAAAAACTTAGATATGGGTAGTGAATACTTAAGTCCAGAATGGGGATTTAACGAAAGACAATTAGAAGATTCAAAAATAAGTATTAGAGAAACTTTAGAAAAAAATAATTTTAGTGTTGATGAAAATTACAAAGATGTTATTGAATTTAATACCTATATTACTAAAGATATAACTGTAAAAGAAACTTTAGGAAATGAATATGCTCCAATAAAGAAAGAAATGCCATATTTAGATTTTGAAGCTGAAGAAGAATTTATAAAAATAAGTGATTATAACAAAGTGGCAAAACTTTATGGACTTGAAACATTTACTTTAAAAGGTAATGAATATATTGTAGTAGCTGACTTTGATCAATGGGTAGAATTAAGAGATATGGCACTTCTAGATAACACACCAATAAATTTACTAGGTAAAACTTATTATCCAAAATATAAAGAAACTAAAAATGGATTTATACATATTTCATCTAACCATATAAATCCAGGGTTATTTATAGTCCCAGATGATGCGGTAGATGAAAGCATAAGAGGAGCAAATGTATTAATCGCAAATTATAAAGCAGATACAGAAGAAGGAAAAGAGCATATAGAAGATAAGTTAGTAAATAATGTAGATGAAGATAGCGTTGTAATAAACGCATCAACTAAAATATCAATATATGATGCAAGTATTGGACTAGGAGCACTTGTTACATTTATAGGTTTATATTTAGGAATAATATTCTTAATATCAAGCGCAGCAATATTAGCATTAAAAGAATTAACTGAAAGTACTGATAATATAGAAAGATATAGAGTATTAAGAAAACTAGGTGCTGATGAAAAGTTAATAAACAAAGCATTATTTAGACAAATATTTATATTCTTTATATTCCCTTTAATATTTGCAATAATACATTCAATATTTGGAATAATGTTTAGTAATTATATTTTATCTACACTTGGAAATGAAAAACTTTTATCTTCAATTATAATGACCGCAATATTTATAGTATTTATATATGGTGGATACTTTGTAATAACTTATATTTGTAGTAAGAATATTATAAAGGAAAAATAATAAGAAATTTTAAAATGTCAATGATATTGAAAAAAGTATATGAAGTGATATGATTTTAGAGTAGAACTTGATGGTAGTGATGAAAAATTAAGTTATAGAATGCGTGAGAGCTCTGTTAAAAAGATTCCTTATACACTTATATTAGGTGACAAAGAAAAGGATAGTGAATTAATTAGTTATCGTATGCTTGGAAGTAAAGAAACACATACATTAGATAAAAATGAATTTATAAAGTTAGTTTTAGATAAGATTAAAAATTTGAAATGAATTTTACCCTTTTCTGTTAATAAAATTTGATATTTTGCATAAAATATAGTATAATCTGCTTAGTTAATTAAAAAGCGATTCATTCGAAGTAATTATTTTAAAATATTTTGTAGAGAACTTATGGTTGGTGAAAATAAGTAAAATTAAAATAATGAATTACAAATGATGATTTTAAATCGGATAATATCCGTTATCAATAAGAGGTAATAAACTATTATTACAAATAAAGGTGGTACCACGAGCAATTCGTCCTTTTTGGATGTTTGCTCGTTTTTTATTTCAAGGAGGTGGTTTGTATGGATAGTGAATATTACTATTATTACTTTGATGATTGTAATTTAATTAACTATACAAATTACCAAAGGAGGAATAAAAAATATGGAGAAGAAATTATTTGATATCCTAAAGGAAAGAGGATATGTAAAAGATTTAACACATGAAAATGAAATTAGAGATTTAATTAATGGAAAATCTATGACTTTTTACTTAGGAATTGATCCTACTGCGGATAGTCTTCACATAGGACATTTCTTTGCATTAACTATGTTTAGGTGGTTACAAGATTTTGGACATCATGGGATTATATTAATAGGTGGAGCTACTGCTTTAATTGGTGATCCAACAGGTAAAAGTGATATGAGAAAAATGCTTTCAAAGGAAGAAGTTGCACATAATAAAGCAGAAGTTAAAGAACTAGTTAAAAGATTTGTTAGAACTGATGGAGATAATCCTGCTGTTATTGTTGATAATGCAGACTGGATTTCTGATAAGACTTATGTGGATTTTATGAGAGATATAGGAGTACATTTTAATGTTAATCATATGTTATCAGCAGATTGTTACAAAAAAAGATTAGAAAATGGTGGATTAACATTTCTTGAAATGGGATATATGTTAATGCAAGCATTTGATTTTGTTTATTTAAATAAAGAATTTGGATGTAGGTTACAAATTGGAGGATCAGACCAATGGGCTAATATTTTAGCGGGTGTTGATTTATCTCGCAAAATTGGATTTAGTGAAGGAAAGAAAATTGATTCGTTATTTGGGTTTACCTGTCCATTACTTATAAAAGCAGATGGAGAAAAAATGGGAAAAACTGCGACAGGAACTTTATGGGTTTCAAGGGATAAAACTACACCATTTGAATTTTTTCAAGCATGGATGAATTCGTTTGATGAAGATGTTGAGAGAAGTTTATCTTTCTTTACTAGAATGGATATATCAGAAATTAGGGAGCTTTGTAGGAAAGATATTAGAAAAGCTAAAAAATTACTTGCATTTGAAGTTACTAAATTAGTTCATGGAGAAGATGAGGCAAAAAAAGCTAGGCAAACTGCAGAAGAATTATTTAGTAATAAAGGTATTTCAGATAATATGCCTTCAATCACTATTTCCAAGGACTTATTAGATATAAATATTATGGATTTACTTACTGATGTAAATTTAGTATCTTCTAAATCAGAAGCAAAAAGATTAATTGAACAAAATGGAATTTCATTAAATCAAGAAAAAGTTAAATCTACTAAACATTTAGTTACCGTTAAAGATTTAAACGATAATTCATTAATTTTACAAAAAGGTAAAAAAGTATTTTTAAAAGTAATTTTTACAAACAAATAAAAAGTTTCTTAGCTTAATAATACTTTAAAAACTCATACATTATGTATGTGTTTTTTTAAGTTGACAATTAATAAATTGTAATTGTATAATCTATAGCAAAGTTACATGTTAAGGAGGACATATGGAAAAAAGAGATATTTTAATAGGTGGTGCGTGGCCTTATGCTAATTATTATTTACATGTTGGACATTTAGCTGCATTATTACCTGGGGACATATTAGCAAAATATTTTAGAGGAAAAGGAGATAATGTAATTTATGTATCTGGTTCAGATTGTCATGGAACACCTATTACAGAAAGAGCAAAAAAAGAAAATGTTTCTCCAAAAGATATAGCAATTCACTATCATAATGAATTTGTAAAAACATTTGATAATCTTAATTTTGAATATGATAAGTATTCAAGTACTATGTCATCTCATCATATTAAATATGTACAAGAACAGTTTAAAAGAATGTTTGATAATGATTACATTTACGAAAAAGAAGAATTACAAGATTATTGTGATAAATGTAATACATTTTTATCTGATAGAGAGATAGTTGGTACATGTTCACATTGTGGTGGTAAAAGTACTGGAGATCAATGTGAAGAATGCGGGGATTCATTAAATATAAGTGAAGTATTAGATAAACATTGTAAAACTTGTGGTTCTAAAACAGTTATGAAAAATAATAAACATTTATATTTTAAATTAACTGCTTTTGAAAAAGAACTACAAGACTTAATAAATAAAAGAAAAGATAAATGGAGAAAAAATGCTTTAGGAGAAGCTCAGAAATATATTAATATGGGACTTGTTGATAGAGCCGCAACTCGTGAGTTAAATTGGGGAGTTCCTGTGCCGGTTGAAGGATATGAAGATAAAAGAATATATGTATGGATTGAGGCAGTACTAGGTTATTTATCAGTTGGTAGTTATGTTGCTGAGGAAAAAGGAATTGATTTTGATAAGTTTATGTCTAAAAACAATCCAAATTTAAAAACTTATTATGTACATGGTAAAGATAATATACCATTTCATACAACTATTTATCCTGCTTTAATTTTAGCTATAAAAAATAATTATGAACTACCTGATTATATTGTTTCTTCTGCTTATGTTAATTTAAATAATGAAAAGATGAGTAAGTCAAAAGGGAATTTAGTTACAGTTAATGAACTTTTAGAAATGTTTGATAGTGATACTTTAAGATTTTATTTTTCATTTAAAGGTCCAGAAACAAATGATATGAATTGTTCATTATCTGATATTATTCAGACTCATAATAAATTTTTAGTTGGAATGTTAGGAAATTTTGTAAATAGAAATTTATCATTTATAAATAAAAAATTTGATGGAAAAATTAAAAAGGGAAAAATAGATAAAAAAATTAAAGATGAAACTGAAAAAACTTATAAATTAGTTGGAGACTTTTTTGAAAAAGGTGAAATTAAAAATGCTGTTACTCATATATTTAACTACATTGCTCTTGCGAATAAATATTACGATAGTAAAGAACCATGGATACAAGTAAAAGAAGATATTAATGCTTTTAATGATACTACTTATACATGTACATATATTATTGCAAATATAGCTAATTTAATTGAACCAATTTTGCCTAATTGTTCATTAAAAATTAAAAAGATGTTAAATTTACCTGATTATAAATGGGAAGAAGTAGAAATAAAAGGTGATTATAAAATCCAAGATTTACAAATTTTATATGATAGAATAGAAGAAAAGTAATAAAAAACACAACTATAGAATTATAGTTGTTTTTTAAAGCTCTCCTTTATAAAAGTATATCTTCATTGCTTCTTCTGAATATTTTGGTTTAGATACATCAATATCCAAATTTTTTCCTATGTAATAAATTAGAAGTTGTGAAGCTATTAGTAAGTCAAATTCGCTTAGTATGTTATTAAATCTGCTTTCAATTATTAAGTTGTTTCCATCTTTTAAATAGTTTAGAAGTTCTTTTTCAAAAGCGTTAGTTTTATTTTGTTTAAAATAAATATTATTTTTATTGTTTAAGTTTTCATAATTAATAAATCTACCGTGAGAAAAGTTTTTCTTTTCATGTACAATACAACTTATTATTCCAGATTCTGTTATTTTACTTTCGGTATCGTTGCAAGCACTGTTTGTGTAGTCTCCGCTAAATAGGTTTATTATATTTCCTTTTGTGAACATATTTTTAATATTTTTATCTTTAAATTGTTTTTCAAAGAAGTCTTTCCAATATTTTAGGGAATCATTTATAAAGTCTTGAGTGTTAAAGTCTGGTTCAATTTTTTTATAAAAGTAGTTCATAAATATAGAAGCTGGTGCTAGTGCTCCTTCAAAGGATAGAAATCCTCTTTCTTTTCCTTTGTTTGAATTAGTTCTATAACTAATAATATTATTTTTATTAAAATTAGTTTTATCATAAACTTTTTCTATTTCACCTTTTGTAATAATAAATTTTTTATTAGAATAAAAATCCTTAACAGACTTTATTAAATCTTTTGTTGTTCCAGAATAAGAAAATAAAATTACTTTATCTATTTTTTTGTTGTTTCTATATATTACTTCTCTAGGATAAAGGGTATATGTATTACAACCTAATACATAGTTGGTAATAATTGATGCGAATTTAGCTGCTGCGAAAGAACCGCCTGAAGCAATAAATAAATAGTTTTCGTTTTCATTAAAGTTAATGTTTTTAAGTTTTTTAGTTGCATCACTTTTTAGTGCATTAATTATTCTTGATTCTAAGTTATTAATGTTTATATTACATCTTTTAATTTGTTTTCTTTCAATTAAATTAAAGGTTTTACAAGTACATGCCTCAGTACTTTTTTTGATTTTATAAAGAGAATGTAAGTGTCCTCTGGCACCCATTTTCTTTACTACTTTGTTAGTTAGTTTTTCTGAATTTTTATACCATTTATAAAATTTATTTGAATCAAAAACTAAATCATTTTTAATCCAATCTTTTATTATACTAGATATAAATGCATCTCCTGCGCCTGTTGGATCAGTGACAACTGACTTTGTTTCTAAAGGAAAACTATAAGTCTTATTATCATAAATAAATATCGCACCATCTTCACCAAGTGTAATTGTTATTAGTTTTGCATTAAGAAGTTTATATAATTCTATATCTTCTTTTAAATTAAATCTCTTTTTTAAGTATTTTGAAACTCTTTCATTAAAATTAATAATTTTAAATTTATTTTTTATTTTCTTTAATATTTCTTCATTTGTTAAATTTTCAAATTCAAAATATTGCCCTAAATCTATTATTTTTATATTATTTGAATTATTTATTACTTCAATATTTTTATCATTTAAGTTATCAAAAACTAAAATATCATTACTTTTAATATTTTCTAAAATTTTATTAACATTAATTAAACTATCATTGTACCATCTTTTCTCATTACAAAATGGGCATCTTTTTTTAGAAGTAAAACTATTTTCAAAATAAGTTACATGAAATGTTCTTGTATTAACACTATCTAACTTTTCTATATTAGAAGTATCAACATTTAAATCCTCTAAACTTTTAATTGAGATTAAGCCTGATGAATCATTCCCACAAACTCCAAAACAAGCGGTATTAATTCCTGCGCTACTTAAATTAGCTATTATATTATGTGAAGTCATTCCTCCATTTACTCCTAAAAGTTTACCATCCTTATAATAATAATCTGTTACAAGATCTCCTATACTTACAACTCTCATTTTTTCACCCACTTAAATATTCTTCCTTAACCACTCATACAAATACTTATCTTTAAATGCATGAGAAGTTAAAAAATGATTATCATTTTCTACAATTTTTAATTCTATATTTTTTGCATCAATATTTTTAAGTTTATTATAAGCTCTAATGCTTTCATTAACATCTATAATATCATCAGCACTTCCGTGATACATTAAAATAGCTTTTTCTTTTAATGGTTTTAATGTTTGGTTAAGTTGTAACATAATACCCCCAGATATTGATACTATACCTTTAAATAAATTCGGTCTTGAGATAATATAGTTCCATGCTCCAAAGGCTCCCATGCTACTTCCTAAAATGCATACTCTATTTTTATTGTATTTATATTTTTTATAAACTTCTTCTAAAACTTTTTCAACATCTCGTAAGTGATATTCCCAAAAATTATTATTAGTACACTGAGGAGCTACAACAATATATGGTATATCAAATTTATTCATATATTTAGGCAAAGCATATTTTTCTATATTTTCTATATTTTCGCCTCTTTCTCCTATACCATGTAAAAATAATAATAATGGCATGTTTTCTTCGATTTTTTCTGGTAAATAAACAATATAGTTTATATTAGAATATTCCTTTGTATTCAATTTACAATATTTTTTAAGCATATATTTTTACCTCTTTCTATAACTGATTATATCATGTGAAGAGGAAATATTATGTCTTTTTTAGATTATGCTTTTAATTCTTTTTAATTCAAAATGTCTAATATCTTTTCTTAATTCACAGTAAGCAGTAACATAAGTTTTATTTTTATATTGAAAAAGTTGTAATGGGTGAATTATTCTTTTAGAATCTGTACCATCGATATTAGTATATATTATTTTAACTTCTTTTTTTTCTTTTATAGAATTTAATATTTTGCTTGTGATTTCTGTATTATTATTAATGTTAATTTTTGTAATAAATTTACTTTTTTCTTCATTAATATTAGAAATATTTTTAATTTTATTTACTAGTTCTTCATATTTGTCTAAATGGTCAAATTTAGAATTTTTTAAGATTTTATAAGCAGATTCTAAAACTTGAATATCGTACTTATTAATAGTTGTATAGTTTTTTTGTGTTTGAGTTATAAAATATCCACCATTTGGCCCTTTAAAGGATTGAATATTTATTCCGTTTTTTGATATTTCGTCTTTATAATATCTTACCATTCTTTCTGAAATTCCAAGTTTTATTGAAAGTTCTTTAATAGTGTATATATTACCTGTATTTAATAAATCTATCATATATAACATTTTTGATAACTTTCCCATAATTAATCACCTATTTTATTTTATCATAAATTATAGTTTTTTATATTTTTATTAAACTTTTTTTGTCTAAAATTACCACCAAAAACAAAACAAATGTTCGTGCATTTTTTTCTGTTTTGTTATATAATTAAATTGGTGATATTTATGGATTTTAAAGAGAAACTTTCTGTGCTTGCAGATGCTGCGAAGTATGATGCGTCTTGTTCTTCAAGTGGGAGTAAAAGGAAGAATAATGATGGAATAGGAAATGCTTCTTATAGTGGAATATGTCATTCTTTTTCTTCTGATGGTAGGTGTATTTCTTTACTTAAAATACTTTTTACTAATTGTTGTATTTATGATTGTAAATATTGTATTAATAGGAGAAGTAATAATGTTAAAAGAGCTACTTTTACACCAGAAGAAGTATGTGAATTAACAATTAATTTTTATAGAAGAAATTATATTGAGGGTTTATTTTTAAGTTCTGGTATTATAAAAAATCCTGATTATACTATGGAAAAGATAATAGAATGCGTGAGTTTACTTAGAAACAAATATCATTTTAACGGATATGTGCATGCTAAAGCAATTCCTGGAGCAAGCCATTATTTGATAAAAAAACTTGGTAGTTTAGTAGATAGAATGAGTGCCAATGTTGAACTTCCTACCAATAGTGGGTTAAAATTACTCGCACCTAATAAAAATATTAGTGATGTTAATAATATTATGGATTTAGTAAGCAAAAATAAAAATAAAAACTTTGTACCAGCTGGAAGTAGTACACAAATGATTATTGGAGCTACTAAGGAAACTGATTTAGATATAATGAAAAGTAGTGAGGAGATGTATAAAAATTATAAACTTAAAAGAGTTTATTATTCTGCTTATGTTCCAGTTAATAAAGATAAAGCTTTACCTAGTTTAATCACTCCTCCTTTACTTAGAGAAAATAGACTTTATCAAGCTGATTTTTTAATTCGTTTTTATAATTTTAAAGTTAGTGATTTATTAGATGAGAATAATCCGAATTTTAATATTTTACTTGACCCGAAAGCTGATTATGCACTTAGGCATTTAGAAGAATATCCTAAGGAAATAAATAAGATAAGTTATTATGAACTTTTAAAAATACCTGGTATTGGTGTTACTTCTGCTAAAAGGATAATTTCTTCCAGAAAATATTTTAATTTAGAGTTTGACGATTTAAAGAAAATAGGTGTGGTAATTAAACGAGCTAAATATTTTATAACTTGTAATGGTAAGTATTTTATGGATATTTCTTTTTTTAAGAAAAGTTTTATTAGTAAAAATTTAATTTTAGAAGAAAAATTAGAAAAAGCGTTAAAAAGTAAACAACTAAGTTTATTTGATGAATAATTTTATATATTTATATAATGGAACTTTTCTTAATTTGCTCTCTGTTATAGAATATTTAATTTCTAATAAAATTAAGCCTATTAATATAAAGTCGGAACATAACTATGAAGAAAATTTATTTGATAAAACATTTAAATTAAATTTAAAAGATAGTGAAATATTTATTGAAAAAATTGTAAGAGACGCTTCTTCATATGTTTTAAAATTTATCTTTTATGTATTTTTATCAAATGAAAAAAATAAGGAATTAATTATATATTATTTTTTGTTAAATGCTTTTAAATATAAAGGTAAAGTTATATATTTGAGGAAGCTTAAATGTGTTAATGAAACTCTTAGAATAAGTAAATATGTTAGTAGAGAAAGTCATAAACTTAAAGGGTTTTTAAGGTTTAAGGAAATGGAAAATGGTTTTTTATATGCTGAGGTTGAACCAACTAACAATATTATCTTTTTACTTGCTAAACACTTTAGTGTAAGACTTAAAACTGAGAATTTTATTATTAAGGATGTTAGAAGAAATATACTTTGTGTATATAATAAAAAAGAGTATGTTTTTATGGATGGTAACTCTTTAAATATAAATATGTCTTTTAGTAAAGAGGAAGAAAAATACCAGAGTTTATGGAAAAACTTTTATAAAACAATATCTATAGAAATGCGTGAAAATAAAAGATGTAGGATGAATTTTATGCCTAAAAAATATTGGAAATATATTATTGAAATGGATGGTGAAGTATGAAAAAAGTAATAACTGGAGAAGAATTAATATTAAAAATGACTGAGGCTGTTAATTTGTTATGTGGTAGTGTGAAAGTTACATTAGGTCCAACAGGAAACAATGTTTTAATAGATAATGAAATTTCCCCTTTTATAACTAATGATGGTGTTACTATCGCAGAGGCTATAGAAAGTGAAGATAAGTGTGTTAATGCAATTTTAAGTGTTGCTAAGGAGTCAGCAATTAAGACAAATGAGTTAGTTGGAGATGGTACAACTACAACTTTAGTATTATTAGAAAGTATTTTTAATAAAGGAATTAAAGAAATAAGAAAAGGTAAAAATGCAATTGTTTTAAAAAATGAATTAAATGAAGCGTGTGAAGAAGTTATAAAATTATTAAAAACACTTAATAGAAAACCAAAGGATAAAGATTATTATTTTGTTTCTTCTGTTTCTTCTAATAGTAAAGAAATAGGAAAAATTGTAAGTGATGTGTTTTTCAATCTTGGTGGCTTTAGTGGTATAAAAGTAAGTGAGTCTAAGAGTGAAAAAACTTATAGTGAAATAATAAGTGGATATAGTTTTAATAATACAAATATTTTTGATTTATTTTTTAAGGATAAAAACGAAATTGTGTTAAAAGATCCATTTATATTGTTAATAGATAATAAGTTATCAACATTAGAAGAAATAAGTGAAATAATTAATAACATTATTTTAGAGAAAAGAGAAATATTAATTATAGCAAATGAGTTTTCAGAAATATTTGTAAATGATTTTTTTCATTTAAATTTAACAAATACATTAAGGGGAATGATTTTAGAAGTGCCAGGTTATGGGAGTAATAAGTATGAAGTGTTAAAAGATATTTCTGTTTTTACGAATTCAGAAATTATTTGTGATGTAGGTAAAATAAAGAAAATACCTAGAATTAATGAAGTAAGAATAGATAAAGAAAAAACTATTTTAATAAATGATAATAAAGATAATAATTTAATAAATAATAGAATTAAGGAATTAGAAAAAGAGATAGAAATTAAAGAGGAGTACTTAGTCAGTGATGTTAAAGAAAGAATTTCTAAGTTAAAAAATGGAATAGGTATTATTTACGCAGGCGCACAAACTAAACTTGAAAGAAGAGAAAAAAAGATGAGAATAGAAGATAGTGTAAATTCGGTTATTATGGCAAAAGATGGCGTTATAGTAGGAGAGGGTTTAAGTTTTTTATCTATAAAAGATAAGTTAGAAGAAAAGAATATTGGTTTTAAGATTTTAATGGAGTCTTTAGAAGTACCTTTTTTACAAATTATGGATAATGCTGGGGTAAATGGAAATGAAATACTTAGTAATATAAAGAAAAGTAATTATAAAAATATTTATAATATAAAAGAAGAAAAGTATGAAAATATAGAGGATAGTAGTATTATTGACCCTACCTTAGTAGTTATAACTTCTTTTAAAAACGCAGTATCAATTGCTAGTATGTTACTTACAACAAAATGTGTTGTAATAAATGATATGGATGATATAATTAACTAGGTGTTAGTATGAATACAGTAATAAATAATAGTGAAAAATTAGATAAATTAAAAAAAGAATATGATAGATTACAAAAAATATATGGAGATAAAAAGCTAGACTCTATTTATAATGGAGGGTGCACTAGTAACCCTGATATTTGTTTTGTTTTTATGAATCCAACAGGGAGAAATATTGCTTCTTCAAAATCATGGAAGGGGTTAAAAGCACCTTGGCTAGGAACTAAAAGTATTTGGGATTTGTTTTATTCTTTAAATTTAATGGATAAAGATATTTATTTAAGTATTAAAAATATAAAGGGGAAAGAGTGGACAGAGGAGTTTGCTTCTTTAGTTTATGAAGATGTTAATAAACACAAATATTTTATAACTAATTTAGCAAAGTGTACTCAAATAGATGCTAGAAGTTTACCAGATTTAGTATATAAAAAGTATTTAAAGTTATTAGAAGAAGAGATAGATATAATAAAACCTAAAGTTATTATTTTGTTTGGAAATCAAGTTAGTTCTATTGTATTAGGTAAAAAGATATCTGTTTCATTAGTTAGAAAGAAATGTTTTTATAAAAATATTAATGGTAGTACATATAAGTTTTATTCTGTTTATTATCCAGTAGGAAATGGAAGAAGTAATATTAATAAAGCTATAGAAGATATAAAATATATAATAAAAAATGAATTAAATGTGTTATAATTTAAGCCTGGAGGTAAAGATGTATAGTGTTCCTATTATAACAGCGTTTTGTTTGTTTCCTTTTATTGCTTTTTTAATTACTTTTCCTTATATTCTTGTTCAATATGGGAAATATGGTTCAATTAATAAAATTAGAACAGTCATTATTTATTCGCTTATTTTATATTTGTTATGTGCATATTTTTTGGTTATTTTGCCACTACCAGAGATAAGTGAAGTTACTAGTAGTGTTGGTGTAGAGCTTAAACCATTTAGATTTATAAATGATATTATAAGTAATAGTCCACTTGTAATAACTGATGTAAGTACATATTTAAGTGTGTTTGGTGAACCTCATTTATATCAAGTTTTATATAATTTGATTTTGCTTTTGCCACTAGGTGTTTATTTAAGATATTATTTTAAAAGAGGTTTTTTTACTACAAGTTTAATAGTCTTTTTAGTAAGTTTGTTTTTTGAAGTTACACAACTTACAGGTCTTTATGGAATATATCCATATGCATATAGGCTTTTTGATGTAGATGACTTGATTATAAATACACTTGGCGGAATGCTTGGGTACGCTATTACTCCACTTTTTAGTTTCTTTTTACCAACGCGAGAGGAAATAGATGAGGATGCTTATAAAAAAGGAGTAAATGTAAGTAAGTTAAGACGTTTTATCGCTTTTTTAATAGATTTCTTATTTATTATTTTTGTTGGGTCATTGTTTACTATATTTTTTAAGTTTCCTAATATTATTTCTGTATTAGCTTTTGAGGATTTAGAGTGTTATTTGTTTTATTTCTTTTATTGTATGTTTTATTTTGGTGTGTTATCAATATTTACAAAAGGAAAAACCTTGGGCAAAAAGTTAGTTAATATAAGACTTTATAAAGAAAATATTAAATATTATGATTATATTTTAAGGGCTTTTTTACTTTTTGTTGTTGTTTTACCTAGTTTTAAATATAGTATGCTTTTGTTAGAAAATGTTAAAACTACCTCGGTTGTTTTATCTATATTTTTTAGTATTTTAAATATAGCTTTGGTTGTATTTTATTTAATAAATGTTTTTATTTTTATATTTTCAAAAAAGAAAATGTTTCATGAAAAGTTAAGTGGTGTTGTAAATATAAGTACAGTTAATTATGAAGAAAAAAAAGAAGTGGATGAGTAAATCCACTTTTTATCTACCTGAGAACCATCCATTTACAGCTGGGAAGTTAACTTTGTTTCTTGGGTCAAATGTTTTACTTTGAAAAGTATCATATGATGAGTATTCTTTGAAATAAAGTCCGTTTGCTAATGTGAAATGTAAGTGTTGTCCAGTAGAACATCCATCCCAGTATTCTATGCTTGGGTCTCCACCCATAGTAGCAATTTGAGTGTTAGCTGTAACACTTTGACCAGGGCTTACATATATATTTCTTAAATGCATATAAACTGATGTGTAGTTTTTACCATTTATTCTATGATGTATGTATACCATATTACCACCACAACTACTTTTTCTTACGATGTTTACTACCATACCAGAGGCTGTTGGATAAACAGGAACGGCTGAACCAGAAGTTGATACGTCTATTCCGTTATGTAATCTACTATAACCTAGTGTAGGGTGAAATCTCCAACCATAGTTACTTGTAACATATCCGCTAGTTATTGGTCTTAAAAATGATGATGAAGAAGCAATTCCTCCGCTTCCACCTGAAGCTTGTTCTAATCTGTTCATTCCGCAACTTCCACTGATGTCATCTTCATCACTACAACCAAATGATTTATATAAAGCGATAACATCTTGTTGAGATTTTAATTCTGTTGATAAGTCAAGTCTACCTTCATCTAGTTTTTCAATTTCTTCACCTAGTTTAGCTACTTCAAGTTCTAACTGTTGTTGTTGTTCTCCTAGTTCTGTTTGTTTATTTTTTAATTCTTTTGTTTTAACTTTGTTTTCTTCTATAGCTGCGTTATATTCATCTACTAGTTCATCATTATGTTTACTTAATTGTTCAGCAATAGCCATTCTATATATAAGGTCTTCAAATGTTTTTGAACCAAATATAAATTCTAAGTATGATGATTCACCGTTTGTGATTTGTACAAAACTCATAAGATCGGCAATTTCTTTTTCTTTTTCTTTAATTGCTTTGTCGTTTTCTTCGATATCTGATGAAAGTGAGTCAATATCTTTATTTGCTTGTTCAATATTAGATTTTATTTTATTTACTTTTGCTTCTGTATTTGCTTTTTCTTCTTTAGTTTGAGCAGTCTTTGTTTTGTTTTGTTCTAGTTTTTTTTCTAAATTTTCTGCTTCTTTTTTTATTTCTCCTAAAGTTTTAGCTTCAAGATTTAAATTAGGAGTTAAAAGTAATCCTATAAAGCTAAATAATATAAAAATGATTAATAGTTTTTTCATTAAAACACCTCTTATTATTTTTCCTACTCTTTATTATATCAAATTATTATTTATAATGTATAATAATTGCTTTTGTATTTGTAAATATATTGTATAGGTTAAAAGTTGTATAAAAGAAAAATGATTTGAAATACTAAAATTAGAGGTAAATATGAAAAATAAATTAAAAGTATATAATAAAAAGAGAGATTTTAGTAAGACTAGTGAACCTATAGGAAAAGTAGGTAAAAAAAGTAAAAGGTTAAGGTTTTGTATACAACATCATATTGCTAGAATGGACCATTATGATTTACGTTTGGAATATGATGGAGTTTTAATTAGTTTTGCAGTACCTAAAGGGCCTAGTTTAAAACCAAAAGATAAGAGGTTGGCTGTTAAAGTAGAAAATCATCCTCTTAGTTATAGAAGTTTTGAGGGAGTTATACCTAAGGGTGAGTATGGTGCAGGTGTTGTTATGCTTTTTGATTTTGGATATTATGAATTAGTGGATAAGATAAATGATAAATCTTTTAAGTTTGTTTTAAATGGTAAGAGGTTTAAAGGTTTATGGACTTTAGTACATTTTAAAGAGGATAATTGGTTATTAATAAAAGATAAGGATGATTTTGTAGATAAAAGGTTTGATATAAATAGTTTTAAAACAAGTGTTAAATCAGGAAAAACTATGTCTGAGATTGAAAAGGGGAAAAAGGTTGATATAAAAATAACGAGTCCTAATAAGTTAATATTTGAGAGGGAAAAAATAACTAAAAAGGATTTAATAGATTATTATGAGAAAGTTAGTTTTAGAATGTTGCCACTAATTGAAAATAGAATAATTAGTGTAGTTAGGGCTCCTTTAGGAGTTAAAAAAGAAAAATTTTTCATGAAACATTTGGGTAATTTAGATTTAGGAAAAGTAAGAGTTTTAAAAAATGATTATTATTATATTAAAGATTTAAAAGGATTACTTAGTGAGGTGCAAAAAAATAGTTATGAGTTTCATATTTGGGGGAGCAAGGTAAATAGTATAAATAACCCTAATTTAATGGTGTTTGATTTAGACCCAGATGAAAAGTTAAGTTTGGATAAATTAAGAGAAGGAGTAAAGAATTTAAAAGAAATATTGGATGATTTGGGGTTAAAATCATTTTTAAAAACCAGTGGTGGTAAAGGTTATCATGTTGTGGTTTTTTTTAATTTTAAAATTACATGGAAGAAATTTTATAATATTTCTAAAAATATAGCTTTATTAATGGAGAGGAAATGGCCAGATAAATATGTAACAAATATTAGGAAACGCAAAAGAAAGAATAAGATTTTTATTGATTATTATAGGAATGCAAAGTCTTCTACTTTTGTAGCTCCTTATTCAGTAAGGTTAAGAGATAAAGCATCTGTTTCAATGCCAATAAAATGGAGTGAGCTTGATAAAATAAAACCTAATGATATAACTATAAAGGAAGCAATAAGAAGACTTAAAAGAAAAGACCCTTGGGAAGGACTTTAATTAATACCATAACTATTTGTTGTAACGTCATAAAATATATAATTTTCTATAGGAAAGTAGGTAAGTGCTGTAAAAATGATATATACTATAATAATTCCTATAGTACCTATAATTTTTTCGCCTTTTATTTCTTTTGATATAGTAATGAAGTAGCTTATTATTTGTTCAACGATAATGATTATAAATAGTAGAGCTATACTGATTATCATATTTTCTCCAATGATTTTATATATTGGTAGAAAAATTAATAGATATAAAATTATTCCTATTAGAGGTGTGGCAAATAGGTTAAGTACATAGTTATTTGTTTTAATTTTCTTTTTTCTTATGATTAGTGTTTCAATTATACTATAAAGTATAAAAGATGTAATTATTAATTTCAGGTGTTCCCATATACTTTCATTTACTGGAAGAAATATGGAACTAATTATATTTGGAAACCAATCATAAAGAAAATGTAGTGGAAAACATAAAGCAAATATAATAAATACTCCAATAATTTTTATTTTTTTAAAATTCATAGTAATATCACCTATTAATATTATGAAATAAAAATGTAATTTTATTAAAAAAATAGTATAATAAAAAGTGTATTAGGAGTTTAGAATGGTTGTATGGAATCCATGGCATGGTTGTCATAAAAAAAGTGAAGGCTGTTTAAATTGTTATATGTTTAGAAGAGATGCAAAGTACGGATTAGATAGCAATGTAGTTAAGAAAACAGCTTCATTTGATAAAGTGGTGAAAAAAAGGAAAGATGGAAGTTATTTTATAAAAAGTTCGGATTATGTTTATGTTTGTATGACTTCTGATTTTTTTGTAGAGGAAGCGGACAAATGGAGAGAAGAAATATGGAATATGATAAAGGAGAGAAGTGATTTAAATTTTTATATAATTACGAAGAGAATAGAGAGGTTTAATGTTTCTTTACCAAGTGACTGGAAAGATGGGTATGATAATGTTACAGTTTGCATAACCGCTGAAAATCAAAAAAGGGCTGATGAAAGAATTCCTTTGTTTTTGTCTTTACCGATAAAACACAGAGAAATTATTCATGAGCCAATGCTTGAAAGTATAAATATTGATGATTATTTAAAAACTGAAGGAATTGATAAAGTTATTTGTGGAGGTGAGTCCGGGGAAAACGCAAGAGTATGTAATTATGATTGGATTTTAAGTATGAGAAATGCATGTAGTAAATATGGAGTATCTTTTTATTTTAAACAGACTGGGGCTAGGTTTGTAAAGAATGGGAAACTATACAACGTTCCTAGAAAGGAGCAATTAAGTCTAGCAAGTAAAGCTAATATAAATTTATAGTTCGTGTGAGTTTTTATAAGCTTCTTGTATGTTTTTGGGCATGTCTTTAATATTGACGTTTTTTACGTATTTTTCTGTTTTGTCTTTTTCCGCGGTTTGGTAATACCAATATTTGTATTCAACCATGTTCATGGCTTTTTCAAGTTCATTTGTTTTGTCTTTTATATTTTGTTTTTGAATTAATAAGAAGTTTTTTCTTTCACTTATAGTTTTATCTCCCTGTTTAGCTAGAAGCATAAATTTTTTGATATCTTTAATTGATATTCCAGATGTTTTTAAACAGTTTATAAGTTTAAGTGCGTTTATGTTTGTTTCATCAAATATTCTGTTTCCTGCGTCATCTCTTTTTAAAGCCAAAAGTAATTTTTGGCTATCATAGTATCTTAAGGTAGATACTGGAATATTTAACATTTCTGATACTTCTCCAATTGTATAGTTCATTTTTTTACCTCTTTTCTAAAATAATGCTTGACCTAAAGTTTAGTTTAGGTGCTAAAATAATATTAACATGAGTGTGTTTATGAGACAAATATGAGGAGAAGATTATGAATAGAAAAGTATTATTTATTATTGTAGGTGTATTAATTGTTATAGTTGGAATAGTAGTATTTGTATTCTTAAATAAAGGAGAAGATAATAAAATGAATGTAAAAACTCGGAATAGTATAGGAAATTTTGATAATAGTAATTTTAATTTTGAGAGAAAGACAGTTAAATTAAATAGTGGTTATGAAATGCCGCTTAATGGAATTGGAACATACAGTTTAACTGGGGATGTTTGTTATAATTCAATAACTAGTGCTTTAAATTCTGGGGTTAGGTTAATTGATACAGCTTATATGTATCATAATGAAGAAGAAGTTGGAAGAGCAATTAGAGATTCTAATGTTCCAAGAGAAGAAATTTTTGTTATAACTAAGATTTATCCAACACAATTTGATAATCCAGAGGAAGCAATAGAAATGGCTTTGGAAAAACTTGATATTGGTTATATTGATATGATGTTGCTTCATCATCCAGGAGATGGCGATGTTGAAGCTTATAAAGCAATGGAAAAATATGTAGAAGATGGAAAAATTCGTTCTATTGGTCTTTCTAATTGGTATGTGGAAGAGTTAGAAGAATTTTTGCCTCAAATTGATATCACACCAGCTTTAGTACAAAATGAAATACATCCATATTACCAAGAGAATGATGTTATTCCATACATACAAAGTTTAGGAATTGTAGTACAAGGTTGGTATCCTTTTGGAGGAAGGGGACATACTTCTGAACTTCTTGGTAATGAAACAATTGTTGATATTGCCAAAGAACATGGTGTTTCTGCGGCACAAGTAATATTGAGATGGAATTTACAAAAAGGTGTTGTTGTGATACCTGGTTCAAGTAATCCAGAACATATTAAGGAAAATACGGAGATTTATGACTTTGAATTAACTAATGATGAAATGGATAGAATAAATGCATTAGATAGAAATGAAAAACATGACTGGTATTAAATTAAATTTAATATATAATGAAAATAGGAGAGTGATAAAATGGAAAAAGCAAAGGTTTATTTTACTAAGGAAGTATCAGGTGATAGTTTAGTAAAAATGTATGAATGTTTAGGAATTGATTTACCTGGACGTGTTGCGGTTAAACTACATTCTGGAGAACATGGTAACAGAAATTATTTGAAACCAGAATTTGTTAGTGCACTTGTAAAAAGGGTAAATGGAACTGTTGTTGAGTGTAACACTGCGTATCCTGGTGAAAGAAATACGACTGAGAAACATAAAAAACTTATGGAAGAGCATGGTTGGAGTAAATATTTTGATGTGGATATAATGGATGCAGATGGTGAAATAGAATTAGAAATTCCAAACGGAAAACAAATAAAGAAAAATTTTGTAGGTAAGAATATCAAAAATTATGATTCGATGCTTGTGTTATCTCATTTTAAAGGACATGCCATGGGTGGTTTTGGAGGAGCATTAAAACAATTATCAATTGGGTGTGCTTCTTCTCATGGTAAAGCATATATACACGGAGCTGGAGATGATAAAGCTGATATGTTTAAGACTGACCAATTGAAGTTTGTTACATCTATGGGAGATGCAGCAAGTAGTGTTCACAAGTATTTTAATGGAAATATTGTTTATATTACAGCCATGGTAAATATTTCAGTTGATTGTGATTGTGATGCGAATGCATCGTTACCTTGTATGGAAAATATAGGTATTCTTGTTAGTACTGATCCAGTAGCTATTGATAAGGCATGTGTTGATATAATATATAATAGTAATGATAAGGGAAAAGAAAAGTTAATTAATAGAATAGAAGAAAAGTTAGGTGTAAATATAATAACAACTGCAGAAGCTAATGGTACTGGTGTTAGTGAATATGAATTAATAAATGTAGATTAAAAAAAACTCAAATAGCTTTTATGAGCCTTTGAGTTTTTTATTTTGTTAAGAGTTAGCTTTAGTGGAAAATTAAAAAATATGGTTTGTATAAGTTTGTTTTATAGTTTTAAATCTTTAGTGAGTTTAAAATAATCTATACTATTATTATTAGTCATTGTTACAATATCTATATCATTTATATCATAGCTACTATGATATGTTGAAATCATGTCATTCCAATAATTATTTATATCTTCGTCAGATAAGTTTTCATCAAATAATTTTATAAATTTCATAAATTGTAGTTTATAATCATCTATTGTAACATCAACATTTTTTTTGTAACCGACATAAACGCTAATATTATATTCGTTATTTAATCCATGGTTATTATAAATATTTATTTCTAATTTATCATTTGTAATAGTAACTACATTATCTCTATCACGTCCAGCGATATGTTTTTTGGTTATCATGTTACTTGTTATATTTGGATTATACAATTTATTATATTTATTGATGAACAGATTAATGCCGTTGTCATCTTTATATATGGTTTTAGTCTTATTTTCTGGTTGTGTTGTAGAGGAATTGTTGATATTGTTTTCGCTAAGATTATTACAAGCTGTTATCCAAAATACAATAAAACTACATAATACTAATAATATTTTTTTCATAATTATAAATTCACTTTCAACTTTAATATTTGTTTATTTGATTATAGCATAGATATATATTATTTAAAAATATTTATTAATATATAAATTAAAATAAACAAGTCTAATAAACTAAGTGTTTTATTAGATAAACATTGTATAAATTTACCAATAATAAAATTATCGGATAAACTTTCCCTTTGCTTATTATTATATCTTTTTTAAAGTGTCGTTTAAAGTAAAAATTTAAATATGTTAATAAGTAAGACTTAAAAAATGTTTCTACAAAATGTAGAGAATATATGCTTCATAGTTATGTTATAATTTTTTTAGGGAAGGAAGTGAAGCAATTATGAACTATGGTGAAAGAATTGGTAAATTAAGACAAAACAAAAATATTACTCAGAAAGAGTTAGCTTCAAAATTATATGTAACTGACAAAACTATTTCTAGTTGGGAGTCAAATAGAACTGAACCCAATTTAGAAATGATTATTAAGTTATCTGAAATATTAGAATGTAATGCAAGTTATTTGCTTTATGGTGATAATTTTAAAGATAATATAGAAATGGAAATAAAAATTAAATTAACAAAAGAAGAATATAATAATTTGAATAAAATATTGAAAATAAAAGGAAGACTCTTATTGGAAAGTAATCAGCATGATATATATTATCAATCAAATTGTATATCTGATAATATCAATAATAAATCGTTAAGACTTAGAACAAGTGGTAAGAAAAAAATATTAACTTATAAAAATTATAATAATCATATGTTTTGTGAAGAATATGAGGTTGAGGTTGACAACAGTAATAATTTAGAAAAAATATTTGAATTTATTGGATTAAAAAAAGTTACTGAAATAAAAAAGCAAAGAAAAATTTATTCTTATCAAGATAAATATGAAGTTTCTTTAGATAAAGTTGAGAGTTTAGGGTATTTTGTTGAAATTGAAGTAAAAGGAACTATAAAAAATCACTTAAAAGAGTATGATGAACTATTATTAAACAGTAAAAAATTAGGATTAAATTTAAATAATATAGAACAAAGAAGATATCCACAACTTATGATAAATAATAATAATTAATAGGAGGATAGATATGGCATTTAAATATAAAAAAGATGAAAATAATTCACTAATAGTAGAAGATCCGATCTATGGGAATATTATTGTACCTTATCCCTTTTCTGAAATTGTTTTGACTAAAGAAATGCAAAGATTATCTGGTATTTCGCAAAATGGTTTTTCTCAGTTGGAATTTAAAGGATTGGAAAATAATGATAGATTAAGTCACAGTATAGGTGCGTTTTATGTAATGTCATTATTTTTAAGAAGACTGGAAGAAATTTTGAAAAATTTTAATATAGAACTTAGTAAGGATGATAAAGATATTGCGCTATGCTCTATGCTTTTACATGATATAGGACATGGACCGTTTTCTCATTCATTAGAATTAGTAACTAAATATTCACATGAGAAGCGAACAACTGATATTTTGCTTGGTGATACAGAAATAAATAAAGTAATAACAAGGTTTTTTGGAGAACAAAAAGTTAAAAAAATTGCAAGTTTTATAGCAGAAATTAATGATAGTCAGGAGCTTGGAAAAGATAGTTTTTCAAAATTACTTAATAATTTGGTTTCGTATCAATTAGACGCTGATCGAATTGATTATTTAATTCGAGATGCGTATTATGTTGGAATTCCTTCTGCAATAGATTTAAAACGAATTATTTCTAGCGTTAATGTTGTAGTTAATAACAATAAAGAATATGAATTGTTGATTGATAGAAAAGGACTTGCGAGTATTGAAAATGTATTATTACAAAGATATCAAATGTATCGAGATGTATATTTAAGTCCCATTTCTGTTTTAGGAGATTATATATTTGGAAAAGTAATTGAACGATATAGAAATAATATTGTTTTACATAGTATTCCTATTTCCTCAAGTTTTAAAATACTAGCTACTGACCCAAAAGTAAGTAATTTAAGTGATTTTATTATGATGAAAGATAAAGACTTTAAAGATTCTTTTAAAATTTTATCTAGTTCAAATTTAGATCCTATTATGACGTATTTATGTAATTTTAATAATATAGAAGATTATATTTTAATAAAAAATGATGTTTCAATAGAAAAAATTAAAACAAAATTAAAAGAAATATTTGGTGAAATTAATCTTGATAATACACTATCAATTATAAGTATTGGAACAAAAACAAAGTTATATAAAAAGGAGCAAAAACTAAATATTAAAAATGGTAATAGGATATTAGATTTAACAGAATGCACTAATTTAATAAGACCACAGGAAGTTTTGGAAGATGTATATATTTTCTTTAATTCTGAATTGTTAAGGTTAGAGTTAGGTTTAAGTGCTATAGAATTTAAAAAATATGAGAGTGAGTTAAAAAAGATGATTGAAGAATTAAATAAAAAACCAGAAGAGTTTGAATTAAAGTATATTATAGATGAAAAAGAAACGGATCAGGAAACTTTGTTTAAGCAAATAATGTCTGTTTTTGAAGCCAATGGTTTTAAAATTATTTCAGTTACGGAAAAACAAAATAATGATGAATATTATGATACAAGGGATCTTGATTTATATAAAAGTGGAGGATCACTAAGAATAAGAAAGACTAAACAAAATGATAAGAAAAAAATAAAAGCTACTTACAAAATGCCATTAAAAAAAGGAGAAGTTTATTCATCAAGAACAGAAATTGAAGAAAGTTTACCAAATGATAGTTTTGAAACATTTATAGAAAAAATGACTAATTCAGGTGTAGAGGTTAAATTTGATAATATATTAAAAGTTTCAATTTTAAATTCTCGTACAAATAGAAAGGATATTATATTAGATAAAAACGGAGTTCAAGTGTGTTTATCTTTTGATAATAGTGTATATACTAATCATATCTTAAATGAACTTGCTGTAAATGATAGAATGATTGAAATTGAAGCAATAGGTGAACTTAATAATAGGATTATACTTAATGAAATACATGATTTTATTACTTCTGCCTTTAAAAATTTAAAAATCAACAAACAAAGTAAATATGAAAGGGGGATAAATCGAACATTGCAATTACATCATTATTTAAAACAACAGGAAGTAGGTAGAGAAAAAGTGTTAACCATTAGTGATAATTCGATTTTTAGTCAAGATGTTTTAATTAAGAAAATGCAAAAACAATTTAAAAAAGATACTAATTAGGATAATCTTTAATATTAAAGTAGATATAAAAATGTAAAAGTTTTATTATTATTATGTCTATTTTTTGAAAGTTGTTGGTAATTTATTATATTGTATCATTTTATTAAATTTATAATAATATAGATATTTATTACTATTTTTTAGGTTTTTTGTTTAATGTTGATGGCACACTTACTTTTTTGGCTAATCTTCCATTAAAGCATAATTCTTTAGTATGATTGTTGTATAAACCATTAACAACTTCAGTTAATTCCCAATTATATTTATCGATGATTGGTTGAAACAAAGGTAATTTATAATCTGCTAATGTTATAAGAGGTTTAGTAGTTCCTAAGAATTGCATTGATGCTTCTATTAATCTTGTTCCTAAATGTTGACCTCTTACTTGGTCAGAAACATATAATGTACAAATTTTCTGTTCTTCTTCATCTGATTTTAAACAGGCCATAGCTATAATTTTATCTTTATCTTTTTCAGATCTAGCAAATAATATTTCTCTATTTGGTGTAAATATTCCAGGTATTTGTTTTTTAAAATACCATTCTTTATACTTTGGATAATCTGTACAAATAAAATCAGTTATATCATATATTTGTTTTGCTAATTTAGTAAATTCTTCTTTGCTTATTTTTTCGGCATAATCTTTTAAACTTTCAATTTTTATCATTTTAATTCTCCATTTAAATTCTTAGAGGGTATAATACTATTTTTTAAAATAAAAAGCAATATTATCTTTAGTTTTATTGATTATAATATTCTTGAAAATATATGAAAAGTAAGCTATAGAATTTATTTTACTATCAATACTTTAATATTTTTTATATTAGTTCAATTCTAATTCCTAGAACTCCATTTTTTTCTTGGTTTTCTTTTGGATAAAATTTTTGAAGAATGTTAAGTAATTCTTTTTTGGTCATAGATTTATCTGCTAAAACTGAAATATCGAAATCTTTTAACAATTCTTCAAATGAATTATATCTTAACAATCCAATAACTTTGGTATCAAATGATTGAGTAAGTTCAGGTTCTTTTAAAAATCTGATTTTATCTCCAATTTTAATTTGCTTTCTTTTTTCATCGAATATTCTAATTTCTATTCTTTTCGTACCATTAAGTATAAAGTTAAAATATTTAGGTTGTAATTTCATTTCATGAGTCATTTTATCTATCTCCTTTTTTTGATTAATTGTTTTTATTGTTTGGATTATTATATAATACATTTTTTCAAAAGAAAAGGGTCTGCGGTTGATAATCTTTATTTATATAAAAGTAATATTATTTTGTTTAATTAATAAAGTTTTGGCAGACCATGCTTGCTACGGGTATAAAAAAAAGAACTTAGTTTGATTAAGTTCTCTTTATTTTTAATTGGAGCGATAGATAAGATAATTTGAAACTATCACTATATAAGTTAATACAACTAACTTCTATAACAATGATAGCATATATTAAAAAAATATAAAAGACTTTTGAAATAAATTTTTAAAATAAGCTTAATTGACCACTCATTTGCAATTTCATTTCTCTATTAGTATAGAAATTATCTTTCTTTATAATTTCTTTTTCAAATTCTGATGCATTTGAAATAAGTTTTTTTCTTGGAAAGAAGCTCAAACTGTAGATATTGTAATATCTGCTATTAATATTGTTAGGATTATTAATAAATCTATCTGTAATTGGAAATAGTTTTTTTGCAATAGCAACTTTATTCTTTTGACTAGAAGAATTATGTAGCATATTAAAGTTAGCACCTAAAAATAAATCAATAAATTGAAGCATGGTATTCTTATCATCTAAACAATTAAGATGATTTGTTTCTAAAAATGTTATTTCATTACAATTACAAACTATTTTATCATCATTTAAATCTATATATCGTAATGGTTGATATTTAAAGTATTTATGATATTTCATATCACCAGTATCATGATAAACACCATCAATCTCTATAATATCGTAATCACTAAAATATTTTTTTAGTGGATAAATAATAGCTGTTCTAAAAAATCTATTATATATATTTTCTTCTACATTTGTTTCTTCACCAGAATTTTTAAAATAACTTTTATCTAGCTTGTTTAAATTGATTCCTAATATATGCATATAAAATCTACCTGGTGTTATATTATTTAGGATTACATCACACCATCTATTTGCAATGTTAAAATTATTCGTTGTATCATATTTTTGATAATGAATCTTAATTTGGTTTGAATAATGGTATGAGCAATTGCTACTACAGGAAGTATATTTATTTCCAGCACCACATCTAAGATTGTTTAATTCTATAGATAAATTTCTTATATTAGAGGTTGGAACAATACATACACCAATATAATCCCAATTTTCAGTTTCACCGAATGGCCCATTATCAAGTTTTTCATTTTTAATTTCGTCACAAAAGATTGACACATTAATTTTCTTCATAAATATACCTCCTTGGCTTAATATTATATCACGAAAATTGACAATATCGTGTAAATCTGCTATAATTAGTCCTGTAAATCTTTGATGAGGACATGACTTTTATTGATATTTTTGTAGAGAGTTATCGGTTGGTGAAAGATAATAGAATTATTTAAAAGTTTCTACCTTTGAGTGAAATGCAAACATTTTCGGTTAATAGCCGTTATCTAAATTGAGTTAAAAATAAGGATGGTACCGTGCTTAATGCACTCCTATATGGTATCATCCTTTTTCTATTTTAAGGGGATGAAAAAAATGAAAAATATTTATAGGTGGATGATTCAACGATCCAGGACATATTAATTTATGATTTGATATTGATAAAAATGATGAAAGGAAATGATTAATATGATAGATATAAATAGAATTAGAAATAATAAAGAAGATGTTGAAAAAGCTTTGTTAAAAAGAATGGACAATGTTAATTTAGATGAACTTTTAGAGTGGGATAAAGAAAAAAGACAAATAGGAACTCTAATGGATCAATATCGTGCTGAAAGAAGAAAAGTAAGTGATAAAATTGCTGACTTAAAAAGAGCTGGAGAGAATGCTGATGATATTGTAAAAGAAATGAAAGAGCTTGGAACCAAAATTGATGAGGGAAAGGTTAAATATAATGACTTAGATAAAAAGATATTTGCTTATCTAGCATTATTACCAAATACTCCTGATGAAGATGTTCCTACAGGTGGAAAAGAGAACAATGAAGTTTTAAGAACTAATCTAGAACAGCCTGAATTTGATTTTAAATTAAAACCTCATTATGAAATACTAAAAGATTTAAATATGGTAGATTATGAAAGAGGAATTAAAATTGCTGGAGAAAAGAGTTGGATTTATACTGGTATAGGTGCAAGACTTGAATGGGCTTTAATTAACTATTTTATTGATACACATATCAAAAATGGTTTTCAATTCATGATGTTACCATATATGTTGAAGTATGAATGTGGTTTTGGTGCAGGACAATTTCCAAAGTTTAATGATGAAGTATATATGATTAAAACCGAAGATGAAGATGAAAGGAATACTAAATTTTTACTACCTACTGCTGAAACTGGACTTGTAAATCTTCATAGTAATGAAATAATGAATATTGATGAATTACCTAAAAAATACTTTGCTTATACACAATGTTTTAGAGTTGAAGCTGGAAGTTCTCGTGAAGAAGAAAGAGGAACTATTAGAGGTCATCAATTTAACAAAGTTGAAATGGTACAATATGTTACTGAAGATAAAACTGAAGAAGCATTTGATGAATTATTAAATATTGCAGAAGGTTTAATGAAAAGTTTAGGGCTTCATTATCAAGTAAGTAAATTAGCTGCTGGAGATTGTGCTCAAGGTATGTGTAGAACTTATGATATTGAGGTATGGATTCCAAGTATGGGAATTTATAAAGAAGTAAGTAGTGTTTCAAATAGTAGAGATTATCAAGCAAGAAGAAATAATACTAAATATCGTGATAATGATGGTAATTTACATTATGCTTGTACTTTAAATGGTAGTGGACTTGCTACAAGTAGATTAGTTCCTGCTATTGTAGAACAATATCAAAATGCAGATGGAAGTATAACAATTCCAGAAGTATTAAGACCTTATATGGGTGGATTAGAATTAATAAAATAATTGGAGGTGTCGCTAGTGGAAAAATGGCAATTAGCAATAGAAAACCTTTTAAATGAATATAAAAATGAAGATTATTTTGTAGGTGCTATTTTAACTGGTAGTTATGCAACTGGTAATCAAAACATAAATAGTGATATTGATATTTACATTATTACTAAAAATGATACAACTTGGAGAGAAAGAGGAAATAAATTAGTAGATGGTTATTTAATTGAATATTTTATAAATCCTATCAAAAAGATAAATGATTATATGGAAAAAGAATCTAAAGATTATCATATATCTACAACTAGAATATTTGCTAATGGTAAGATTTTAATAGATAAAACTGGAGAAGTTGCTAATTTAATTAATCAAGCTAAAGAAAATTTGAATAAGGATTTTGAAGATTTAGATGATTATATTTATAAAATGAATTGTTATGGTGTTTGGGATGGATTTGATGAACTAGAAGAAAAATATAAAAGAAAAGAAGATATAGATTTTAGTTATTATTTATTTATAGAAAGAGTAATTAATTCTTATTTTCAAAATAGTAAACTCGCTTCAGTTCCATTAAATAAAATTGAATATATTTTAAAAGATGAAATATATAGAAACAGATATAATGTTAAGCAACTACCTAATAAAGAGTTTATTGATTTATTACTTAATTGTTTAAATGAAAAAGATTATGATAAAAGATTTATTTGTGCCAAGAATATATATGAATATTTTAAAAACACATTTAATGATTTTGATATTAATAATTTTTCTTTAAAAAGTGATGTAAATTAAAAGCGATGACTTATAATGATAAGCCATCGTCTTTTTCTTTATCTTTTTTTTTGTTATAAAACTCTTCAGCATATTCATCCATCTCATCATTAATATGCTTAGTTGCTTTTTCAATTTCTTTTTTATTAAATAGATTGAAACCTTTAAATCTGCTTTCTTCTTTTCGTTTAACTTCTGGATCATATTGTTGCTTAAAATATTTTAAATCTAAACCACTATAATTAAATAATCTTTCAACAATGTTTTGAATAAATTCGGGTAATTTTTTTAATACTTTATTTAAATGGTAAATAAGATAATCAGTTTTTTTTTTTAAACTTTTGTATTGATTTTCATACTGATAATTTAATCTTTTTAAATCTTCATTTTCTTCTTTTAATTTTTCATTTTCATCCCAAAGTTGATTTTTAGATTTAATAATAATTTTATTATTAATTTTTTTCTTTTTATCAATTTCATCAGTTATATCATTTTTATCTTTATTAAGTTTAGTTATTTGATTATTAATATTTTGTTTGTTATCTTCTAAATCAGACACTTCATTTTCAAGATTATATATTTCTTGTTTAAGTCCTTTAACTCTTTCATTAAATAGTTTTCTTTCATAAGATGTAATATCTCTATTTTTACCTTTTTGTTTTTCTTTTAATTTAGAATCCATACCATAAGCAATATTAAATTCATAAATACATCTTTCTCTCATTTTATCTTGAATTACTACTAGTGATTCTTTTGTGAAGATAGAAGTCTTTCCAACTTGTTTTGATAAACCTGTTTTACAATTTTCTTTAACTGGAACTCCAACTATATGCATATGAGGAGAGTGTTCATCAAAATGTATAGTAGCATTTGCTATATAAAAATCTGGAACTATTTCTTTTAAATCTTCAAGTTGTTGTTCAAATACTTGTGTCATTTGATATTTATATTCTAAACTTTTCTCATCCCAATATTCCATATTTCCAAGTTCAATAACTATCTCACAAGCAAGATCATGTTTTGTATCATTAGCAATTTTATTAAAGTAATTATCTATTTTTCTATCATCTCTAGTTTGTTTATTATTATATTCTAGTCTTGCTTCTTCAAATAAATCTAAATATATTTCTTTAACATCTTTAACTATATCATTTGAACCTTTTATAGTTTTAATTAGTTCTCGATTATTATCATATTGTCTTAAATTATGATGACTAACTTTTCCTAATTGCTTAACATTTTGAATAGCATTATTATTTTTTGATGTAGTACCTGATGGAGTATTTTTTGCTTCTTGTCTTGCTTTAATAGATTTGTTTTTATCATTACCTAAATGTAGTGAATAAGATAATTCCATATTTTTAACACCTCTTTAAATTATGAATATTGAAATGGCACGAAAGTGACTTTGTCATTATTCATAACTTCCTATATATCTTGTCAGAGACAAGATATGGAAGCTAAGGTTTACCACCTTAGAAACTGTATTAATTTAACACTATCGCCACTTTCATTTACTATCGTAAACAAAACGTGCCACGTTTATAAATTAATCTTCGATATCAGGTATACATTCAAACAAGTCTGGAATGTCTACCTTAATATCGTTAGGAGAGTCTTTTGTTACAAACATTCCCATACCCATTATTTCTTTTGAATCATCATCTTCTTCAGTAGGGAATATTCTTACAACTACATCTCCTTTATGAAGTGGTAGCATTTTTAATTCTTCGGTTTTCTTTTGAAGATAACCTTTATAAAAATTCACTTCATAACATTCATTTAATCTCATTAAATGTCTATATACTTCTTTAGCAGGTAAGAACTCACTATAACGAACTTTACCATCTACACAAAAGCCATTAAATGAATGTACTATTTTTCTTTTCCAATCAATATAACCTTTATCAAATAACGATTTAAAATCTTTATAGAATGTAGATCTAAAATTTGTTAGTTTAACTTTGTATTTGTTATTTACTAATTCTAGTTCAATATCATCAATATACTTCATAACTATTTCGGCTTTTTCTTCTCGTTCTAAACCATCCCAACTATCAACAAAAGCATTATATAGAATTGGTAGTTTGATAGAGTTGATAAAGTCCATATCTCTTTTAACTAAAATATCATCAACAGATAAGTTCAATTTACTAACTTGCTCATTTTCTAAAATCTTCTTTTGTAAGTCTTTAATTTTGTTTTCAATGATATTTGTTTCTTCTTTATATTCTTCTTCTGTAAATAATTCATCAATATATGCTTTTCTAATTCTAATTTTTTTATTATTTAGATTAGTTATTTCTTTTTCAAAATCTTCTTTTGGGTTATGAATTTTATTTTGTAATACTGGTAAGAAGAATTCATTAACAACTGAATCATATTCAAATATATCTGATAATAATTCTTTAATTGAATCTTCAATTTCATGTTCTCTAATATTACCACGGCATTTTTCACATCTATAATAGTAATACCATTTATCAGCTTTTATCTTATGTGAAGCACCACCAGCAAGTATTCTTCCGCATTTAGGACATTTTAATTTTTGTAAGAAGATATATGTTTGACTTCTCATATAATTTCTTTGATTCTTTTTCTTTTGAACTTGGCAACTATCCCATAATTCTTTTGATACAATAGGTTCAACAACATCTTCAAAATATCTTGGATTTCTAGTAGTTTTACCTTGTATATAATCCCCTTTATAAATAACATTAGTGATTATTTTTAATATACTTGTATCTTTCCAATTTGTTTTACCGCATACTTTTTCTTTATTAAACAATTTAGCAATAGTATTATAAGTAAGCCCCTCAAAATATAAATTATATATTCTAATGACTATATCTTTTGTAAGTGGATCAGGAACTAATTTTTTATCAATATGTTTATAACCGAGTGGAGCTCTTGCAGGAATATGTCCTTGCTTAATTGCACCCTCTAAACCAATAATAGTTCTTTCACTTGTTCTTTCAATTTCATTTTGAGATACACTCATCATAATACGAGATACCATTTTACCATTAGCAGTGGTAGTATTTATATCATCATTAACAAAAGCAATATTTATATTATATTTTTCTAGATAGTCCATTAATGTTTCCCAATCCCTTGTACTTCTAGTAATTCTATCTAGTTTTAAGGCAATAATCATATTTATTTTACCTTGTTTACCATCTTCAAGCATTCTATCGTATTCTGGTCTATGATTTCCTGTTTTAGCACTTATTCCGGCGTCAGTATAATATTCTACTATCTTATAGCCATTGAACTTACAATAAGCCTCTAATCGTTCTTTTTGTTCTGGTAAACTAAAACCCTCACGAGCTTGATCTTCGGTTGATACTCTCATATAAATTCCACATAATTTCTTTTCATTATCCATTAATCTTCAACTCCTTTTACTAAAAAAGAGGAGACAATAGTATCTAGTAAAGTCTAAATACTACTGACTCCTCATTAAAATCAATATTATAAAATTTCAATATCTTGTGTTTTATTTTCATAGATGTACCTCCATTTCTAGAGCATACATCTTTCATTGGTTATTTATAATATCACTTTTTTTGAATTAGTCAATACCCTTGTTCAGGGTAGTAGTATTTAGTTAGTTTTCAAGTAATCTTCTAATTCAGATAGTTTAATCTTATTAGATAAATTCTCAATGAATATCTCATTAGAATAATTAAAAGCAAGAAATATTATATCATTAATTATTATTCTATGTGGTTCAACATAGGTTAAGTTAGTTCTGTCAATTTTTCTTATACTACCGTTTATTATTTTTAGAGTAGTATTTGAAAATTCACATATTAGTTCTAACTTCTTTTTTAATGATTCTTCAATAACAACTTCTTGCTTAATAATATTTACCATAAATACCATCCTTTCTTTGTAGGATAGTCTTTGTATGACTTCCAAGCTTGACACGTAGGAGTTCGAAACACAAAAAAACTAACCCAAATGAGTTAGTTGTATTAAAAAAGCTCGAAAAGTTCGAGCGTATTTCCTTATGGAGCAGGTGAGGAGAATCGAACTCCCGTAGCAAGCTTGGAAGGCTTGGGTTCTGCCATTAAACTACACCTGCAAATAACAAGCTAATATTTATTATACCTGATTTTTTTAGTTTGTCAACACTAACCAAGCCTTTTCTTCTTCTAACTATAAGTATTTTGTCATTATAAAATTATTTAATATTTTTATGTATACACTATATTTTATTTCAAAAATAAAAATATATTACTATAATTATTTATTTTTAATAGTATTATTGTTCATATTTTCAATAATGTCATCTGCCAGATTATACCACTTTAATTGGACACAAAACCTCTTTTTTTCAAATTTAGGGTTATAATTTAAACATCTATCTACAGGTTGAACAGTTAGTGGACCAAAGTGTACTGCTGTTGAATAGCTATTTGCGTTTTTGATTATTATATTCTTTATATCTTCTTTTTTTATCCAAATAAAATCATCATTTACCCCAAAAAGTAATGCATCAATATATTTATTTGAGTTTCTTCCCTTTAGTACAAATCTTTCTGCAGCTTTTTCTAATAATTTTTTATTATTTATACAATCATTGATTTTATCAATTTTTTCTTGATTTTCCTTTTTATATTCTTCTGCGGACAATCTTTCTTTACCTGTTCCATTTGTGGTTCCATCTGCATATTGATATTTTAAATATTCTATTATTATTTCCTTTTCAACTCCGTTTTCTATTAAGAAATGTATAAAACTTGAAATACCTTCAACATGAACTGAGTTTTTAACACCTTTTTTAATACTAATATATCTTCTTTCATTATTTATTGAAATTACAATGTCATATTTTTTCTTTGTAAAATCTACCCAACAAATTATTAAATTATCATCTTTTATATCATTAAAAATATCTTCTATAAAACTTCTGTACATTAAGTTAAGCTCTGAAACATATTTTCCATTCAATTCATTACGAATTTCTATTTCATTTTGATATCCATTAATTTCTTTATTAAATACCATTTTACACCTCCTACTTATTTATTATCTAAATAAATAGAAAACTCTTTTAAAATAATAAAAAATAATTTGATTTCCATTTTTTATACATTTAAATTTTAACTATCTGTTTATAATAGCTGTTTAAATATTCTAAATAAATTATTTTTTCATTTATTTATATAATTTTTAATATAATTATCAGCTTCTGTTCTGTTTTTAAAGATAATTATGTTTATAGATTCTTTGTATTGATTTAAAAGTTCATATATCTTAGGTAGTTTTTCATTAGAAAATTTTACAATCTTATTTTTGAATTCTTTATTTAATTCATTTTCGAACCAAGGAATATCATCTCTTTGTTTTCCTAGTCTTGATTCAGCACCTTGTAGGCATATTTCAGTTGGAAAATCTAATAAAAAAACTGTATCGCATTCTTTTAATCTTAGTTCAAGGGTCCTTTGGTAATTTCCATCTAGAATCCATGCATCTTTTTTAAAAATTTTTTTGAGTTCTTCTATAAATTCTTCTGTAGAGACATGAGTCCCATCTTTTTTATAAAATATTGTGTCTAAGTGGTATAATGGTAAATTTGTAATCTTTTTAAGTTTGTTAGAAAATACACTTTTGCCCGCTCCTGGACTGCCTATAATAATAACTTTTTTCATTAATACACCTCAATTCTATTTTAACATGGTATGTAAATAATCGAAAGAAGTTTAATAATACTTTAATTAGGTAAAATATTTAGTTATAATAAATTATATAATATTATTTATATATTTACTTGTTAATTATTGGATATTGGAGATTAAAATGAATGATAAAATAAAAATATTAAAGAAAATGATAGATGAATCAAATTATATTGTGTTTTTTGGTGGTGCTGGGGTATCTACAGAAAGTGGAATACCAGATTTTAGGAGTCCTGATGGATTATATAATGAAAAGTACAAGTATCCACCAGAAGAAATACTTAGTCATTATTTTTTGATTAATAACTCAAGCGAGTTTTATAAATTTTATAGAGAAAAAATGGATAGTAGAAAATATAAACCAAATATAACTCATACATATCTTGCTAAGTTAGAAAAAAGTGGTAAGCTAAAAGCAGTTATTACTCAAAATATAGATAATTTACACCAGAGGGCAGGCAGTAAAAATGTGATTGAACTTCATGGTAGCATATATAAAAATTATTGCATAAAATGTGGGAAAACATTTGATGAAAACATTATTTTTAATTCTAAGGGTATTCCATATTGTCAGTGTGGTGGTATGATTAGACCAGAAGTAACTCTTTATGGGGAAGAGTTAGATACTAATTCTGTTAGTGAAGCAATATATCATATAAGTAAGGCAGATATGCTTATAATTGGAGGAACTTCACTTACTGTTTATCCTGCTTGTTCATATATTAATTTTTTTAATGGTAAATATAAAGTATTAATAAATAATAGTGCTACTTCTTTTGATGAAAATATAGACCTTTTAATAAATTCTAAGTTAGGAGATGTTTTTAAATGTCTATGAAAGAAGAAATAATAAAACTTTTTGATAAAGGTGAAATAGTAAAATTTACTAAAGTAGAAAATTATCCTGAGTTAGAAAAAAAATATGAAATTCAAAAACAATTAGGTATAAAAACTCCTTTTAGGGATGAGGATGATGTGAAGTTTAAGTTAAAGGATTATTTTCCTGAATATAATTCAATTATTGTTCTAGGAATGCAATATCAATTATCTAAAAATATTTCTTCAGAAGAGGTATTTTTGTCGTCTTCTTCTTGGGGGACTGACTATCACACAGTGTTAAGAAAGAAGTTAGGAGTAATAAGTGATTATTTGGGAAAACATGGATACAAAAGTAAGATTTTCGTAGATAATAATGAACTGGATGAGAGGTATATTGCTTATAAAGCGGGTTTAGGTTTTTATGGAAAAAATCATTTGCTTATAAATGATTTATTAGGCACCAATTTTTTTATTGGTTTATTATTTACAGATGCTTTATTTGTATATGATAAGGAAGTTAAAAAAACATGTTTATCATGCAATAAATGTATTAACGCTTGTCCTACTAATGCTCTTGGTAAGGAAGTTTTAGATGTTGGTAAGTGTTTAAGTTATTTGACTCAAAAAAAGAATTTAACAGAAGAAGAAAAAGAAGAGTTTAATAACTGTATATATGGGTGTGATATTTGTTCTAATGTATGTCCTCATAATAAAAATGTAGAAAAAACAACTAATTTTTTACCTACTGGAATAGAATTTATTAAAGTAAAAGATTATAAACATCTTTCTAATAAAGAATGGAATGAGAAATATAAAGATTCTTCTTGTTCTTGGAGGGGGAGAAATGTTTTTGAGAGAAACATAAATATTTACAAAGAAAAGCTAGAAAAAAAATAGGGTATATGTTAGAATGTAATAGGAGGATACATATGAAAAAAATTGAAGAAAAAAGGACAATTCCTATAAAAAATTATTTTATATTAGGTATAATATGTATTATAACGATTTTACTTACAATTTATGTTAATGCTTGGATAAAGGCTTATAAAGCTAATGCATATAGTACAAGTCCACTTAGTGGTTATATTAATGAAATTAACATAAATGAGTTAAAAGAACCTTTTATGGAGATAAATAAGGTTATCTTGTATGTGGGTTATACTAATGACCAAAAACTTTTTAATGAAGAGAAAGAACTTTTAAGTGAAATACAAAAAAAAGAGTTGACTCCTTATGTAATTTATTTAAATGTTACAGATGATAAAGATTATTTAAGTGTATTACAAGAAAAATTTGATATAGATAAAACTGATATGGATGAGGCACCAATGTTTATATATATAAAAGATGGAAAAGCAGAAGATGTTGTTAATGTAAGTGATAAAAATAAACTTACAGAAGATTTTATGGATATGGTAAAAGATAATGATTTAGGGGATGAATATTAATCCTCTTTTTTAATTAAATAAAATATGGTATACTTTTAATATCATAGAAAGGGGTTAAGCTATGAAAAAAGTTCTTTTCTTTTTTATGTTTTGTGCTTTTGTTTTTACTCCTTTAAGTGTAAAAGCAGCGTGTGATTATAATGACCAAAGCGAACTTATAGAGTTATCTAAACATATTGATTATACTTATGATTATAAAGATGATATTTATTTTTTTGATGTTAAGTTATATAATGTTGTTCCAGAGTTAAAAATAACATATAAAGAAAAAGATTTTTTAGGAACTAATAATCAAGTGATTTTACGAAATATTAATAGAGATGAGAACAGAATTAGTGTATTTGGTTCAGCTTCCTCTAAGTGTCCGGATTTTCATGTGAAAGATATTGATTTAGAGTTACCAATTTATAATGTTTATTATGAAAGTACTGATTGTAAGGATTATCCAGATTTTAATTATTGTAGAGAGTTTTTGTCAAAAGAAATAACTGATGAAGAGTTTAATACTGCCTTAGCAGAATATATAGTTGATAAAGAAATGAGTGAAAATTCTTTAGATAACGAGAGTATTTTAGAAGATTTTTTAACTAAAGAAAATATTATTTTGTTATCTATATCATTTGTGATTTTGATAATTATTATAATTTTTGTAGTTAAAACTCTTAAATTGAAAAAATTATAATCAAATTTATTGTATGTGTTGATTTTAAATTTGATTTTTTATATAATGTTTTATAGTAGATAGGAGAATAATTATGGGAAATTTTGGAGTTGCATTTAAAAGATTTATTAAAAATAAAAATACTGTAACTATAATATGTGTGATACTTATAGTAGCAGTTATTTGGATTGGATATTCATGGAGAATAAAAAGTCAAACTAATCCAGTTAGAGTTCCATATGCTACTCAAGATATACAACCAAGAACAAGGATAACAGCAGAAATGATTGGATACATGGATGTACCTGCGAGTATGCTGCAGGATAATACAGTTAGAAGTATTGACCAAATTGAAGGGAAATATGCTAACTACAACACAGTAATACCAGAGGGAAGTTTATTTTATAGCTCTACATTGGTTAATTTTGAAGATATGCCAGACTCAGCATTTAGTGATATACCTGATGGGTATACTGTAGTAAGTTTACCAGTTAATAATGATTCGACTTATGGTAATTCAATTTATCCTGGTAACTATATTGATTTATATTTTAAGTCAGCCTCATCTGATGGAAGACTACTTTTAGGTAAGTTAATTGAGAGTATAGAAGTTCTTGATGTTAGAGATTCAGCTGGTCAACACGTGTTTGAAAATACAGCTGAGACAAGAACTCCTGCATATTTATTGTTTGCTGTGCCAGAAGAAATGCATTTGTTACTTAGAAAAGCATTATACATTTCTGGAACTGAAATAATTCCTGTTCCAAGAAATGCTGAATATACTAAAAATCCTAGTGAAACTGTAGTAAGTAGTAAATATATTGAAAACTTCATATTATCACAAACAGTTACAATACCTGATGAAAAGTTACCAGCGTTGTCTAACTCTGGAAATGATGATGATAAAACAAATGAAGAAGAAGCAGAAGATTAATTAATTATAGAATAAGAAGGGGAATAGCTATGAATGATTCTATTTTTTCACAAGTTGATTTTGGCCCCATTCAAGCATTCTTAGATAATGATGATTTAACAGACTTATCTTACAGTAATGGAGGACAAGTTTGGGTTACATCATTAACAAAAGGTGTATACCAAGTAAATGTGCCTGAGATTAATGATGCGTTAATTGAAAAGATTGCGTTTCAATGTTCAAATGTTAGAGGTGAAACATTTAATATGGCAAAACCTTTCTTGGATGCTGAAAGTACAGAGTTGCGTTTGAACTTTGTTCATCAATCAATCGCAACTAATGGGATTGCGTGTTCTATTCGTAAAACACCATCAAAAATCAGATTAAATAAGGAAAAATTATTAAGAGAAAATTATGTATCTTTGAAAGTACATGATTTTCTGTTTAAGTGTGTTGAGGGACACTGTAATATTATGGTTAGTGGGGAAACTGGTAGTGGTAAGACTGAACTTGTAAAGTATTTAGCTAGCCATACTAAAGAAAATGAAAAAATTATAACTATAGAAGATACTTTGGAACTACACTTAGATAAAATTTTCCCTCATAGAGACATAATAGCTATGAAAACAAATAATATCGCTTCTTATTCAGATGTGTTAATAACATGTATGAGACAAAATCCAAGATGGATTTTACTTAGTGAAGTTCGTAGTGCTGAGGCTGTTACTGCGGTAAGAAACAGTATATCTTCAGGTCATAATATTTTATCTACAATTCACTCAGATAGAGCAAGAAATATTCCGCTTCGTATGTATTCACTTTTGGAAACAAACTTAGATATAGAACAGTTTCTAGAAAGTATACATAGATATATTCAAATTGGTGTTCACTTAAAAGGGTATAACTCTGCAAGATATAAGAGATATCAAAGAGAAATTACTGAGGTTGTAGAGTTTTATGTAGATGAAGATAATAATGCAAGGTCTAGGGTGCTTTACACAAAGGATACAAGAGGTAGAGAAACTTATAATAACCCTAGTAAATATTTGTTAAATTATTTATCTGAACAAGGAATAGATTTACCAGATAATATTTTTGTTAATGAAAATTTAACTATTAATCAACCTACTGACATTGAAACATTAACTTTGTAATAGAGTATAGAAAAAGAGAGGGTAAAAATGATTGAAATGATTGTAATTGCTCTAGTTCTTTTGTTTATGATTGTTTACAGAAAAAGTAATGGTGATATACGTAAATACATAAGCGAAAATTCTGGAGAAGCAACAAATAAATATAAAAAATATTCTTTTAAAGCTGTTAGAAAAAAAGCAAAAGAATTAGGTCAAGAATATACTGTAAGGCAATATGTTTCACAAATATTTATTTTTGGAATTATTGCTGGTGGTATTGCTTATTTATACTTTTATAATTTTATAATTGTAATCATTTATGCTGGTGTTGCAATCCTTTTTATCCCATATCTTACTTATTTAAGATGTAATAGAGTTTATAGTGAATTTATTTTTGAACAAATACAAATTTATACAACAAATGTTATTATGGAGTTTAATACAACTCAAAGTTTTGTTAAAAGTTTGGAAGGCGTAAGGGATTCTGGTGTTTTGGAAGACCCAGTACTTACAGATGTAAAAACAATGATAGATATGTCTTATCAAAATGGAACTATTGAGGAGTCAATTGAGTTTTTTAATGCGAAGTATGATTATCATATTGTAAGGAATATGCATCAATTGTTTTTACAAATAACTAACGAAGGTTCGCAAGATTCTTCAGAATCACTAGAAAATATGCTTATGGATATTGACCAATTAGTTGAAAGTGTTTATAGAGATAGACTAGATAGACAAAACTTTCATAAAAGGTTTGTAACTTTTGGTTTAGCTTTATATTTGCTTGTAATGTTAGTACAAATAATGCTTGGAAGAGATTCGTATATAGAGTTATTAGAACAATGGTTTATTGTGATACTGCTTCATGCAATTGTACTTATAAATGCACTCTTCTTACTAAACGGAGAAAGATATTATAATGAAGATGTAGGAGGAGAATAATGATTGAGATTATAATAGCAGGTTTACTTTTGTTTTTTGTACTTAGTTATACAGGCAAAATTAGTGGAAATCAATTTTTAAAAGATAATAATAAGTTTTTTAGTGTAGTTAAAGAACTAGATTATGAGTTTTTAGTAAGAAGTAAATATGGAGATACAGTAGATGTTGAAAAATTGTTTGAAAAGCGTATTAAACTTTCAATAATAACTATTTTAATAGCTACAGTGTTTCTATCAGTAAATTTTACATTTGTAAATTTGATAGTTGCAGTATTGTTAGTTTTCTTTGTATATAAAAGCAGTTATATGAATTTAAAATCATATTATAGACGTCATTTACATGATATTGATCTGCTTTTACCATATTATTTAAAAAGTTTGGAAATATTAATACAACACTATACAGTTCCAGTTGCAATTGGTAAGTCTATTAATTCAGCACCTCCAATTTTTAAAGATGGACTAAGAGAGTTAATTGCCGCAATTAATGCTGGGAATGCTACAATAGACCCTTACATGGATTTTGCAAAAAAATATCCCGTTAGAGATTCTATGCGTATGATGAGACTACTTTATAGATTAGGACTAGGTTCACAAGAAAGAAAACAAGCTCAATTGTTAGTATTTTCAAGAACAATTTCAAATTTACAAGCAAAAGCAAGGGAAACAAAATACAAAGAAAGACTAGAACGTATGGAGAAAAAAACAATGGCAATGCTTACAGTTGCAGGTTTTGGAATAATGATTATACTTGTTTTTGCAATAATACAAATGTTTCAAATTTAGGAGCTATATGCTTCTTTTTTTCTTTTAAAAAAAATAAAAGAATAGTATAATAATAGTGGTGAATAAAATGGATAGAGTTAAAGAATTAGTTGCTTTGTTAAATAAATATAATTATGAATATTATGCGCTTGATAATCCATCAGTTACTGATATGGAATATGATAGATTAATGCAAGAATTAATGATGCTTGAAAAAGAACATCCAGAATGGAAACTTCCTGATTCTCCGACAGATAGAGTTGGTGGTTTTGTTGTAGATAAGTTTGATAAAGTTGAACACAGAATTCCAATGTTTAGTTTAAGTAATGTTTTTAATGAGGAAGAAGTAAAAAGTTTTTGTGAAAAAATATGTGAGGAATTTAAGGACGCGGAATTTGTTTGTGAACTTAAAATAGATGGTCTTGCAATATCATTAGAATATGAAGACGGTGTTTTAGTGCGTGCTTTAACTCGAGGCAATGGTGTTGTAGGTGAAGATGTAACCTATAATGTTAAAACTATAAATAGTATTCCACTTCGTCTTAAAAGTAATGTAGATATCAATGTTCGTGGCGAAGTTTATATGAAAAAAGAAGTATTTAATGCTTTAAATGAGAAAAGGAAAGAAGAGGGGCTAAGTTTATTTCAAAATCCAAGAAATGCTGCGGCTGGTTCGCTTAGACAACTTGATTCAAGAATAGCAAGAGAAAGAAAGTTAGATGCATTTTTGTATCATTTACCAAATTCTGGCCTTGAAACTCACTATGAAGCTTTAGATTATATTAAAAACTTAGGATTTAAAGTAAATCCGAATATTAAACTGTGTAAGAATATAGAAGAAGTATTGGAATATATAGGTTATTGGACTTCAAAAAGGGATACCTTGCCTTATGAAATAGATGGAATAGTAATTAAACTTAATAATATTCGTGAACAAGATGAACTTGGATTTACAGCAAAATATCCTAAGTGGGCTACTGCATATAAGTTTCCAGCAATGATGGTTGAAACAAAACTTAAAGATATAATTTTTACAGTAGGTAGAACAGGTATGATAACACCTAATGCTGTACTTGACCCTGTAAAACTTGCTGGCTCAACAGTTAAGAGGGCTACGCTTCATAATGAAGAGAATATAATCAAAAAGGATATTAAAATAAATGATTATGTATTTATTAGAAAAGCAGGAGATGTAATCCCAGAAGTTGTAAAAGTTGATTTAGAAAAAAGAGAAAATGTTAAAGATTTTAAGATGATTACAAGTTGTCCTATTTGTAATGCAACTTTAATCAAAAAGGAAGATTATGTTGACTTTATGTGTCCAAATGAAAATTGTCCTGCAAGAAACATTGAAAAACTTATTCATTTTGTTAGTAGGAATGCAATGAATATTGAGGGTCTTGGAGAAAGAATTATTGAAGACTTTTATAATTTTGGTTTTATAAGAAGTTTTTTAGATATATATAAACTTAAAGATAAAAAAGAAGAATTAATAACTCTTGAGGGTTTTGCAAATAAAAAAGTAAATAATTTACTTAATTCTATTGAAGAGAGTAAAAATGCAACATTAGATAGGTTTTTATTTGCTTTAGGAATACCAGGTATAGGAGAAAGGACTGCTAAAATTTTAGTTAATAAATATAATAATATAGATGATTTTAAAAATTTAACAGAAGAAGAATTGTTAAAAATCAATGATATAGGTCCTATACTCGCAGAAAATATTATATCTTATTTTAAAGATAAAGATAATTTAGAAATGATTGAACAACTAAAGAAAATAGGACTTAAAATGAAGTATGTTAAAACTTTAGTTAATGAGGATGAGAATTTTGTTAATAAGACTTTTGTAATAACTGGTACTTTTGATTTTGCTACTAGAGATGAAATAAAGAAAATTATTGAACAAAAAGGTGGAACTACTTCTTCAAGTGTTTCTAAGAAAACAGATGTTGTTATGGTAGGAAGTGAACCAGGAAGTAAGTATGATAAGGCTGTTAGTTTAAATATTGAAATTTGGGATGCAAACAAAACGTACAAAATGTGTAATTTTTAATGTAAACTAGCATTGAAATATAAAATATTGTATAATTATCTGTAGTATTGAGGTGACGTTATGAAAAAATTAAAAAGGTTGTATAAGAAAAATAAAGTATTATTTATTCTTACAACAATTGCAATAGTATGTATTTTAGTAATTTTAATTGGTTTGTTAACTAGTTTTTATAAAAAGTCTAATACTAGTAAATATGGAGATAGATTAGATGGTATAGAAGAAGTAGAAATTAGTGATTCAGCTAGAGAAGATATTGTCTCATTTTATGAGGAAAATGACAAAGTAAATGAAGCAAGCGTTGATTTAAAGGGAAAAATAGTTTATATTATCATAGATGTTGTAAAAGGAACAACAAAAGCACAAGCGCAAACTTTGGCTAATAGTGGGTTAAAGGAATTTAGTGAAGAAGAAGTTGATTACTATGATTTTCAATTTATAGTTACTTGTGAAGACGAAAAAGATAGTAAGATATATCCAACTATGGGTTATAAAAATAATACAAGTGCTAAAGTTGCTTGGATTAATAGGAAATGATGGTGTTAAACTATGAAAAAAGGTAGAATAATAAAGAAATATGTTATGATAATCGCACTTATTTTAGTAGTAATAGGTGCTTTTGTCGCTTTAATGATATTTTTAAATAATAATAAAAACAGTTATACTTTACTTGAAAAACGTTGGTTAAGTGATAATGCTAGCACAGTAGTTAGAGTTAAAGTTGATAATGATATTCCTGTGTTTTCTAGTAATGGTGATGGAGTATTTTATGACTTTTTAAGTGATTTAGAAAAAGATGCTGGTGTTTCTTTTGATATTGTTACTAGTGGAAGTGGAGATTATGAGTTTACTGCGACTGATAATAGAAATGAGGATAACTTATTGTTTTTTACAGATGTTTATTCTGTTGTTACAAGTAAAGATGTAGAAGTTAAGTCTTTAGAGGATTTAGAAGAATTAAAAGTTGGAATAATAAAAAGTGATGAAAAAGCTGTTAATAATTATTTTTCAAATAAAAATGATGTTACTATAACTACTTATGATGATTACACAAAATTAAAACAAGCTTTAAGCAATAATATTGATGTAATGATAATACCTACTAATAGATATCTAGAAGATATTTTAGTAAGTGATTTAAAAGTAATATATCAACTTGATGGACTTAATAAGTATTATGAACTTAATACTGAAGTTGGTAGTGAAGAGTTAAATTCTGTTATGAAAAAGTTTTTGAACAAATGGGAAGATGTTTTAAAAACTAATTATAATGAATATTTATTAAATCTTTATACAACTAGTGAAAATATATCTGAAATGGATATAGAATCTATTACAAGAAAAGATTTAGTAGTTGGATATATTAATAATGTTCCTTATGAAGGAAGAATTCAAAAGAATTTTACTGGTATTACAAATGAATATTTAGAAGGTTTTGCTGATTTTAGTGGTGTAACTTATAGATATAGTGATTATGAAAATGCTAGTGAATTAGATAGTGCTTTAAAAAATGGTGATGTTGATATAGTTCTTAATTATAGTGGACTTTCAAATAGTAATTATGAAGAAAGTCAAAATATCACTGCTTCTGATTATGTAGTTTTAGCACATCAATCAAATGATATCGTAGTAGATAATATCTCAAGTTTAAAAAGTACTAAAGTTACTATGTTAAAAGATAATGCACTAACAAAATATTTTAAAGAACAAGATAGTTTTGCAATTAAGGAAGAAGAAAATGTTAAAAAACTTCTTAAGAATTTAAATGAAGATTCTGTTATATTAATTGATAAAGTAGTTTATGAAGCAAATAAAACTGGTAAACTAAAAGATTTTTCAATTAGATATATGGAAGATAATAATATTGGATATAATTTTCTTACTAAGAAGAGTAGAAAAACTCTACCAGAAATGTTAGATTTTTATTTAACTACCACAAGTGCTAAACAGTTGGTAGAAAAAGGAACTTATAATACAGTTGAAAATATAAAAAATAATACTATATTAGGTTTTGTTTTAACTAATATTGTTTATGTTATTATAATAATTCTTATTATTTTAGCTATTTTATGGAAATATAGGAAAAGAGTTAAAGTTCAAAAGAAAATCAAAAAAGAAGATAAAATGATGTATATAGATGTAATGACTAATCTTAAAAACAGGAACTTCTTAAATGATAATATTGAACTATGGGATAGTAATAAAGTTTATCCTCAAACAGTAATAGTTATAGATTTAAAAGGTATTAAAGAAATTAATGATACAAATGGACATGAAGAGGGAGATAGACAAATTAAAGCTGCAGCTAATATACTTATTAAGACACAAAGAGAAAATTCTGAGGTTATGAGAACAGATGGAAATGAGTTTTTGATATATTTAGTTGGATATAATGAAAAGGTTATTACAACTTATTTGCATAAATTAAATAAAGAGTTTAAAAATCTTCCATATGATTATGGAGCTAAGTTTGGATATTCAATGATAAATGATGAAATAAAAACATTAGATGATGCGATTAATGAAAGTTTAATAATGATGAATGATAATGATTGAGGTAGAACATGAAAAATAGGCTAAAAAAGTTTTGGAAGAATTTAGTTAGTATTTTAAGTAAAAAAGAACTTAGTATTTTACCAGGACAACTGGCTTTCTTTTTCGTTCTTTCTGTTATTCCTATTTTAATGTTAATATTTTTAACAGCAAATTGGCTTAATCTTTCTTATGATATTATAACTAATTTTGTTAAAGAGTCTTTTTCAAGAGATATAGCTGAGTTTATAACTCCACTTATAAGTGGGAAAACAATTGATTTTAAGTTTGTTGTATTTATTATAATTGCATTTTTTATAGCAACCAATGGAGCTCACTCAGTAATTATTACTTCAAATACAGTATTTAATATACCAAATAGTAAGGTTTTACCTAGAAGAATTAAATCAGTTATATTAACATTTATAATGATAACTTTGATGATATTTGTGCTTCTTGTACCTGTTTTTGGTCAAAGTCTACTTAATTTAGCTGATTTCTTTGGAGTTCAAAATGAGGTACTACAGTTATTTCATGCGATTTTACCATATATTAAATGGCCTATTTCAATGTTTATAATATTCTTCTTTATAAAAGTAATTTATACTATCGCACCTGATGCACAAATTCCAAGTAAGTATGTAAATAGGGGAGCAATATTTACTACAGTATTTTGGATGATAAGTTCATTTTTGTATTCATATTATATAAGTAATATAGCAAGGTATGATTTATTTTATGGAAGTTTATCTAGTCTTATTATATTAATGTTATGGTTTTATTTAATGGCTTATATTTTTGTTGTAGGTCTTGCGATAAATTATAGGAAAGTTGAAATTCATATTGAAAGAACTAATTCACTTAAGTTAGATGAAATAAAGAAAAAGGAAGAAGAATATAATAATAAAATGTTAAAAAGTGTGGATATAAAGAAAAAATAATTTTTTAGTAAATTGCATATTTATTTAAATTCTGCTATAATTATATGGATAGAAGGAAAAAAGTATGAAAAAGTTAAAAAATGTTAATTTAAAAGGTAAATTTAATAGCTTTTTGAAGTTTTTAAAAGTAAACTTTAAAAAGTATTTTTCAACAAATATTTTATTTTTGTCATTTGTAATTTTATCATTATTTATTGCATATATGGTTAGAATATATACAATAGGTAATTTTTTTGAGATTAAACCAATTATAGTTGATTTAAGTATAATCATAATAATAGGTGCGTTTGGTTATCTAATTAAACCTAAAAATCAATTTAGATATTTTTTTGTTTGGCTTTGTTTTTTTACATTTTTAGGAATAGCAAATGCAATTTATTATGAGTTTTTTATGTCTTTTGTTTCAGTAAATTTAATAAGTGCATTAGGTCTTGTAGGGGATGTTGATGATTCTGTTGCTGATAAGTTAAACATATTACATTTTATATATTTATTAGCTCCTATAGTTTTCTTTATAATTCATAAGAAACTTTATAAAAAGAATTATTATTTTGAAGTTTCAAAAGTAGAAAAAGGAAAGAAGATGTTTTTAAAAACTTTAGTTGTTGGTGGTGCGACTATTGGAATTATTCTTCTTACTTTATCTGGAACTGAAGTTAGTAGGTTTGTTAAACAATGGAATAGAGAGTATATTGTACAAAGATTTGGAATATATACTTATACTTTTAATGATGTTATACAAAGTGTACAACCTAAAATTAATACATTATTTGGATATGATGAGGCAGCACGTGAGTTTAGGGAATTTTATAATAATAAAGAAGATACACCAGATAATAAATATACAGATATTTTTAAAGGAAAGAATGTAATATTTATTCATGGAGAAAGTATACAAAACTTTTTAGTTGATTTAGAATTTAATGGTAAGGAAGTCACTCCAAATATAAATAAACTAGCACATGAGGGAATGTATTTTTCAAACTTTTATCCTCAAATAAGTGTAGGAACAAGTAGTGATACAGAATATACTCTTACAACTGGTTTAATGCCAAGTAATAGTGGAACAGTTTTTGTAAGTTATTTTAATAGAACTTTTAGAGGAATGCCAATGTATTTTTCAAATTTAGGATATTATACTTTTAGTATGCATGGTAACAAAGCAGATTTTTGGAATAGAAAAGTAATGCATAAGAATTTAGGTTATAAGAAGTTTTATGCAGAGGATACTTATGATATTGATGAAGTAGTTGGTCTTGGTCTTTCAGATAAATCTTTCTTTAGACAAATAACACCAATAATAAGTGAAATAAGAAATACAAAAGCTCCGTTTATGAGTACAGTTATTACATTATCTAACCATTCTCCATTTAATGATGTAGAAAAGTATGGTGAATATGATGTGAGTATGAAATATCAAACTACTGATGCAAGTGGTAAGAAAGTTACTAAAGTCGCATCATATCTTGAAGATACTGAGATGGGAAGATATTTAAAATCAGCTCATTATGCAGATGAAGCTTTTGGTGAGTTTATGACATATTTAGATGAAGCTGGTATACTTGAGGATACAGTATTAGTTTTCTATGGTGACCATGAAGCTAGATTAGGTAAAAAAGAGTTTGATAGAATGTATAATTATGACCCTGAGACTGACTCTATAAAAGATGAAGATGACCCTACATATAAAAAGATGGAAAGTTATGAGTATGAGTTATTAAAAAATACACCATTTATTATTTGGACTAAGGATAAAAAATATCAACAAGAAGTAACAGATGTTATGGGAATGTATGATGTTTTACCAACAATAGGTAACATGTTTGGTTTTTATCCAAGGTATGCTTTAGGAAATGATATTTTTAGTGATAGTGAAAAGATAGTAATCTTTCCTAATGGTAATTTCTTAACTAATAAAGTATATTACAATAATTTAAAAGACCAATACGTATCATTAAAAAATGAAGCAATTGATAGAGAATATATAGATAGATTAAAGGAATATACTGATAAGAGATTAGAGGTTTCTAATTCGATTATAGTGCATGATTTAATAAAAACTGAAGAAGCAAATTTAGATAATTAAGAAAGGAAATTTTTATGAAAAGAAAAAGGCTTAATAAGAAAAGATTATTTAATTTCTTTATGATAATAATTGCTTTAGTTTTATTTGCACTTGTAGCTTTTAAAGTTGTTAGTGATTTAAATAAAGATAATGCTAAAGTTGAAAAGAAACAGTTAGATATTATAGAACCATATGGTTATAAACTTGATGATAGAGATACTTCTACTTATAAAAAGTATTTTAATGAATTAAAAGAAGTGTTAAAGGAAGAACCTATTGATGAAGAGAAATACGCAGAACTTTTAACAAAGTTATTTATAACTGATTTTTATACTTTAGATAATAGATTAACTAGTACAGATATTGGTAGTTTAGAGTTTATACATGAGGCTCAAGTTGATAATTTTATATTAAATGCTGAGGAAACTATGTATAAGACTGTAGAAAGCGATTTATATGGAGAAAGAAAACAAGAACTTCCAGTAGTTAAAGAAGTTACAGTAGAAAGCATAGAAGAAACAACTTATACTTATAATAATAATGAGTATGATGCATATAGAGTTACTGCTTCATGGACTTATAAAAAGGATTTAGGTTATGAAGATGAGGGTGTATTTATTTTAATGAAAGATAAAGATAAACTTAATGTTGTTGAAAAAGTAAGTAAAGAAGAAGACACAGACGAATAGATAAGCTGTGTCTTTTGTTTTTGCTTTTTTAGTATAAAGATTAATTTAATGATGAATGCTTTTTAAATGCACTAAAAAAGAGATACAGGAGTATCTCATTGTGTTGTAGTTGGATTATTAGGAGTGCTTTCTTCTGGAGGTGTAGTAGTTTCATTTCCACCTGTATCAGGAGTAGAAGGCTTTTCATATTCACCATCACCAGTACTATCGTCCTCAGGTGTTTCTATAGGTTCCTCAGTTGATGAGACTTCTTCTTCCTCTTCTTTAGGTGTAACAACAGGTGTGTTGTTTGTTTCTACTTTTTCTTCTTCTTCCTCTTCATCTGAGTATGAGCTAGATTGTAAATCAGTTCTTCTAGCTTCATTATATTCACTGTCTCCAGCTACGTATCTTTCATATTCATCATTAATTGAAAAGCTAAATTCTTTTACTGGAGTTGCTTTTTTAATACCTAAATTAATTTCCATTACTTCTATTATATCTGCGAGGCTTCCTTTATAGTATTGGAATGTGTACATTCCACCAACATATTGGTCATATCCTCTTAAGAATGTTTTTTGAATATTAAATGTACTATCATCAGAAAACATCATTCTTTTTCCAACATTATATAACGAAAGTATTTGATTTGTAGTTAAGTTTGTATCTATGTTTTTACTAATCGCAGTAAGTATGTCATAGAAATCAGTCGCAGAATTAATATTTTTTAACTGTTTTAACATACCTTCTACTACAAGTTGTTGATTTTGTCCTCTAGCGAAATCTCCTAATGCAAGTGTTTTTCTGTGTCTTGATAAGGCAAGTGCTTGTTCACCATTTAATTTTTGTTCACCTTTTTTAAGACATATTTGTTTGCTTCCCCAAAGTCTATCACTATTTTGTTCACAGAAGTTAATTGGAACGTCTACTGTTATACCGCCAAGAGCATCAACAAGTTCTACAACGCCTTTGAAGTTTATTTTTGCATAATAGTCAATTGGTATTCCAGTTAAGTTCTCTACTGTATCTATCATACACTCACTACCACCGTAGGCAGCACTGTTTATTTTGTTTTCTCTATTTCCATTACAAGAGATTGGAACGTATGTATCTCTTGGTATAGAAAACATTGTAGCATTTAGAGTTTTAGGATTAAATGTAATCATCATTATGGTATCACCATTAAATGCTTGATTAGGATTAAGTCCATCTTTTTCACTATCTACACCTAAAAGTAGCATAGTAAATGGTTCATCAAGTGATTTCTTTTCAGATTCTTTTTCATTCTTTTTCATAGTTTTACTTTTTTCTAAAATCACTTGTGTTTCATTTTCTATATTTTTATATGACTCTATATTACTAAATGTTATTTTGTAGTTACTACTAACAAAAGCCGCATCTATTTCTTCTTCATATAAGTCTTCCATCATTTCAAGTGAGTCTTCATATTCTATGATTTCATTATCATCTTTTAATTTTTCATCTTTTATCATTTCTTGAGGTATAATATAACCCTCAATATCATTTGTATCTTTTATTATTCCTATTTTGTCATTTTTAAGTTTGTTAACATTTTTAACTCCACTCTTAAGTGTAATTAAATCCGATGTATAAGTTATTTTATCTTTGTTAAAGTCGTTTAATTTATCGTATAAAATGAATATTGCAGTTCCACCAGTACCATAAATTAATATTAATATAATACTTATAATAGAAAGTAGGGTAAACTTAATTTTTTTAAAGTTTCTAAAGCATGATGTAAAAAGTCCTTTAATTATTAGAAAGTCAAAGAATATAATGAATAATATTAACATTATTCTATAAAATGTTTCTATTCCTTGAAGTAAAATTAAATTGTAGATTAAAAAACCGCTACTAGCCATTAATAAAAGAATTATTATTAAACCAAAAACCCTTGTTTTTCTTTTGCTCTTCATATTTCCTCCACGCTAGTTAATTATACTATAATTTTTGTTTTAAAACAATAAAATGTAAGAAAAAAAGCCTTTATTTAATCGGCTTTACATTTCATCTAATAATTCATCAACTGATTTCTTTTTTCTTTTTTTCTTTGGTTTAGTTTCTTCTTTTTCTTCTTCTGGTTGTATTTTATTTTCATCTTCGTTTATTTTTTTGTCGTTGTTAATGTTTTCTTCTAGTTCAAAATCTTTGTTTTTATTTTTAGGTTTTCTAAGAGTGTTTATTAAGTTAATTAAAAGTATTAATATTAGTAAACCACCTAAACCTAAAATTATATAGTCTTTTTTCTTATCATTATCTTCTTTTTCATTAATTATTACATTTTCATTATCTGGGTCATATAATTGTAGTGTTCCCTCAGTTTCTTCATACATGTACCAATTTACTTTACCAGTAGCTAGGTTCATTCCATATATTAAAGAGTAGTCACTTGATTTTTTCTTTTTATATGCAGTTATTTTTTCATTATTAAATTCTATAGTTGCTTTTTTGTATCCTTTTATAAGTTTTAGTGCATCTTCATCAGGAGTCATTACATAAAGTATTATTGCCTCTGAAGATAATTCAATATATTTAGTATATTCATTTTTATCTTTGTCATATACATATAAAGCGATGTTTCCTTTTTCATCTTTTAGTCCAACTAGAGTAAGTTTAGTAGTGTCATTTGTAAACGCTGGGATTTCTTGTCCATCTATTTTTATAGTTGTTTTTTTATAACCAGATGGTGCTTTTAGTTCGTCTGCATCTTTTACTACAGTTAGGTTTTTACCATCTATTTGTACTTTAATTGGGTCTTTTTCTTTTACATTCGCAGTAATTGTATATGTTTTAGTTGAGCCATTTTCTGCGGTAACAGTTATGTTTATTTTATTTGCTCCTTCACTTACATTTATTTTTCCAGTACCGCTTACACTTGCGTTTTCATCCTCAGCACTAGCAAATACTGAAATGTTTTTTGTACCTTCTTCTAAGCTTACTGTGTAAGATGTTGTTTTTTTATCAAATGAAGGGGAAAGTTTTCCTTCATTTATTGATAGGCTTTTTAAGTAATTGTTTGTACTTAAGTTTTTATCTGGTGTTTTAGTGCTTGAACTAGAACTACTTGAACTTCCACCACCATAACTAGGTGTACTTGCAGTAACTGTTTTACCAGATATTGATGGACTAGTTTCTTGAACTGGTTCCCAAGTTGTTACAAGTCCACTTTTAACAGTTATAAATGAACTACCAGAACTTCTTGCTTTAAATTTAAATGATTTAGAAGAAGATGTTTGTCCATCTAATTCTTGATATACACTAGTTCCTCCGCTAACTAGACTTAGTTTACTTGAGTTATAGTTTAATGTGTAGGAATAAAGTCCTATACCACTTGAAGAGGAAGCAGTAATTGTAACTGTAAATGTTTGACCTACGGTTACACTTGATGGTCCACTAACACTAATTCTTGAAGACGCAGCATTTATATTTGTACTGCATATGAAGAATAGTGTAGTAGCTATAAAAGTTGTTAGTAATATTTTAATAATGTTTTTCATATTTTTCTCCTTCTATTTAATTACAGAATCTCCTGCGATATGTTTTCTTATATAAACAAGGTCAACTGTGTTTATTTTTCCGTCTCTATTTATATCAGATGCTTCTTTATATAAAGCATTAAGTGCGTTTGAGTTTTTAATAACTTTTCTTATGTATACTAAATCAACAGTATTAATAATTCCGTCTCCATTGTTGTCTCCTTTAACAACTAATGTGTAAGTTCTAGTAGATTTTGAGTTAGTAATTGTAACTTTGTCTCCAGTTTTTATTTTTTCACTATCAGATTTTGCTTTTCCACTAGATGTATTAATTGTTGTATTTACTATTGAACTAATTTGTTTAAATGTATTTTTAAGTGTTAAAGCTGTTATTCCTGGTGTAAATCCACTTAAGTAACTGTTATTTAATTTTCCTCCAGCACTTACTGCGATAGTGTCAGCTGTTAGGTCACTTTCATTTTCAGTTGTTAGTTTATTAACTTTAATTGTATATGTTTCTGTGTTTCCAGCTTGAGCAGTAACTGTAAGTGTAAATGTATTTAATCCTGATTTTAATGTTTTTACTCCAGTTCCTGTTACTTTACTTGTTGATTTGCTTGTAGTCGCAGTAATATTTATGCTTGTTTTAGTGCTAGGTACACTTGGTAAAACATATTCTACAACGTCTTTATCAAAACCACTGATTGTTGTTCCATCAATTTTTATTGAACTAAGTGTTGCATCAGTATTTTGACTTCCTGGTAAGCTTGTATATTCTGGCATGTTGTTAAATACAGGAATTATAAAGTTAATAGCTTTTGATTGTACTTTGTTGCTTACATAATTACTATAAGCATTTGCTCCCTCTGTTAGAGGTGCTTGTATGTTTGTCATATATTGATTGTTATATTTTGCATTTATTACATTAAATTTTTCAAAGTATCTAGTTTTTTGATTATTGTTGTAATAATTAGTTTTTATTAAGTCAGCTCCAGCAGTTATTGCTTTTACTGGTGTGTTCCATCCTTTGCTTTTTGCATAATCTATTCCACATTGTAGTGGGTTAGAGCAACTACTGTATGCTCCTATGTTAAAGAAGTTGTAATAAGGACCTTTTGTAGCATCATTTCCATTTCTTCCAACTTCTTGTATACTTCTTGTTGCTAGGTGAACTGGACTTATTGATTTTGATTTACCAGCAGTTACGAAGCTTGATGCATATTTTTTGTTTGTTCCTCCATTAAATGTTGAAGTTACAACTGTGCTTGTATGAATAGCTGAGTTATATTTATTATTTTCATATACAAATATCGCTTTTTCATTTAAGAAGTTTCTAGGGTCTAGGTAAAAAGCAATTGCTTCATGTCTTACGTTGTACCATCCACCTGTTTCTACTTGGGAAGTACTAGTAGTAACTGCATTATCAGTAGATTGTATTGAGTTAGCACCGTATTCTGCGAGTATTGCATCAGTGAAGTTAGTATTTGTTTTTACGGCTGTAAATGTCCAGTTTGGATATTTTGTTTTTAAGTAAGTTAAATATGGCCAATAGCTTTCTGGAAATCCAGCGCTTTTCCAAGTTGAGTCATATTTAGTAGATGAGCTTGTAACATTGGCTTTTTTTATAATGTAATCACTACAAGCATAGCCTGTTTTATTATTATATTTTATTTTATACCATTTTCCAGAGCAACCATTACCTGCGGCAGCTTCGCTTAGTATTGTTACATTAACACCATAGGTTAGAGTGCCAAGTCTAGTTCCGCTTGTACTAGCTGTAGCTCTAAAACCAAGACCGTCTGTTGCATTTACTCTGGCAATCCAATCGTTTTCAACATAAACATTGTTTGTATCTATTGATTGTACGTTTGTAACATAGTTTGAACAAACATAACCAGTTTTGTTGTTGTATGTTATTTTATACCATCCTTTTGAGCAACCAGTTCCTGAATATTTTGTAGTGCTTTGAAGTGATATTTCACTACCATTTTGTATAGCTCCTAAGATACCATATCCAGTACCAGCTCCACTTCTTACATTTATTCCGTTATCAGAGTTGACTGTCGCAGTCACCAGTATTTTGGCACTAAGTTTTGGAATTAATATAAAAAATGTAACAGCACAAATAGTTAATATTAAAATTATTTTTGATTTGTTCATTTATTACACCTCATCTTACTCTATTTTCTATCCTAATCATTATAACATTATATCATTTTGTCGATTTTTGTACAATATTGTAATTAAAAAAATAACGTTTTTTGTATACTTTTGTCTATAAAAATGGCAAAAAATCTTTAAATTAATGATAAATAGTGTATAATATCTATAAAAGAGGTGTAATATGACTTTAGTTGTAAATGGGCATAGTATATTTTTAGTAATACTTGTCTGCTTTTTAGCAACGTGTGCGTTTGTCCCTTTAACTATTAAAATTTCTAATTTCATTGGGGCACTAGATAAACCAAATAAAAGAAAAATACATAAAAAGCCAATTCCTACTTTGGGAGGTCTTGCAATATTTTTTGGATTTTTACTTGGTTATATCTTTTTTGCAAGAGAAAGTGTATTAATGTTATCAATTTTAATTGCTAGTTTTATAATTATAGTTACAGGTCTTATTGATGATATTAGGCCAATTAAAGCAAGATATAAGTTTTTAATTCAGCTTGCAGTAGCATCTGTAATTGTTTTTTATGGTAATTTAGCTTTTACTGAGATTACTGCTTTAGGGGTAAATATTAATTTTGGACAAATATTGGGCCCAATTATTTCAGTATTATTTATAGTAGCTATAATAAATGCTATTAATTTAATTGATGGAATGGACGGACTTGCAGCATCAATTTCTACAATTTATTTTATAACTGTTGCGATTATTGCGATTATATTAAATAAATTTGGTGGTCTTGATATAATGCTTTCGATTATAATGATTGGTGCAACTTTAGGTTTTCTAATATTTAATTTTCCACCAGCTAAACTTTTTATGGGAGATACTGGTTCTACATTTTTAGGACTTATGATATCAGTAATTGCATTATTAGGATTTAAAAATGTAACTCTTACTTCACTTTTTATTCCACTTTTAATTCTAGCAATTCCGATACTTGATACAGCTTTTGCGATTATCAGAAGAAAGATAAAAGGTGAGTCTATAGCACATGCTGATAAGGAGCATCTGCATCATCAACTTCTAAAAATTACTTCTTCTCCTGTTAAGACTTTAATAATAATTTGTTTTATAAATATTTTGTTTTCAGTGGCAAGTATATTTTATGCACTTGATTATACAGATGAAATGATGGCTGTTTATATAGTTTTATTATTTATATTGTTATTTATTGTATTAAAAACTGATATAATTTTTGATAGGAAGAAGTTAAAGGATATAAAGGAAAAGCATAAAAAAAGATAAAATTATTTTAAATAGTAATTTTATCTTTTATTTTATGTCAAACATATCTAATATTGAATTATCTTTTTTGTATTCATTTTTTTTATTATCTTTAGTTTTTTCTTTGTTGTTATCTTTTGGTTTTAAAGCATTTATTTGTTTAGATAAAGTAATTGTGATTTCTTTTTCTTTTGTAATATTAGAACCAGCTTTTATACTTTGATTAATACATATGTCATTTTCTTGTTCGTTTTCTTTATAAGTAAATTTACAATTTAAGTTGTTTTTATTACATAAATCTTCTATTTCTGTTTTATTCATTCCAATGAAATTAGGAACGGTAATATTATTTTCTTTTGCAATATAAACAGTAATTGTTTCTAAAGAATTTATTTTAGTTCCTGGTTTAACTGAAAATTTAACAATTTCACCAAGTTCTTTATCACTTTTTATATATTTTTCTTTGTATTTAATGTCATTTCTTTTTGCCCAGTTTGTAAATTCTGTTAGTTTTGAGAAGTTAGGAAGAGTAAGTGTTCCTTTTGAAAAGTATAATATTATTTTATCTTTTTCACTTATTTTGTCTTTTGTTTTATAGTTGGATTTAATAAATTCTCCTTTTTCTTTTTCTTCATCGTAAATATTTTTAAATTCAGCATTAATGTTATTGTTTAGTATCCAGTTATATATTTCATTTTTACTCATTTTTTCTAAATTTGGAATTATTATTTCTGTACCAATTGAAACATAAAGAGTTACTTTAGATTTGTGTGGTATTAGTTCGTCTCCAATGTTTTTATCACTTTTTATAATGTTGTTTTTTTCAATTACTTTGTTAAATTCTTCTTTTATTTCATAATCTATATCATTACTTTTTAGATATATGATTGTTTCTATTTTGTTTTTATTTGTTATGTCTTTCATGTTTATTTTTTTTAGGTTATCACTTAAACAGAATTTTAAGTTTAATTCCTCATTTCTTTTAAGTGTTCCGGTAATGTTTTGTGATAGTAAAGAGTTTGGAGTACATCCATCTTCTTTTACAAAATCAACCACTACATTTGTAAGTTTGTTTTCAGTTAAATACTCAGTTATTTTGTTTAAATCCCATTCACTCATATCTGGTATAATTACTTTTTTTTCATAGTTTGGACCACCACTTATTAATATACTTATTAAATTTTTGTTTTCTATTACATCATAATTTATTATTTTATTTTTTCTTACATCATCAGAGTATTCATAAACAGTTTTTAATTCTATGTTATTTTTCTTTGCATAATTATATATTTCAGAATAACTTTTATTAGTAAAATCATAATCTATTTGTTTGGTTAAAATATTTGAACTATATATAATATTTAAGCTAACAAAAATTATTGATAGTGTTTTTACTATTGTATTTAATTTTTGTTTCTTTTTTAAATATAATAAAAGAAAAATTAAAAATAGTAATGCACTAGTT
>JABLTK010077869.1_pt1 | contig 79418 bp, 68 predicted proteins | sample 7160131 | NCBI WGS metagenome assembly JABLTK01 (sample SAMN14651221, study PRJNA627086) | human gut metagenome | isolation source: feces | host: Homo sapiens | reverse complement strand
CAGAATATTGGTCAGATAACCGTTCAGTGTTTCAAACTCTGTATCCCCAAAATCTGCATCCAACTCTTCTTCCACATCCTCCAGATAAGCAAGCCCGTCAATGATCAGACTGTTATCTTTCTGTGCACGTATGGTAATTCTTTGATAGACCCTTTGACTGCTGGAAGGTCGTCACGATAGGTCATTCCAATCCACTTTTCATTGGTTTTCAAAAGTCTCAAAGTTGCTTTCTTTTGTTTCGTAAGATTTCCAAGAACCTCTGGGAACAAATATTCTTCTTTTTCAAGATTTTCTTTGCTTTCACAAAACTCTTTGAATCCCTTTTCAAGAACTGGGAATATCGTTGGGGTGAGACAGAACATATTCATGTTTGTGAACATGTCTTTTTTATATTCGATTTCTTTATCACCCGAAAGTGTTCGAATGGTTATAGGCTCTTTATTTTCGCTTATTTTGCATTCTGTAATGTTTGTTACAAAGCCATTTTCAACCTCGCACACGCCACGCTTTACCGAGCCATTGTCGCTCAAAGTGTTTCGAAGAACATAGCCAACCAAACCATAGTCAAAAGACTTTTTGTCTGCTTTTGCAAGAAAGTCGTGTGCAATTTTAAACGAATTTCTGCCATAGAAGTCGTCTGCATTTATCATGCAAAAATTGTTATCTTTCACAATATCTTTTGTGCAAAGAACTGCTTGACCAGTTCCAAGCGGTTTCACACGCGCTATTCCCTTTTCTTTTAAAATGTCGTTTGATTGAAATGCATAGAAAATTTTTCCCTTTGGAACACGCTTCTCAAGAGTGTTTTGAAAAAGTTCCAAATGTTCTTTCTTTATCACAAGAACAATGCGGTCAAAGCCAACTTTCAAAGCGTCAAAAATTGAATAGTCAATGATAAAATCTCCCGCATCATCAATGCCTTCAGTTTGTTTGTTTCCACCAAATCTGCTTCCCATTCCAGCAGCAAGAACAACAAGATCCATATTTTTCTCCTTTCCAAGTTTTTTTTACATTTCTATTATATTCTTTCCCGCAAAATAAGTAAAATAAAAACACCAGTTTATGGTGTTTTTTTATCTTATCTCAAAATGATTGCTGAACTTGTTGGACAAATTTCGTCGCCTTGAACAAGCACAATTTCTTGACCATGTTTATATTCTTTCACATAAAGACCAATGCGAATGTTGAAAGTTTCTTCATTTTCATAGGCTGAAAGAACGGTGTATTTTCCTGGTTTAATTTGACCTTTTTTATCCACAACAACAACCTTTCGTGGTTGAAGCACAATGTCATTTTTCACATATGAAAGATTCATATTTCCGTCTTTATCAACAATTTCGGCATCTGGGGTGTATCTTGTGTTGTTTTTTACGACAACATCTTCAACCTCGCGTGACTTGCTGTCTGCCTTTTCTCTCTTTTTCAAAACCATTTTTTTGATTGTGAGCGAAGCAGTCAAAATTACAATGAAAGCCAAAATTCCATATAAAATATAGGTTATCCATTCCATTTAGATTTTCTCCCGTTTCATATAGTTTATCATGTTTTTCACTCTTTTACAAGTTTTTGCTTAACCAAATTTCGAAAATGTTTATTTTTTTCTCTTTTCACGATTTTAGAAATCACCATTGGTGCAAAGAACACAACTGTCATAATAAGCACCAAAACCAAATATGTGAAATAGAAGTGCGCGTTTCCAAACAAGTTGAAAGGAAGTCCGTTTGAACGCAAATATAAATAGTTTGAACCCGGAACCAAAGTGTTTCCAAGTTCTGCCCAGCAAAGAAGCATTATAAGCAAAATTGGAATTTGCCAAACATCTCTTGTGTCAATTTTAAACCAGCCCGAAGCAAGCACTCCTGCAACAACAGTTGGCATGCAGAAGTGCAAAAACAAACTTTCAAGTTGCAAAAATGATAGCACGCTATATTTGTAATAGTCACCAAACAAAAATGTCAAGATTCCGCCAAAAAGTGTAACGCACACAATTGGCAAAAAGCCTTTCTTTGTGCCTGTCAAGAAATAAAGCGGGAACACAAGCGCCATAATGTGGCACAAGTGCCAAGGCATTGCTTGAACAAAACTTTCTTTTCCCGAAATTATCAAAAGTGCCATTCTTCCAAGGCGGAAAACCACCATTAAAATGCAAACAACTTTTGTCACTTTAAGCGCAAATTGTTTGTGGCGTGAAAACACAATAAAGCAAAGTGCAATCCAAACCGCAAGCGCAACAATAAGGCAAATATGAAGCGGACACCAAAGACCTTTTCCTGTTCCAAGGTCGCCCGTTTCAATCAGCCAATTCATAAAAGTAAATCCAAGAAATTTTTCCATTATTCATGCCCCGCCAAAACTTTTTTGCCTTTTAAAAGTGGCAACAACTTTTTAATGCTTTTGTCCTCTGCTTCCTTATCTCCATCAAGAAGGTCGGTTCTGCCATATACACCCTCTGAAAAATAGGTGTCACCAGTGAAAACAACATTGTCATGGAAAATACAAACGCTTCCAGAAGTGTGACCAGGGGTTAAAACAATTTCAAATTCTTCGTCTAAAAACTTCATTTTTCCAGGTTTCAAAAAGCCGTTTGGCAAACATTCTGGAACGCTGTTGAACCCGCAAATAAAACCCATGTTCAGTTCAGATGACAAAAGTTTTGGAGCGTCTATCTCGCTTATATAAACCTTTGCGCCCATGTCCTGCAACGCTTTTGCAGAATAGATGTGGTCAAAATGCCCATGAGTCAAAAGAACAAACTCGGGCTTTACATTTTCTTTTTTGATTGTTTCAATAATTTTTTCAGTTCTGATTCCTGGGTCAATTACAATTGCCTTGCCGTCTTTTTCAAGCAAATAGCAATTTTGATTGAGTGGCCCATTTGTGATTTTTAAAATTCTCATTGCTTCTTTCCATATTTTTCGATAATGCTTTTTGCAATCACAATTCCGTCAACCGCCGAAGAAACAATTCCCCCTGCTCTGCCGGCACCCTCGCCAATTGCATATACATTTTCAAAATTTGTCATTTTATTTTCATTTCTTTCTATCATGAATGGTGCGCTTGAACGCGTTTCAATTCCTGTTAAAACCGCATCGGCACTGTCAAAACCTTTAAGTTTCTTTCCAAACTCTTCAATACCTTTTATCACCGAGTCTGCCAAAACCGCTGGCAAAAGTTCATAGCAGTTTCCAAGTCTTCCGTTTATGCCAATTGTTGGCACAACTTTTCCAAGCATCTTGCACGCTTCATGCTTTTTGAAACTTTCAAAAGTTGAAACAACACATTTTCCATGTCCCTTTTCAAACGCCTGCTTTTCAAGTTTTTGCTGAAAGAACATTCCAGCAAGTGGATGTGAACTTTCATAGTCTTTTTCAGAAACCGAAACCAAAACTGCACTATTTGCATTTTCGCCACTTCGAGAATGATAACTCATTCCGTTTGTGCAAATTTCGCCATTGTCACTGAAAGCGGGAACAACAACCCCACCTGGGCACATGCAAAACGTGTAAACCGTTCTGCCATTTTCAAGATGATGAAAAAGTTTATAGTCGGCTGGTGGCAAAAACTTGTCACTAGGGGTACCATATTGCGCTTTGTTGATGTCCTTTTGTTTGTGTTCAATTCGATATCCAACCGAAAATGGCTTTTGCATGAACACTAAACCCTTTTCATAAAGCGTTAAAAAGGTTTCTCTTGCACTGTATCCAAGAGCCAAAACAAGGTTTTCACACTCTATTTTATGCACTTTTGCATTATTTTCGAAGAACACAACAATATTTTTTGCGTTTTTTTCAAAATTTGTGAACTTGCTTTCAAACAAGATTTTTGCGCCAAGATTTTCAAGATGTTTTCTTATGTTCACAATCACTTTTTTCAGTTCGTCGGTTCCAATGTGTGGTTTTGAATCATATAAAATTTCTTCTGGTGCACCAAAAGAATAAAAAGTTTCAAGAACAGTGTCAATATGCTTGCTTTTGGTTCCTGTGTTCAGTTTTCCGTCTGAAAAAGTTCCAGCGCCACCCTCTCCAAACTGAATGTTGCTGTTTTTATTGAAAACTCCATTTTTCAAAAGATTTTCAACATCTTTTTCTCTTTCTTCTATCTTTTTTCCGCGTTCAAGCAAAACAACATTTTCGCCAGCCTCTGCAAGGGTAAGTGCGCAAAAAAGCCCACTTGGCCCACTTCCAACAACCACAGTGGTTTTTGGATTTTGAATTTTTTCGTGTTCCTCTTTTGTTTCTTCAATTTCTTGAACTTTGCAAAGTGGAGAAAATTTTGTACCATTTTCCAATGTAACATCAAAGTTAAATTTATAGACAATGTGATTTTTCTTTCTTGCGTCAATTGCGCGTTTTGAAATTTTGAGCGATACAATTTTATCTTTGCTGATTTGAAGATTTTTTGAAACATAAAAAAGGTGCTTTTGTTTGTCGAAAGCATCCTCTTTTTCTATTGAAATTTCAAACAATCTATACTTCATTTCTTCTTATTTTTTCTCGCGAAATTGATTTTGATTTTCTGATTATTGCTTTATATGAAGCGAAAACTGCAAGTGCGGTTAAAACTCCGAGAATCGAGCCCACCAACACGTCGGTTGGATAGTGAACGCACAAAAAGATTCTTGAAAAAGCAATCAAGAACGAAAGCACAAATGCCCACGCACCTTTTTTGTTGAAAAGTGCAAGCATCATTGCAGCGTTAAAAGCAACATAACTGTGCCCAGATGGCATGCTGAAACCGCTTGGTTGCTTCATTGATATTGATTTCAAAAACTCGGCAAATTCAGGATTTGTGACAAATGGTCTTGGGCGTGCAATCAAATTTTTGAGCACAAAATCGTTCACACAAAAACCAATCAAAAGTGACACAAGCATTACAAATCCAGACATTCTTGTTTTCTTGAAGCAAAGCAAAACAATTCCAAGAACAATCCATAAAATTCCAGCCTCGCCAAGAAAAGTAACACACTTGAAAAATGTGTTCACAAATCCGCTTCCGTGCCAATGTTCATTTATAAAAACAAGTCCTTCCATAGGCTACCAACGATTTACAACTCTTTCAGCAAAACCAAGTTGATTTTCAATTTGAATAACGGTTCCATCATCAAGAACAAGTTTGCCTGAATATCTTCCAAACACCTGATGTGGAATGAATGCAACAACAAGTGCATTAAATGGACAATAGCGGTCGACAATCGGTTCAAACATAAGTTCAACCCTTCCGTCATCTGAATAGAATGTCCAGGTTCCAAGATAGTCACGGCGTTTGTTTGCTCGTTGAATATTGATGTCAACATTTTCAATTTTGTGTGCTTTGCCGTTAAAGAAAATCATGTTTTCGGTTGCTTCGGTATTGTTTCCAAGAGCCTTTCCAAAGTTAAAACCAACAACATTTCCGTTTCGGTCAAAGCAGTTCATGCTTGCCCAATACCACTTTGTGTGATATGGCAAAACCCCTCTGCCCCAATCAAGCGTTGCAAGGGTGTTATAACTTCCAAACTCATATTTTTTGCCACTGAAAGTGAAAAATCCAGAAGCACGCATGCAATTGATTTTTTGATTGAAATAGAAGTGTTTTTTGTTTTTGAAAGGAGTAACTTTCACCATGCTTTCTTTTGGCTCGGCATCAAGCACAATGTCAAAAACAAGGTCTTTTCCACTTGCTTTGTAAAAATTTTTATAGGTTCCAAAAAGATGACGTGTTCCGTTTTCAACAACAAAAGTGAACTCTGCATCTTTTGTTTTATAGTAACTTTTGCCCTCTGTTGATGTCAAAGGCAACTCGGCTTTTGTTTTTGGGAAAAGTGCAAGCGAGGTTTTGTCATAGTGCAGTCCGGTTGAAAAATCAATCACTGACGCAGAAAGCACGCTTGCAAAAGCAATGTCTGAAATTGTAAGACAAAGCGCAAAATGGCGGTCGGCAACATAATAATAGTCCCACTCTTTAAGACGCTTTTTGTTTTTTACATTTTCTTTGTTATATTGAACATGCATTTTCTTGCAATATCCATCAACATTCAAAAGCCCATCTTCTTTAAGAAGAGTGCTGTTTTCTTCAATCATCTTTTGCATAAAAGTTTCCCCTTTTATATCTTATCGAAACTACTATAACACATTTTTGCAATCAATGAAAACTTTTTTGACTGCTTTTCACTATTTTTTTTGCAAAATCATAGCATAAACCGAGGTGAAGAAATGAAAGTTGCAATTGTTGGAGCCACTGGGCTTGTTGGAAAAAAGATTTTTGAGCAACTGAAAGACAAAAATATTGAACTTGTTTTGTATGCATCAAAGCGTTCAAAAGGCAAGGAAATTTGCGGGCAAAAAGTCAAAGTGCTTTCAATTTTAAGCGTGAAAAAGGTGGACTTTGCAATTTTTTCTGCTGGAAGCGAGGTTTCAAAAAAATATGTTCCAATTTTCGCCAAGCGCGGAGCAATTGTAATTGACAATTCAAGCGCTTTTCGCCAAGATGAAAACATTCCTTTGGTTGTTCCTGAAATCAATTTTGAAAAGGTTTCAAACAAAACAAAAATCATTGCAAACCCAAACTGTTCAACAATTCAAATTGTTTTGGTTCTTTTTTATCTTTCGCAAATTGCAAAAATCAAAAGGGTTGTCATTTCAACCTATCAATCTGCAAGCGGTGCTGGCGAAAAAGGCATTTTTGACCTTGAAAATGAAACAACTTTAAAAATTGCACAGGTTTTAAAAGACGACCTTGTTCCTCAAATTGGAAACTTTGCGAACAATGGATATAGCGAAGAAGAAAACAAAATGATTTTCGAAATTCAAAAAATCCTTGGCAAAAAAATCAATATCACCGCAACCGCCGTTCGTGTTCCAATTCATTTTTGCCATGGAGCAAGCGTGAATGTTGAGTTTGAAGAGCAGTTCAATTTGCAAGATGTTTTTGACAAACTTGAAAACGCAAAAGGCGTTGTTCTTTGCGACAATCTTGACAAAAATATATATCCACTTTGCAAAAATGCGGTGCAAAGCAAAAATGTTTTTGTTGGGCGCATTCGTCGTGATTTTTCGGTTGAAAGCGGACTGAACTTTTGGGTTGTTGCCGACAATCTTTATAAGGGTGCAAGCACAAACGCAATTCAAATTATGCAAGAAATCATCAATCAAGGAGCGAAAAAATGAAAATTGGAATTGTAGGTTTTGGAAACCTTGGAAAAGCAGTTTTGCACCTCGCTCTTCAAAACAAAAAATTTGAGGTTATTGCAATTTTCTCGCGCAGAAAAATTTCCGCACCCGTTCCGGTTTTCGACATTTCCGAAGCACCCAAATTTAAAGGAAAAATTGACACAATGATAATGTGTGGTGGAAGCGAAAAAGACCTTATGCTTCAAACCCCACTTTTTGCAAAAAACTTTAACACTATTGACACCTTCGACACACACAAATTTTCTTTGAAACACTTTGAAAACGTAAACAAAGTGTGCCAGAAAAATTCCACATCAAGCATTGTTTGCTGTGGCTGGGACCCCGGATTTTTCTCGGTTTTACGAGTTCTTCTCGGTTCGATTTTTGAAAATGTGAACTGCTTCTATGGCAAAGGAATCAGCCTTGGACACACAAACGCACTGAAACGAATCAAGGGCATTATAGATGCAAAGCAATACACTTTAACCAACAAAAAAGCACTTTCGCAAGCACTGAAAAACAAACCAATATCCACGCAAAAACACATTCGAAAATGTTTTGTTGTTTCTGACTGCAACCACAAGCAAATAAAACAAAAAATTCTTTCTACACCAAACTATTTCAAGGGTGAAAAAACCATTGTAAAATTTATAAGCGAAAAAACTTTAAGAAAAAAACATTATTCGCTTTCTCATCAAGGAAAAGTTGTTGCAACAAGCAATGACAGCAGATTTTTGGCAGAACTGAAAATGCAAAGCAATCCCGAGTTCACTGCAAAAATTTTGCTTGCATATTGTTTTGCACTTGAAAAAATTTCAAATGCAAAAGTTTTCAAGGCGTTCACGCCATTGCAAATTCCCGTTTCTTGGCTTTCTGAAAAATGCACAAAAGAAACCATTCGCGAATTTTGCTAACAAAAAAAACACCACAAAATGGTGTTTTTTTATTTATAGTTATTCTGTAACCGTGAAAGTGATTTGCAAATTTTCTGGTTCAATTTCTTTGTTTGTATTTCTATCTATAAGTTCATAGTTTCTTTCATCAAAATCAGGAGAAAGCACCAAAACATATTCCCCCGCCGAAGTGATGCCCGAAACTTCTTCAAGTTCTTCGCCGTTTTTGCGATATAGAGTTGCAGTTGTTTGAACATTGATTTCTGAACAATCAATAACTCCGTTATAATAAAGATTCTCGGCAAACTGCTTGCCATCTGGAACATTGAACAACACTTCAACCTTTACTTTTGCTCGCAAAATTTCATATTCAAGAGAGAAAACTGCAAGATAATCTGAACCTTCAAAAGCATAGTTGTTCGCAATTTCGGTTGTTTTTGGTGAAACACAAATCGAATAGAAGCCTGCCATAATGTTGTTTGACCAGCCGTCAACAGTGAAAAGATTTTCATCAAAATTTTCAATTTCAAGAGTTGGCGCAGTGCCGTTATAGGTGAAAGTTGTGCTTTTCAAAGTTGGGCGTGCAACTTTCTTTTTCAAAATTTCAAAAGAAATTGGAATCGATTTTTTGTTCTCTCCCTCGAAAACAAAGTTGTTTGCATGCTCGGCTTTAAAGCCGACTTCGGCATTATATGTTCCAACAGAAGTGGTGTCTTCTGGTGAAATTTGCATGAATGCAGAAATGAAATTTTCAAGATTTGGAACAATTTTTTCGCCCGAATATTCATATTTCCCGTCGCCAACAAGGCTGACTGCTGGCAAAGTTTTTGGCAAAATTTCATATTCAACCTGAGCAACAGAACGGTTGCCGGTGAAAATATAGTTATCATTTATAATTGTTAAAACTGCATTGTGCTTTCCTGCATTTGATGCAGTGTTATTTGTTGTCAAATAGAATGCACTTTGTGGATTTTTTTCAAAAATAAGAGTGTGCGAAATCAAATTATATTCACTGTCATAGTCCAAATTAAATGTTTTTGCACTCTTAACTTTTGGAACCGCAATTGCTTTTTTGTTGATTTTCCAAACAAACTCGATTGATGCAGTTTTGTCTGTTGCAGTGTTCCAAACGTGACCATAGCGAAGGTTGATTTTTGTTGTATAGGTTCCTGCATTTGTTGCGCTTGTAACCGAAGAAGAACTTTCTTCAACAATCATTGAAGAAGCGTCAAACCCTGGTTGGCTTTCAAGATAGGCTTTAATGTCTACACGGTTTTGGTCATATTCGGTTTCAAAAGGAGCAAAGGTTGGTTTTTCAACTTCTTTTTCATAAACACGAACAATAAGTTGAGTTTTATAATCTGCTTTTGTGCTTGAAAAATATATCACATAATCTCCAACAACAAGTCTTTTGTTGTTTACATTTGATGCATCAAATTCAAAGTTATTGGTTTTTTGCTTTTTGTTTTTGGTGTTCACTCTGAGCACTTTGAAATCTTGTTTAGACAAATTTAAAACTGTTCCATATTCAACCAAAATGCAATCTGAAAACTCGTCAAAAGTTGCCTCAGAGCCGATATATGAAACATCAAGTGATGCAAAAGTTCCAGTTTCACACGCCGAAAAAACAAACAACGAGCAAAGAAAAACCGAAAACATAAGAATTATTTTTGATATCTTTTTCATTTTTTCACTCCAATTATAGTATATCAAAATTATATAAAATATAATTTGCGCCGTCAAACTTTTTGGGGCTTGTTTTTAAATGATAAAAATATGCAAAATAAAAAGCGAAGAAAATTCTTCGCTTTTTTTAGCCTTGCAAACCCTTTGCTTGACGAACCATGTCTTCAACAACAATGTCGAAAATTTCACCAAGTGAACGACAATATTCCAAAACTTTCCATGGTTCATTTGTGTGGAAATGAATTTTGATAAGTTCTTTATCTCCAACAGCAAGTAAACAATCTCCATCAAAGTTTTTTGTGAAATATTCACGAATTTTGTCTTCATCAAGGTCTTTGCCTTCGATTAAAAGTTGGGTATCATAACGATATTCAATTTCTTCATCTTCGTCCATATTGTTTCTCCTTTTACGTTTTCATTATACTCCACTCTTTTTTGTCATTGCAAACAATTTAACATTTTAAGTGAAATATTTTTCATTTTAAAAAAAACAATACTAAACAAAGAAAATAAAAGCACCAAGCAACCGGTGCTTTTATTTTTATTCTTTTTTCACATTTGAAACAAGCTTGATTTTTCTTTTTGTTTCAAGCAATTTTTCATCGTTTAAATTCAAAATATTTTGTATTGTTCTTTCTTGGTTAAAGTTTAAAGAAATTTTTGCAATTCCAATATCTCGATAAATTTCGTTTTGATCGTTGTTTTTTGAAGACACAAACGAATAGTCGCCTGTAACATCTTCAAACAAATAGTTTTGAACAACACAACCAGCCTCACTAAGCGACCAGTCAATTCCAAGATAGAAATTCTCTGGCAAAATGCAAAGTTGAACTTGTCTTCCCAAAATCAACATATATTGTTCAGTTGTAGGTCCGTCAACTTGATCATTCGGTTTAAAGTTTTCAGTGCAAAATCCTCGTAAATCCCAGAATATTGCATTTGGAGCAAGTTCTCGGAACAGTTGTTCGTTTTCGTCAAAAATTACCCCATCCCATGTGTTTGAAATTCCAAATGCGTATTCTTCAACATATATTGCAACAATAAGCGAACAATTGCTACAATTAATATAACTTGCATTTGGACCTTCAGGGTTCAGCTCAACAATATAAATTTGGACAGGTAAGTGCGATATGTTTAAACGTTCAACCAAAGTATAATCTTGAAATGATGAAGAGTTGTACTCTGAAATTATAACAAATCCATCAATAGACTCAAGCGTATAATTATTGTTATATCGCTTAATATCTTCTGAAACTTCATTAACAAGAGGCCTTCCCGTTTCTTCCCAGCCTATATAAAGTGGGCTGTTACTTGATCCCCCACCACTTGGCGGATTTTGATCTTCCCACTTTGCATAGAATTTGCAATTTGTTGTGAAAACCGAATCAAGCGAGAGTTTTGTTCCAACAAAAGATGTGTTTTGATACCACCCAGAAAACATATATCCCGACTTTGTTGGATATGGGAAAACAAAGCCCGAATCGCGCAACGAAACATTATAATATGCTGTTGCACTTGTTGTGTTACAAGTTCCACCATTTGCGTCAAAAGTCAGTGTCAACTGTGTCGCATAAGTCTTGCTTGCAGTTGTGTTTGCAGGAACACTTGTAACAACTGCTCCGGTTTCAACATTGTAAAGAGTTGAGCCGGTTGTAATTGAAAGTGCACTTGTATTGTTATATGGGGTTTTTAGCGTCTTTAATTTGCCAGTAGAACCAAAATCAAACATATTCGAATATGATGTCACTTTTGACATATTAAAACTGCTCAAATCAAGGCTTATCAAACCCGAACAACTCGAAAACATAGATGACATATTCGTTACTTTTGAAGTGTCAAAGTTACTTAAATCTAAACTCGTTAATCTTGAACAGCCAGCAAACATATCTGACATATCTGTAACTTTTGTTGTATCAAAATTGCTTAAATCCAAACTTGTCAATTTTGAACAATTTCGAAATATATTAGACATTTTTATAACATTCGATGTGTTAAAACTGCTTAGATCCAAACTTGTCAAACTAAAACAAAAAGCAAACATATTTGACATATATGTTACTTTTGAAGTATCAAAATTACTTAAATATATACTTGTTAAACTTGTACAAGTATGAAACATGGAAGCCATATCCGTTACTTTTGAAGTATCAAAGTTACTTAAATCTAAACTCGTTAATCTTGAACAACCAGCAAACATATATCCCATATATGTTACATTTGTTGTGTCAAAATTGCTTACTTCTATACTTGTTAAACCTTCACAGTCATTAAACATAACTGACATATCTGCTACTTTCGATGTATCAAAGTTGCTCACATCAAGATTTCTTATTAAGCCCGAACAACCCGAAAACATATACGACATATCTGTCACTTTCGATGTATCAAAAACGGTTGTATCTATTGTAGTGAGTTTAGACAATGACGAAAACAAACTGCTCGAATTTTCTGGTGCATAAATTTTTTCAGCCACAAATGCTATTTTGGTTGCAGTTGTTCCTTGATAAACTGGAAGTCCGGTTGAAAGTGTTCCAATATTTGTGAAACCTGTTGGAACTTTTTTTACAAATTGTATGCCTGTCAAATTGGTTGGTGTTATGGTTGTTGTCATATAAGTTGTTGAAGCAACTTGAGTTTTCCAGTCTGATGGAAAGTCATATTCTTTCACTGGTTCTTTCAAAGCAACTGTCCAATTCCCGCTTGAATTTTTCTCTGAAACAATTTCAAAAGCATTTGTGTCATAACCCGAAATGTTAAGTTTTGTTAAGTTAGGTTCGGTTGAAGAGCCAACAAAGGTTAAAATCGTTCCGGCGGTTCTTGCATTTGAAAGATTGATTGCATAGTTTGGGGTTGTTCCAGCATAATCTTGCAAAGTTATTGTTGCACTGTCGCCAAGAGTGATTGTTCCTTGAATGTTGCAAGCCATTTTTGTTTTTATGTTTGCTGACGAATAAACATTATCATAAACATTTCCGCCATACAAATTCATTGTGCCGGTGTTATAAACCCCATAACCCGATGAAGAAGAACCACTTGTTCCAACTCTTCCCCCAGTCATGTTGAAGGTCCCGGCATTATAAATGTTGTTGCCGGTTGTGGTTGCGGTGTTGCCATAGATTGCTCCACCATTCATGTTGAAGGTTCCATTATTTGCAATGTATACCCCGCCACCATTTGTTGCAGAAGAACCACTTATCGTTGCATTAAAATTAAAGGTTGTGTTGCTTCCAACAAAAAAGCCACCACCATTCTTATCTGCAAAAACATTTCCCGCCAAATTTACAAACGAAAAAATGCCAATCAGCAAAAAACTGATGACTGGCATCAAAAGCACAAATAGCAATTGTTTAATTTTCGTTTTTCTCAAAAGATTCACCTATTTAGTTTTTAATGATTCAATAATATAATACTCATCAATTAGAAACCCTGTCAAGCAAAAGAAACTCTCGTTTAAAATTTTTAATTTTATTGTTAATTTTTTCAACTTTCCACACAAAAAAACCACCCCAAGATGGAGTGGTTATTTTGATTTTAATAATCTTCCAAAAAGTCATGGCGAACATTGTTTTTATCTTTATAGGCAACAATAGTTGAAAGATTAACGTTTTCAACACTTTTAAAAATGTTTGCATCAACTTGCTTATCACTCTTTTTTAGTTCTTTAATAAGATTTTTAACGAATTTTCGTTTTGATGCGGTTTCTTTTTGGTCGCCATAGTTTTGCTCGGTGAACTTGCAAGCACATTGCAAAAAGTCAAGGTTATTATAGTCGCGCCATTTGATAATGTCTTCTTCACGAACAAGATAAAGTGGACGAATAAGTTCCATTCCCTCAAAATTTGTGCTGTGAAGTTTTGGCATCATTGTTTGAACCTGACCGCCATAGAGCATACCCATTAAAATGGTTTCGATAACGTCATCAAAGTGATGACCAAGAGCAATTTTATTGCAACCAAGATTTTTTGCAAAATTATAAAGATGTCCACGACGCATTCTTGCGCAAAGATAGCAGGGCGATTTTTCAATGTTTACAACATTTTCAAAAATATCAGTTTCAAAAATTTTGATTGGAATGCCAAGTTTTTCGGCATTGTCTTCTATCTTTTTGCGGTTTGCCTTGTTATAGCCAGGGTCCATAACAATAAATTCAAGTTCAAAATCAAACTTATTGTGACGCTTGATTTCTTGAAAGCACTTTGCAAGAAGCATGCTGTCTTTTCCGCCCGAAATGCAAACTGCAATTTTGTCACCTGGCTGAATCATTTCATAGGTGTTAAGAGCCTTTGCGAACTTTGAAAAAATTGAACTGTGGAATTTTTTTCGAATGCTTTCTTCACACTTTTCTTGTGCGGTTTTCTGTTGTTTTTCTTCCATATCAGTTCTCCCTAAGTGCAATTACTGGGTCTTTTTTAGCAGCAGCACGAGCAGGAATAAGCCCCGCAATCCAAGTAAGGAAAACGCTGATTAAAACCAAAATCACAGCCCCAAGAACTGGAAGCGTTGCAATTGCTCCAAGACCAGTATAGTGATTCAAAACAATGTTGATTGGAATTGTCAAGATAAGAGAAATCAAAATTCCAAACACACCGCTTGCAAGACCAATGATAAAGTTTTCGGCGGTGAACACTCTTTTAACATCACGTTTTGAAGCACCAACGCTTCTTAAAACTCCAATTTCTTTTGTTCTTTCGATAACTGAAATATAGGTGATGATTCCAATCATAATGCTTGAAACAATAAGCGAAACGCCAACAAACGCAATCAAAATATAGGTGATTGCAGAAATAATTGTTGAAACAGTGCTCATGATTTCGCCAACCATGTCGGAATATGAAATCTCGTCGCCATTTTCCGCAGTCTTGTTATATTTTTCGATAAACGCTTTCACATTGTCTTTGCTTTTGAAAGTGTTCACATAAATTAAAATTGAATCTGGAACATCAAGTTTGGTTTCTCCAACCTTTCCCTCAGAAACGGCACGGCTTTGATTTGCATATTCAACCATGCTTTCGGTGAGAAGATGCGAATATACAAGCCCACTTGAAATTGAGCCAACTCTTGTTGATTCTTTTTGTCTCACAACACCAACAATTTCAACTTCGTTTGTGCAGTTCATGATTGCTTGTGCATAATAGGTTTGATATTTTGTTTTATTATAAAGAGGATTATTTTCGCCGTTGATTTTTTCAACATTGAAAAGTCTGAAATCAACAAATCCTGCTTCTGGGTCGTCAACATAATAGTCGGTGTTAAGCAAAATTTTATATTTCTTTCCAATGATGCTTTCATATGAAATTGCAGAAACATATTTTTGATTTTTCACAAGAGCCTGCATGCTTCGATTCATCTCTTCTTCGGAAATGAGCCCCAAAGCATACAAGATATAGTCATCAAGTTCGTTGTTTTTGTCAAGAACCAAAATTGATTGATTTTTGTTTTGAATAAACGAACCTGCAATAAGTTCATATTGAGTTTTTAAAAGTTCATCATTATTGAGCATTTCGCTGATAACTTTCATGCTTGTAAACACTTGTGATGATGACATGCTTGAAACTGAACTTGAACCACCAAAACCAAGAATTGCAAACACAAGACTCAAAACCTTGTCACTTGTAAGTTCGACTCTGCCAGTGTTTTTCAAACTTGTTGTAATGTCGGCAAGTTCTTTATATCCTTCCATAAAGCGATATGAAGTGTTTTCGGTTGTGGTGATGATAACTCCACCGCCCGCAGTCTGTTGAATTTCTACATTAGACTTGTCTGCAAAGAAATATAAAGCATATTTGATTATCATTTGCATCAGCGCTGGGCTGTTTGGCTGAACTGGGTTTCCAGATTCTGAATAGAACTCCATTCCAATGTCATAGGTATATTGAATTGCGCTGACATGGTCTTTTATCTCGTCATAGTTGTCGTTCAAATATTTATAGAACTTTCCAAGGTCGTTGGTTCTGAGGTTTTGACCAACGTTGTTCATGATTGATGAAATGCTATCTTTTGGATAGACATTGGTTTTGTCGTGGTTAACCTTTTTGTCGTCATCACCACCAAGGAACATTTGCATGATGATTGATGAAAAGTCAATGTTCTTTGCCTCAACCGTAATTGGATAGGTTGAAAGAGTGTCTTCTTGCGACCTTGAAATATAGGTTGAAAATCCACTTGAAATTGCGAGCACAAGTGCAATGCCAATAATTCCAATTGAGCCCGCAAAAGCAACCAAAAGCGTTCTTCCCTTCTTTGTCAAAAGGTTTTTGAAACTGAGAGCAAGCGCAGTGAAGAAACTCATTTTTGTTTTCTTTGGTTTAGACTTTTTGTCTTTTGCCTCTGCTTCAAGTTTTTCGTTTTCTTCTTTTTCGGCTTTCAGTTCTTTTTCTCTTTCCTTGTCTGAAAGAGGCATTGTGTCGCCCTCTACCCTTCCGTCAAACAAGCGGATTATTCTTGTTGAATATTTCTCGGCAAGTTCTGGGTTGTGGGTCACCATAACAATAAGTCGGTCTTTGGAAATCTCTTTCAAAAGTTCCATAATCTGCACGCTGGTTGCAGAGTCAAGCGCGCCAGTTGGCTCGTCGGCAAGGATAATTTCTGGGTCGTTCACAAGTGCACGAGCAATTGCAACTCTTTGCATTTGTCCGCCCGAAAGTTGGCTTGGACGGTTTTTGATTTTGTCACCAAGTCCAACTCTTTTCAAAACATCAATTGCTCTTTGCTCACGCTCTTTTTTGTTTATGCCCGAAAGAGTCAAAGCAAGTTCAACATTTTGAAGCACGGTTTGGTGTGGAATCAGATTATAACTTTGAAAAACAAAACCAACGCGGTGATTGCGATAGTTATCCCAGTCTTTGTCTTTGAAATCTTTTGTAGACTTTCCGTTTATGATAAGGTCGCCAGAAGTATAGCGGTCAAGCCCACCAATAATGTTTAAAAGCGTGGTTTTTCCGCATCCAGATGGGCCAAGAATAGAAACAAATTCGCTGTTTCGAAATTCCATGTTCACACCTTGAAGCGCATGAACAACTTGGTCGGCAACATGATATTCTTTTACAATATTTTCAAGTCGAAGCATATTTTCCCCTTTATTTTTGTGTCATTTTTTTTGCAGAAATATTATATCCAAAAATATATATTTTTGTCAACGCCATTTTTATTTAGAAATGAACAAATTTTGCGCTTTATATTCATAAATATTGACAACACTTTTTAAAAACAATAAAATATAATCGAAAAACACAAAGGATAAAGAAAAATGCACAAATATATTTTCGCGTCTGGCAACGCAAACAAAGTTAAAGAAGTGAACGAGATGATTGGAAATTTTCATAATGATGCAGTTGTAATCTCGCTCAAAGACATTGGCTTTTCGGGCGACATTGAAGAAAACGGAACAACCTTTTTGGAGAACGCAACAATCAAAGCAAAAGCAATCAAAGAGTTTTTGAACAACACCCACACCTATTCTGATTTTTCAATCCTTGCTGATGACAGCGGACTTTGCGTTGACGCTCTTAACGGCGAACCAGGAATACACACCGCACGCTATGCTGGTGACCACAATTTTGATTTGAACCGCAAAAAACTTTTGGACAATTTGAAAGACAAAGCCGACAGAAGCGCACACTATTTCTGCTCAATGGTTTTGATTTTTCCAGACGGAACACTTATTTCAAGTGAAGGCAAAACATTCGGCGAAATTTTAAAAGAAAAAACTGGCGACAGCGGTTTTTGCTATGACCCATTCTTCTATTCTTTCGACCTTAAAAAGAGTTTTGGACAAGCCTCAGATGCCGAGAAAAACTCAGTTTCACACCGCGCAAGAGCCCTTGCCTCTCTCATGCAAAAAGAAAACGAATATTATAACGAAAAACAAAAATAAAGGTAAACATGAAAAAAGAAAGCAAATATGCAATTTTAAACTTTCAAAAACAAGATGAAAATTTGGCAAACATTCTTGCCAAATATCTTGATGAAAACACAAAGAAACTTTATGATTTTTTTGGAATTGCTTTTCATGGCGAAAAATCAAACATCACCATTGTTCCAAGCAAAAAAGAATTTGATATCATATATCGAAAAGCAAACAATAAGCCTGAAAATGAACCAATCCAAGATTGGATTATCGGAACATGCAACAATGGAATAATTTTCTATGTTTCTTTGAATGATTATGACAACACTGCTCACAAGTTTGACAAAAAAGATTATGCAATCGCTCTTGAAAATTATAAAAAAACAATCCTTCATGAACAAGTGCATTTTGTGAACGAACTTTTTTCAAAACAAAACAACTCTCCAGAAACAATCAAGTTTCTTTCCGAGGGAATTGCAACATATTTAAGCGGTCAATATGAAAACCAAAATGTCGGGTTTTATGCCGATGCCGACACACTTTTAAACCAAAACAAAAACCCATATGACCAATATTTTCTTATAACAAAATATCTTGCCGAAAACTTTGACAAAGAAACAGTTCTTAGCCTCTTTAAAAATAACCAAACAGCCACAACATTTTTGAAAACAACTCTCTACCCCAAAGCAAAAGAACACTATATGGGCGAAGAAAAGTCAAAAGACGAATTACAAAAACAAGATTAAAAATAATACAATTTTTTTAACTGAACATATCAAAACAGCAAATAAAAAAGAGCAGATGTTTCTGCTCTTTTATTTTTGTTAGCCTTCAACTTTTTCGGTTTCTGGTTCTTCTTTCTTTTCGGTGATTTTTTCTTGTTTATCTTTCTTTGGAACAATTGCCAAAATTGTGAACACTGCATATGTTATGATTTTGCCAATGTTAACAAAGAAATTGCTCCAACGATAGAATTCATATGCACCAGATGAATATGATGTTCCACTCATTCCAAAGCAATTGCTATAAATTGCAAGGAATGCTGAAATGCAAGCGAAAATCACTGTTACAAAAAGTGCAAGTTTTGCTTGTTTTTTCACATCTTCATCTTCTTCTTTCACAAAAACATAGCCACCAACAAGTGCAAATGCGATATATGAAAGATATGCAGAAATCCAAACAAAAAGTTTTTTCCAAGTGCTGTTAATTTTGCCGTTCATAATAAATATCTCCTTTTCACTATTTTTATTATATGCTTTTTGTCAAATTTTGTCAATAATCTGTGATATAAGTACACTTTGCCAAGCAAAAAAAATACATTATAAAGCAAAAAACGAAAAACATTATCAAAAAACAATACATGTGCCAACAATTTATAAAAACATTGACAAACACACATAATCTTTTTATAATCTTTTTATAAAGGAAAAAACAAATTTGAAAAGAATCTATCTTGACAATTCTGCAACAACCAAGCCTGCAAAAAAGGTTTTAAAAGCAATGAAACCTTATTTTTATCAAGTGTTCGGAAATGAAAGCAGTTCACACTCTTTTGGGCGTGACGCAAGTGTTGCAGTTGAAAAAGCAAGAGCACAAGTTGCAAAAGCCATAAACGCAAACACTTCAAGCATCTATTTCACTTCTTCTGGAAGCGAATCTAACTCTTTTGCAATTGTTGGTCTTGCAAAAGCTAACCAAGAAAAAGGAAAACACATCATCACAAGCAAAATTGAACACGATTCAATTTTAAACGCATGCAAAGCGCTTGAAAAAGAAGGCTTTTCTGTCACCTATCTTGCGCCAAACAGTCTTGGCGAAATTGAGCCAGAGACTCTTGAAAAAGCAATGACCCCTGACACTGTTTTGGTTTCTATCATGACCGTAAACAACGAAATTGGAACCATAAACAACATCAAAAAACTTGCAGAAATTGCACATGCTCATGGTGCACTTTTCCACACCGACGCTGTCCAAGCCTTTGGAATTTTGAACCTTGACACAAAAGAGTTGAATGTTGACGCACTTTCCGCATCTGGTCACAAAATCTATGGTCCAAAAGGTTCAGCATTTCTGTTTGTGAAAAACTCGGTTAAAATTGACAACATCATTTATGGCGGAAACCAAGAGTTTGGAAAACGTGGTGGAACCGCAAACACAGCCTGCATTGTTGGGCTTGGCGAAGCAACGCAAATTGCACACGAAAACATGAGCAAAAACACAAAAACACTTGCATCTCTTCGCACCTATTTGATTGAAAAGTTGAAAGAAAATTTTGGTGACAAAATCATCATAAACGGAAACCCGAAAAACTGCACACCAGCAATTGTAAGTGTGTCGTTTAAAAATGTTGACGCAAACATTGTTCTTATTTCCCTTGACCGAAACGGAATTGCAGTTTCGCGTGGTTCAGCATGCACCGCCGGAAGCAGTGAGCCAAGTTATGTCATCTCTGCAATTGGAAAAGAAGAATATGCATCTAAAACTGTTCGTTTTTCACTTTCAGTTCACACAACAAAAAAAGAACTTGACAGAGCCATAAACGAACTTAAAAAAATTGTAAAATAGAAGGATAAAAATGAAAAAGAAAGAAACCATTGTTGTTGGAATGAGCGGTGGAGTTGACAGTTCCATTGTTGCCCTTAAACTCAAAAAACAGGGCTATAATGTTATTGGTCTTTTCATGAAAAACTGGGAAGAAAACACCGACACCGGTCATTGCACAAGCGAACAAGACTTTGAAGATGTTAAAAAGGTTTGCACCAAACTTGACATTCCATATTATTCAGTGAACTTTTCAAAAGAATATATGGACAGAGTGTTCTCATATTTCCTTGACGAATATAAAAAAGGAAGAACCCCAAACCCAGACGTTCTTTGCAACCGCGAAATAAAGTTTGGTCCATTTCTTGAATATGCAAAAAGCCTTGGTGCCGACTATATTGCAACTGGTCACTATGCCCAAGTTGAAAGAAAAAACGGACTTGTATATTTGAAAAAAGCCATAGACGACAACAAAGACCAAACATACTTTTTGAATCAACTAAACCAAGACCAACTTGGCTTTACACTTTTCCCAATTGGTGACATGAAAAAGCCCGACCTTCGTGCTCTTGCTGAAAAATATGACCTTTCAACCGCACACAAAAAAGACAGCACCGGCATTTGCTTTATTGGTGAAAGAAACTTCAAAAACTTTTTGAAAGAATTTTTGCCAGCAAAGCCAGGAAAAATTGTAGACATTGACACAGGCAACGAAATTGGAACTCATGACGGACTTATGTACTATACAATTGGTCAACGCCGTGGGCTTGGAATTGGCGGTGGATTCAGCGAAAACAACGGACGCTGGTTTGTTGTTAAAAAAGACATTGAAAAGAACATTCTCTATGTTTGTTGCGGGCTTGAAGATTGCCTTTATTCTTCAGGGCTTGTAACCTATAAAGTAAACTGGATTCCAAAAGAGCCAGACAAAAAAGAGTTCGACTGCACAGCAAAGTTCCGCTATCGTCAACCAGAGCAAAAAGTTCATGTGAAAATTGAAGAAAACCGCATCACCGTAACTTTTGCCGAAAAGCAAAAAGCCATTACAGAAGGTCAATGGGTTGTTTTCTATGACGGCGACTATTGCCTTGGTGGCGGAATTATTGAAGAAAAGTTTTAACTCTTCCCCACTTGCAAAAATAAACAAACAAAAATAACTTTGAAATAAAAAACAAGAAAACAAAAAATTATTCAAAAAATATACAAACAAAAAAACAGCGAATATCTCGCTGTTTTTCTCTATTTGTTTATTCAAATTTTGGCATGTGTGCGTGAAGATCGCCCTAAAAAAGTGGTTTTTCCATATTGCTAGGAATATCAATATTCAAAAGTTTTAAAACTGTTGGTGCAACATTTGCAAGAACACCATTTGAAATAAGTTTTGCATTTTTATGTTTGTCTGAAACAAGCCAAAGTGGAACTGGATTTGTTGAGTGTGCAGTTGAAACTTTTCCATTTGGCAAAATCATTTCTTCGGCATTTCCATGGTCGGCTGTCACAATCGCGTCGCCACCGCAGTCAAGTGTGGTTTTTGCAATTTCATAGGCACATTTATCAACAATCTTGATGCATTTTTTCACGGCTTCAAGGTTGCCAGTGTGACCTATCATGTCTGGGTTTGAAAGGTTCACAAGCACAAAATCATATTTTTTGCTTTTCACAGCGTCGCAAACCGCTTTTGTAATTTCTTTTGCACGCATCTCTGGAAATTCTGCAAAGTTTTGAACATCAATTGTGTCAACAAGTTTGCGGTCTTCGCCAGGATATGGCTCTTCAATTCCACCATTAAAGAAGAAAGTTACATGAGCATATTTTGTTGTTTCGCTTGTGTGAAATTGTTTCATTTTATGGTCTGAAATAATGCGAGACAAGTTGTCTTCTACCTTTTCAGGCGGAAAAGCAACGTCAACATTCACAAAGTTGTCTGCATATTCAGTCATGGTGACAAAGCAAAGGTCACTAAACTTTTTGGTTTTAAAGCCGTCAAAAGTTTCTTGTGTAATCGCATCGGTGATTTCTCTTGGACGGTCGGTTCTATAATTGAACAAAATCACAGAGTCGCCATCTTGAATTTTTCCGTTTTCATCAACAACTGTTGGCAAAATGAACTCATCGGTGTGCCCATTTTCATAGTTCCACAAAATTGCTTTTTCTGGGTCAGAAACAGTGTTCTCACCCTTTCCATAAACATAAAGGTCATATGCCTTTTCAACGCGGTCATAGCGCTTCTCACGATCCATTGCATAAACTCTTCCGCAAACGTCAGCAATTTTTGCCTTTCCCTTCACGGCTGAAAGCAAATCTTTCATGAAACCAACACCACTTTGAGGGTCGGTGTCACGTCCGTCTGAAATAAAGTGGATATAAATCTTTTTCAATCCAGCATTGTTTGCAATGTCAACAAGGGCTTCAAGATGGCTGAGGTGTGAGTGTACCCCACCAGTTGAGCAAAGTCCAATAAAGTGAAGTGCGCTATTGTTCTTTTTTGCATGTTCAATTGCCTTTACAATTGCTTTATTGTCTTTGAGTGTGTTCTTTTCAATTTCTTTATTGATTTTCATCATGTCTTGATAAAGAATTCTTCCCGCACCAAGATTAAGATGTCCAACCTCGCTGTTTCCCATTTGTCCAGGTGTAAGCCCAACCGACTCTCCACTTGCACCAATAAGTGTGTGTGGATATTTATTAAGTTTGTCAAGATTTGGTGTTCCTTGAAGTGCAATTGCGTTGCCTTCGGTTTTTTCTGAATAGCCAAATCCGTCCATAATTACAAGTGTAACCATTTTCTATTCTCCTTTTTTGCATATAAATTTTATCATTTTGCAAACCGCAAGTCAAAGAAAATTACACAAACAAATTATTCATTCAATTGAATTTTTGTCTTTTGTCTGCTATAATATGTTTTCAAGGAGAAAGAAAATGAATATTGTTCTTGTTGAACCAGAAATTCCGCAAAATGCAGGAAACATTGTCAGAACATGTGCCGCAACTGGTTGCAATTTATATATGGTTAAACCTCTTGGTTTTGAACTTTCAGAAAAACATTATAAACGCGCAGGGCTTGACTATTTTGACTTTGCAAATGTTTTTGTTGTTGACAGTTTCGACGAACTTTACGAAAAAAATAAAGATAAACAATTTTTCTTTGCAAGCACAAAAAGCAAACACACCTATGCAGAGGTTTCCTATCCCGAAGACTGTTTCATTGTTTTCGGAAAAGAGTCATATGGCTTGAAAGAAACCCTTTTGAAAGCACATTATGACGATTGCATTCGCATTCCAATGAAGAGCGAAAGGAGGTCATTGAACCTTTCAAACTCGGTTGCAATCATTGTTTATGAAGCACTTCGACAACAAGGTTTTTGTGGGCTTCAAACAGAAGGAAAACTCACAGGAAGAAAAGAAAGTTAAGCATAAAAGCACGACAAATCGTGCTTTTATTTTTTATCAAAATTCACATTCAACCAATAAAAAAACGCAACATTTTCCATTTCAAACCGCAAAATTTCACACATTTCCACACAAAAAACATCACTTTTTGCAGTTTTTATAAACTTTTATTCGCTAGTAACATATAAACACATCAATAAACCGCAAAAATAACATTTTTACAATATATAAGAACAATAAAAACACACATTTCTGTGTGTTTTTATTTTATTCATCCCCAGGTTCTGGGTCTTTATCATCATTTTTTGCCGGTGCTTTAAATCTATCAAACTTTGCACGCATTTTCGCATTTTTTTCTGTCATGAATTTTCTATATTCATCATCAGTAATTGAACTTGTAATGTCTTTTGTTTTTTCATAAAATGATTCTGAAAGAAACTCACCATCATAGGCATTTTCCCATTTTGCTTTTTTGATTGCAAGCATTCCATTTGCATATTCGCATTCTGAAAAGTGACATGCCATTTCATTCACAATGATTTTTAAGTTTGTGTCACAGTGTGAAACATCAACCCTGTCATTTGAAAGCACTTCATAAACCAGTTCTGAAATCTCTTTTGGGTCATATGAATGAAGTCTTTCATTGTCTTGAATTTTGTTTTGCACATAAGTTTCAACATCTTCTTTTGAAGGGTGTTTCAAAATCGAAGAAACAAAATCATCAGGAACCAAAAGCGAAATTTTCACGCCATCAAGATTGCGATAGCAAAGTGCATATTGCTCGGTTCCAACAACTCTTGTTGGTGCCTCTTCATAATAATCATTAGACTCTCTGTCACGATATAAAAAGTTGATTGCAACAACATCTCTTGTGTCGTCTGGTTCAAGTTTTTCAAAGAAAACTTTGAAAGGCGCATCGTCTGCTTGAATACACTTTTTATATTTTGGCACAATTCTTGCATAATACAAAAGCATTTGGAAACGGTCGCGAGGTTTAACTTTATACTTTTTCACAGCGCGAATTGCATGTTGTTTGAAATAGTCATATAAAAGTTGACCTTCAAGTGGTTTGTCATTTTCTTTAACGCGAAGTCTGCGATTGTTCTCATCTCCTGACTCGACGATATAGGCGGCATATGCCTTTTGAATAACATCTTTTTCGCTATAATCATCTGCGGTTTTAAAGTCTTTGTGCGAAAACTCTTCTCTTTTTTCAATTTTTCCACGGAGCACGCCCGCATGAATCATTCTTTCATTCTGGCAAATTACCGATTCAGAACCAATGTTAACTCCGTTCATGAAAGGGTCATAATTGTTAAGCATACGAACAAGTTTCCCTTCTTTGACTGAGCCAATGGTATATGACAAAATAAAACCAGGTTTGTCACGTTTTGTTCTTGGAATGTCTGCAACACGGCGACGGAATTCTTCATCATCTTTTGCAAGAACCGAAACAACTTTCGCCATCGAATAGCCATGTCCAGTGTGCCCCATTTGCACTGCTGCGATATAACATGAAAGAGGCTCTCTCACCCCTCGTTCGCGAAGAGTTTTCAAACTTCCACGACTGCTCATCACAACACTATATTTTTTGTCACTACTATTTTTGATATCAGTTTTTCTAACCATTAAAAATTATCCTCTATAAAAATATGATATCATATTTCACATACAATTTCAATAGAAAAAACGACAATATATTGCCTATAAAAATTAAAACAATTTCAATAATGAAGAATTGTCAAATGTTTTTTAAAAAAAAGTTAAAAAAATATTAAAAATAAAAAATGATAGTAAATGATTATGTTTACTATCTTTTTTTCTATTCTCAATACTTCCCCTAGGGGAAGTCGCAAAATTTCAGGCATAAGAAAAGTTATGACATAGTCATATTCGATTTTTAATATTAAATTCAATAAAATTATTCAACAACACCCCAATCTAAAAGCAACAATTCTTTGCGCTTTTCCTTTGGAGTGAGCCACTTGCACTTCTTATCTCTAGAAGCAAGTGTTGATATTGGAATATTGTTTGACCTTTCAAGATAAGACTTCATTTGCAGCTTTAAATCTTCAAATGAATAGAATTTTAACCACTTATAAAATCTCTCATTGTCATTTCTATGACTTCGTTCAACCTTTCCATTATGTCGTGGTGTTCTTGGTTTAATTGTCTTATGAATTATTTTATTTATACGGCAAAATTTGTCAAACAAATGCTCTTGGTCATTCTTTGTCTGTCTTGTATAAGTAAATTCAGAACCATTGTCTGTTTGTATCAATTTTGGCTTATAACAAAAAAAATAACTGCTCTGCGCACAAAATCAATGGTTGATTGCGCACATTGGTCTTGATATGGGAATATAAACCTTTCTCGTGTGGCTTCATCTATAACAGTATATTGATAATATCTGCGTTCATCTTTAAACTCGCAAACATAACACTGTCTTGGAACGAACTTAACATCCAACTGCCATTTTTCGCCAATATGAATAGGTGTATCATAATGCTGTGGCACATACTTGTGTTTTTTCTTAACATCAGCATACCAACCTTTTTTACGCAAAAACCTATACAAACTAACTGGGTTTCTTAAATATGCATAATTCAAACGCAGCTTTCCATAAAGTTCATTAAGACCTATATGTGGGTTTCTGCGTATCAAATCTTGAATATGCTTTATTTCTTCGTCAGCATGCCTATTTGGATGTGGAGTATATGGGGCACAATATTTAGGCTCTAAACTTTCAAGAGTGCCATCAAAAATTTTACGCCAACGATATAATGTTTGTATTGTGCAATGATATCTATGTGCAACAAACTCAACAGTGCTATGTCGCCATAGATTTAAAGCATTTAATTTTTCTTCGGCAGAATATGCTGTTTTATAATATTTTTTATTCTTTCGTTTCATAACTTTTCTCCTTTGTCGAATTTTGTCTATTTTCGCATTTTTTATGCGAAAAAATACAAAAACATGTGTTTTTTGACAGATTTGTTTGCTATATTTTTTTTTGTATAATATAATAAAATAAAAATGGTGAACAATATGGAAAAAGAAGAAAACAAAAAAAATAAAACAATAATCATATTATCAATTTTACTAGTTGTTGTAAGTGTCAGTCTTATATCAACGCTTATAGGAATAACCATATATAAAAATACAGTTTATATAACTTTTAGTAAATACTATAACATCTCTGGTCAAGTATCATTTTACACCTACTATGAAGTGGAAATGTCATGCAATGAAAATAAAATAGTAAATGTTAATGATTTTACATTTCAATACAACAATGAATACAGATGTGCATCAAAAATATCATATAATAATAAGGAATATAGTACAGATGAAAATTTTGTTATCTCTAAAAATACAAAAAATAAACTGACTATATATTTTATGATACCTGACGGAAATAACCCAGAAATAATTTATTATAAACTTAATAAAATAAAATTATATGACACAATAAAAACTCAACAAAAAAACTAGGTGAAACAACCTAGTTTTTTAATGAGAAAAATTAAAACAATTTCAATAATCAATTGAAAAAAGCCAATTAGTGTTGTATAATGTTCATGTTGGAAGCGTATCAAAGCGGTCGTAATGAGCCGCACTCGAAATGCGGTTGTCGGAGTGATCCGGCACGAGGGTTCGAATCCCTCCGCTTCCGCCAAATGCTGTGTTTTTCACGGCTTCTTTTTTTTCGGAGGAATTCTTCACCCCAAGGGGTTCGTCCTGTCGGCCAGACCGAAAATGTATTTCATTTTCTCCCGCTTTGTGCTAAAAATATGCCCACCGGCATATTTCCTTTACGCAGTCGCCCCTCCGCTTCCGCCAAAAAATAGCAGTACATTGTTGTACTGCTATTTGTATATTTAACAAACAACAAGGTATTTATGATAGAACATTTTGGGGCAAAATTAAAAGATCATATAGCACAACATCTCACTCTTGATAATTATATTGTCAAAAATTACATCCCTTCTCTGCCTGGATATTGTGAATATACTTTTCTATGGTACAACAAATTACCAAAAACACAAATGATTAGTTACTATAATTTTGACTTTTAACCATTCCTCTGATAAATCCTATTTATCGAAAAACAGAAACATCTCACCCATCCACCCGAATTGTCTCAACCATAATTAAAATAACATCATCTATTTCTAAATAAAATTACTATCATTAGCACATTTATCTCGCCATATCCTTATTCGTGTAACAAACCAATACTAAAATGACTATCTTGGCTTTAAAACCTTTTAACCCCATACAACATAAAGCGCGAATACAATTGTAGACACTTTCTTTTTTACATGCTTTTCATGCAAAATCTTTTAGCAAATAATAATCATATTTCATATTAAAATTTTGTTTAATACAGTTGCCTTATAGAATAATTTATAGTTTTAAAATTTTTTACACTTTTTTCGTTAAGTTCTTGATTTTTATTGGAAAATATAGTATATTAAAAAAGTCAGCAATAAGTTCTGACAAAACAATTTCATATGGAGAGTTGGCTGAGCGGTCGAAAGCGGCGGTCTTGAAAACCGTTGATGTGAAAGCATCCTGGGGTTCGAATCCCTAACTCTCCGCCAAAAAATCCAGACGTTTGTCTGGACTTTTTTTTCTTCATCATTTAGAAATTCATAGAGAATCACACAAGAAAATGAATGTCGGAAATTTTCCTAACCGCTCACTAGAATCATTTTGATTGTAGATAATTTGGATTTTTGCTTATACACTTATTTGTGCGCATATGTATAAAATGTACATAAGTTATTCTTGCTCTATTACGCAATCTATATGTACAATTTGTACATACACACCATTTCGTTAACAAAATAACCTATATGTGCAAGTTGCACAATTTTTGTGCATATTGTACATATTTTTTTATCATTTCAGTGCAAAAATTTCGATTATTTTTTAGCAGTATGCAAGTAAAAATTATTTATCTGTAAATTTAAAAATATATTTGGCACCACAATTTGGACATTTGTAAATATCGGTTCTAATTGTTTTCTTTTTAATTATCTTTTTACAAATTCTCATATCAAAATCTTCCATCTCTTCAACCTTTACATGAGAGTCCACCAACAATATTTTATTTTTGCAATTTTCACAAATCTTATCCATAAATTTCTCATTTATTTTCTTATATTTTTATTTTATACACATTATAAGAAAAAATGGTTGAAACATATAGTTTTTTTGGGTTAAATTGCACAAAATATTGGATGTCTTTAATAAAATATTAAAGAAATTTGGCAAAGTATAGATAAACTCTTGACTATGAAATAAAAATATTGTAGTATTTTGTCGATGAAAAACATGCGTATTTTTAAAACATTTTCAAGAGTTTTAGTGTTTGTTTTGCTCCTGTTTTGCGGGGCAATTTTTGTTGGTTGTGGCGACAATTCAAAACCTGAAAACCAAGTTTCAGACATTTTAATCAGCGAAGATTTCTTCAATACTCCAATCTATCAAAACTCAAATATTGACCTTTCTCAATTTCATGTTTATATCATCAACACAATCAATAACACCGAGACTTTTACTCTTGATGAGTTCATCACAAACCCACTAGACACCTCAAGTCTTGGCGTACACACTCTTATGATTTCGTACAACAACAAAACAAAAGCCTTTGACTATACAGTATTGCCAGTAAACATGGTTGCTGCAAGATATAATGGTGAACCAATCACCTATTATAAACATGAGGGCGCAAACCTTGACAATGTGAAATTTCTTGTTCTTTATTCAGACGGAAAAGACAAATATTTTGACCTTTCACTTGCAACAATCACATTTGAAGACTTGACAGTTTCAGACCAAGTCAAAACAGCAACTGCAACATATGCCGGCATAACTTTCAGCGTTGAATATGTTGTAAGAAACCGCGAAATTAAGTTTGATACAACCTATGATTATATCGACAAGACTAACCAAGCAAACGCAACATCAACTGAAAGAAAAATCATATTCACAAAATCTGAAAGCAAACTTGCATTCACGATTTTCACCGTTTCGGATGGGATTTCTACAAAGCAAATGTTAAAAAATATCAAAGAATCTGACGCTCCAAACGAATATGTTTTCACCGCTGTTAAAAATGGAGAAATCAAAACCTTTGTTTTCTACCTGACCGCAAACGGCATCGTACGAGACATTAAGCAATAAATCAAAACAATATAATTTGGTATGGTATAATCAAAGAGTCTAAAAACTACAAAGCAAGCGCGTTTTAGTTCTCTATTTGTTTTTGGTATGATATAATAGTTGATATACAAATTCGTTCTCAAGCACAGTTTTAGTTCCCTATTTATTTTTGGTATGGTATAATTGTAACGTTGTAAAGGTTTGCTTCATAAACGTTTTAGTTCCCTATTTATTTTTGGTATGGTATAATTCTTATTCAATTCTTGGAACGCAGTGGTCAGTTTTAGTTCCCTATTTGTTTTTGGTATGGTATAATCAGTGACAGCCAAATTTCAAGACTTGAAAAGTTTTAGTTCCCTATTTATTTTTGATATGGTATAATTTCAGCAACTCAGTACAAACTTCTTTTGAAGTTTTAGTTCCCTATTTGTTTTTGGTATGGTATAATCGTTGTCTGATGCAATGTTATAAAGTGAATGTTTTAGTTCCCTATTTGTTTTTGGTATGGTATAATATCTCTTGTTTCAACACGATTGTCTTTGTCGTTTTAGTTCCCTATTTGTTTTTGGTATGGTATAATTGTATGGACGGTTTTGTATTTCACAGTTCCGTTTTAGTTCCCTATTTGTTTTTGGTATGGTATAATAATCATATATGGCATTTGCAGTTCGATAAGGTTTTAGTTCCCTATTTATTTTTGGTATGGTATAATGCTCCTGCGTCAATGTTGCAATAACCACTGGTTTTAGTTCCCTATTTATTTTTGGTATGGTATAATGGAACTTCTTGCGTATCCTCAAACAACTTCGTTTTAGTTCCCTATTTATTTTTGGTATGGTATAATTTACAATCGGTTGACCGTGCTAGTATAGTAGTTTTAGTTCCCTATTTATTTTTGGTATGGTATAATAGGTTACTAAAAAAAGAGCCCAAAGGCTAGATTTTATCTAGTTCTTTGGGTTTTCTTTTTTGCAAAATTTTTTATATAAATTATTAAAAAACTATTATTTTATTTATTTTTTTAGAAAAATGAAAGTTGTTGAGAATTTATCTTTTTCTCTTTATGTTTAATGTCACCAATCAAAATTCGCATGGATGAATATTGTTTTTCAGTTACAATCAAAGAACGAACAGCACCTTTCACAGGCACTTTGACAGAAACTCGGTCTTCATGAAGTCTTGCAGATTCAAGCGTATTGCAAATTCTTCCATATAAACTAAACTGAATCATATAGAACCCATCTTTTATAAGAAAGTTTCGAAATTGAGTTGCTTCTCTTCTTTCCTTTTTACTTTTGACAGGCAAATCAAAAAACACTAAAATTCTCATAAATCTACTCATATTCGTGAATTTCTAAACCACATATATCTATATTTTTCAAAACATTTTTGTTTTCTTTGATACTTCTTACATAACTCTGAACAAGCATATCAATTGCATATGACAAGGGTTGTTTTTGGCCATCTATTAAAACATCAACATTTACAAGGTTATATATTTTTGCTTTCACGTCGCTGGAAAGCGTTTTTTCGTCAGATATATATATTTTTACAAACAAATCAACAACAGGACGAAAAACTTCTATCAAATCATCGGCCAAATTAAACTGATTGAATCCATTTGAATGGAATATTCCCAAAAATGGCGTTAAACCATGAACAACAACACTCCTTGCAACAAAGCCTCGAACTATTGAATATCCATAGTTTAAAAAAGCGTTTATATCATTTGAGTCGTCTCGACGAACAAAATTCTTCCCAAACAATTCTTTAAAATAGCGAAGACTGGCTTTTGCCTCATTGTTGGCTCCATCACCACTTGTAACTGTTTGATAAAAATCTAAAAGTTTGTCATATTTTCCACAAATATTTAAAACTTCATTTTGGTTTTTAATTTTGTTTTTTATTATTGATTGCCAAAGTTGTTTGTTTAAAGGCTTTGAAACCGCAGTCTGAAAGTTATGAACACTTAATGTTTGATAATACTCGCAATATGGCAAAACAACTCCACATGGCAAATGATTTTGGTTGCAAACAAATGTCAATATTCCGTTTTGCGCAAATTTAGACAAAGCATATGTTGAAATTGTTGTTTCTAAATTTTCAATCATGATACTGTTAATGTCTTCAAGTGGATAATCAATCTGCTTATCTTTATTTTTAAGAAAAAGTTGTTCGTTTTTAACAAACAAATATGCATCCTTCGAAACGAAAATGTTTATATATCCCATTAAATCGGTTTCCTTTCTTCTTTTGGGGCATTGTATACATTTCCAAGAATATCAACATAAAGTTTTTCAAACTTTTTCAATGTTTTTACACCGCAACTGTTTATAATATAGCAATTGTCATGAGTTAAAAGCGTGATACTTGCTGTTGATATACCTGTGGAATTATAATAGAGCATATATTCACTATTTTTTATTTCATCAGGTTTATTTGAGTTTTCGTTTTTATTCTTCTTTTTCAAGACAATATCTTTATTATTTCCAACTCTCACCAAATCATTTTGATACAAACTAAATTTAAACTTGAATGAATCATCAATTGTTTCCCATGGTTTTCCAATTGCGATTACTTTGTTTGGCAATTTATGAGCATAGACATCGGCATAATAAATTGGACACAAATAATATTTGTTATCCTTTTCAAAAACGTCAACGCGATACATTGCATCGTTTGCGGCTCCACCCCTTGAAACTGGGATATAACTTGATGCCTTTTCATAGGCTTTAACCTTTCGAACAATAGGGCCATTTGAGCCATCTTTTCTTGGCTTATATACCACATCTGGAATTTTTCCATCTTCTTTCAGGTAATTTTTCAGTTTGAGATATAACAGCCTGTCATCAGTTGGTCTATAATAATTCTCGATTGAGCATTCTGGATATTTATCGCCAGCAAGTTCAAACTCCTCTGGAATGTTACAAAGTTTGAGTTTTTGAACCGATACAGATTTTATAAGATTTCCGGTTTCTTTGAACTCTCTTGTGCTCATTATTGTGTCTTTGTGGATTGCGCCAGTTTCTTTCACCGTTTTCATTCGGCTAATGAATACTGGTTTTGCTTGCGCAATTTCTTCTTCTGAATAGTTCATTTTTGCAAGTTGCATTTTTTCTTCATCAGAAAACTCAAAATTTGTATAGCAAACCTTTGCGCGAATTTCCAACTCTTTTTTGAACCATTCATATGGTTGTGGCAAGCGATCTTTCAACACATCGAGTTTTTGGTTTTCATATTCTTCTCGCTCCGAAGCAGACATAACTTCGCCAGTAACAACATTTATAAACTTGTCATCACGAGAAACAAACAATTCTTTTCTTTTGTTGAACTTTGTAATTTTTTGAACTTCTGAATCACCAGCACACGCAATTATTGTTGCATCAATTGCATGGTGAATGTCGCCATCTTCACGGATTTTGTTGATTCCCCAACATTTTCTGAGATAACTTGTAATTGAGCCACTCACGCTTTTAATATTCTTTCTGGATTTTGTGCCTTCATTTATTTTTGATGGTGCCATTAAAAGATTTTTTTGCATCATATTTAAAAGCAATTTTGACATATATCTTGTGTCATTAAGATTTCGCGAGATAAACTCTGCCGATTCTTCTTCGGAGAACTTTTCTTTTAAAAGAAAACGCTTTTTATCAACATTTTTCAAAAGTAAAACTCTTGCTTTGAACTCATTCCATCTTTTTTCATCCTTTCCAAAATATTCGAAAGGAGTACGATTTCCCTTGTCTTGGTTTTCTTTTGAAAGCACAAGAACTTTATTGCTGAAACTGTCATTCATGCTTCGGCTGATAGGCAAAATATGGTCAATTTGCACATAGTTTGGTTCAAACAATCTTGCGAACTCAATTTCTTTTCCAGAATACATACATTTGCTGTTTTGCTCTTGATATAATCTATATTTCAAAATGTCTTGGCCACTTGGGCTTTTAACACCAAACTCACTTTTGATTGTGTCATATATGCGTTGATTATTTTCAGCATTGCCCATTTGGTTTTGTTCAATTGCTCTTCTATCTTGTGAATTTTTTGCAATGTCTCTTGCAAGTTCAATATTTACAAATTGAGGCGAACCATAAATTTCGATAATCTTATTCAAAACACGAAGCGATTGATTCACCGCTCTTTTTACAACATTGTTTGTCACATCTGAAAGGGCTTCTTCAACACATTTTCCTTTAAGATATTTTGTTTTTTCGTGCTCAAAACTTGCGTCATCAAATCCAGCATGTTTGCAAGCAATATCATATCTTTCCCCATCATATAAAAATGGAATAATCTTTTTCATTGCTTTGATTGAAAGTGAGCCAAATTTTTCAATTCCTGAAAGGGCTTTAATCTTATCAATTTGGTCGGCAGACAAAGCGAAATTCTTTTCTGCAATATATTTGTCAACCTTTTCATCACTTTTACACATTGAGCACATAAGGGCAATTGCGTCAACAAAATCAGCATCAAAATTTTCAACATCTCCAAGCGCTTTTCGAATGTCATAACTTCTTTTCATTGAAACAAAAACTTTGTTTTCGCATTTCTCAATAAGTTCATCATCTGAAATGTCTTGTTCTTTTTTGCTTCGTTTATAATTGCAAAGATTAAAAAGTTTGTCATTTGGAACACTAAACATTTTTCTTATTTGTTTAAATTTTAGTTCTGGCTTTGTTTGCACAACATCATAAAGTTCTTTTCTTTGCTCTTGTGTCAAAAATTCTGCACCAATTTTGAGATTGTTTATTTTTGACAAAGCATTGAAAAGTTCAAATGTGTAACTTGTTTTTGGTGCACGTTTTTCTGTTGGAATAAATGTGCAATTTCCAACCTCATATTCATCAAAATGATATGGACTTTGCGCGCCTGGACCCTCATCAAAATTTCTTTGCTTTTCAAAAATATAAACAACTTTTTCAATAAACTCATCCGTTATTTTTTCGTTTCCAAGTTCTTTTTGTTTTTTAAGGATGATTTGAAGTTCATTTGCAAGCGTTGCTCGTGAAAAACAATTTCGATAATCTCCACCATGATTTCGAACATTATAAACAAGTTTTCCACAACACTCAACTTTATATGCCTCATCTTTATAAAGCATTTCACCGATTGTGCGATATCCACCCTTGTTCATTCTTTCTTCATTTTCTGAAATTGCAGTTTTAAGTTTTCCTTCTTCTTTGTCAGTAGAATGAATGCGATTGCTTCTAAATCCACGACGTTTCAAAATGTGAAGAATAACTTTTGAAAGTTCCTCGTTTGAAATTTTCTCATCAAGAGCCTTTGCACGAAGAAAATATACATCTTCGTTCAACAAGTTTTGATTTGCTTTTTCAAAATCAACGCCAAGAAAACGTGAAATTAAAGATTTCACCCTTTTCATTCTGAAATGTTTTCTTCTTTGTCTTCTTCTGATTCCTCTTTTTTCTCTTCGGTTCTTTGCAACGCTTTCACCTGTTTTTGGAACTTCATTTGGGTTAAAAGTTCTAACCCCAAGTTTCACAATTCTTACAGGCTCTTCGGTTACTGGGTCATTTTCCAAAACCGCATAGCCGACGCTTCCAATTCCAATGTCAAGACCAATTCTATATTGCATGGTGTTCTCCTTTTCTTTTGTTTAATATATCATATCACACTTGTTTTATTTTCATCAACCAAATTTGACAATTTTGAAAATTTTACAAAATCGTTCAACTTATGTGATTATATCAATTGATATTTTTTATGCATAAAAAAAAGACAGGCAAACTGTCTTTTTTGTTTATTTCACTTTTTTGAGTTTTTTGCTCACTTTGGTTTTGCCTTCAAGTGGAACATGATAGATGATTTCTTTTCCAAGTTTTTTAGCATAGGAAATTTGGCTTTTTGTTGATTCTCCAACATAGCCATCAATATTCAAAACATAGATACCATCTGAAAGTTCAATCTTTTTCATGTGGCACGCAAAAATGTTTTCAAGTTCGGTGATGTCATCTTTATGTTTCTTTTCATAGTTAATTGGGGTTAAAACACAAATGCCTTGTTCGCCTTCAAGTTTGCTTGAAATCTCGCGCATTTGGTTTTCAAATTTCATGCTCCCGCAAATTGTTAAAACTTTCATATTATTTTTCTCCTGAACTTATTATATCATATTGATTTTATTTTTCAAAATCAAATTTATAAATATTTTTTTTATGTAAAAAGTGCAAAATTATGTTTTATAATGTAAAATTTGACGCATATTTAATAAATTTTAGGCAAAATATCGTATTAGACTCTTTTCAAACTTACAACGGTTTCGATATGTGTAGTTTGTGGAAACATGTCATATGGCTGAACATTGCAAATTTCATAGCCACCAGAACAAATCATTTTCAAATCTCTTGCAAGAGTTGCAGGATTGCAAGACACATATACAATTGAAGTTGGTTTATTTTCGCAAATTGTTTTTGCAACACTTTCGTCTATACCCTTTCTTGGAGGATCCAAAACAAGAGCATATTTTCCAATTTCTTTTTGAAGGTTTGGAAGCACAACACTTGTGTCGCCATTGATATTCACAAGATTTTTGATTCCATTCAGTTTCGCAAGACGGTTTGCATCAACCGTTGCCTCTTTCACAATTTCAATGCCATATACCATTTTTGCACTTTTTGCAAGAATTGCAGACATAAGCCCTGCACCACTGTATGCATCAACAACAATTTCTCCCGAAACAAGTTGGTTTACCTGCTTATATATCTTTTTCATAATGTCAAGATTAACCTGAAAGAAACTCATTGGCGAAACGCTTGCTTTGATTCCGAGAACATCAAAATCAATGCTTTCAAGCCCAAACAGATGCGAAATTTCACCATCAAGAATCACGTTGTTATCAGTTTTTTTTATGCACTCAAACAATCCAAAGTCGTTTTCTGACAAAGAAAGTTGATTTTTCAACGCTTCAAACATTACTTTTGCGTTTTTTATATGTTTTCTCGTTACAACAGTAACAAGACTTTTGTTCTCAATTGTTCGAATTACAAGGTGAACAAAATCTTTTTTCAAACTATTGAAAAACTCATTTGCAATCTTTTGAAACGCAAAAGCAATTTTCATGTTTGTATCATTTGTAATTGGACATTCATCAATATAGATTGCATTGTGGCTCATTCCTTTATACATGCAAACACGAAGTTTTCCGTTTTCGTCAACGCAAAGTGGAAACGCAGATTTGTTTCGATATTTAAACATTTTATCAGAAGAAACAACATCTTCAACTTTCACATTTTCAAACCCGCCAAGTTTTTGCAACGCATCTTGAACAATTTGCTTTTTAAATTCTAGTTGACAAGCATATGACATGTGTTGAAGCGAACATCCCCCACATTTATAAAAGTGTTTGCACTTTGGCTTAACTCTTTCTTTTGAAGGTTCAACAACTTCCAAAATTTTTCCAACTGCAAAGGATTTTGTAACTTTGATAATGTGAATTTTTACTTTTTCACCGACAATTGCAAATGGGACAAACACAACAAAGCCATCAACACGAGCAATGCCCTGCCCTTCACTTGCATATGCACAAATTTCAACTTCTAGTTCTTTATTTTTTTCTAACATTTTATTTTCAACTCTTTAAGATTATTTTTTATTTCTGCACTAAAACGATAACTATCACAGCATTTTTGAATGGATTTATTTATTATAAATGAATTAAAATGATGATTTTTTATAATTTTTTGCATATTTTTTACTGCATTTTGCGGATTTTTTGCAAGAGCCTCGCAAACCAGCCACGAAATTGCCATGTTTACATAATATTTATCGCAATTTACGCTATCAAGCGCTTTAAAAGTGCGTTCAATATTGTTTTCATTAAGAAAATATTTCATCAGACAGACAACACCGAATCTGCAAACAAACTCTTTTTCACTTTTCAAAAGTTCAGAAAAATATTCAAACAACCTTTCCTCATTTCCTTTAAAAAATGCAAAGTTTGCACAAATCATATCAGTTTCTGCCCAAGTGTCAAAACACAAAACAAGCCTGTTTAGTTGGTCAAGCGCAAAATCAATGTCTTTTGTCATTCCAATTACAAGCCCTTTCACAAGAACTTCTTCAAAAACGTTATTGTTTCCATATTTGAAAAGCCCAACATGATTGCTTTTGAAAATATCTTTTGCAAGTTGTCTGATTTGTGGACTTTTAACGCCAATTATTTGTTTTTTAGTGTTTACTATTTTTGTTTGAAACTTTATGAAATCTTCGCCCGAACAAAGTTCTTCAAGTGTTTGCAAAAACGCATCATAGTCTGCTTTTGTTTTTATTTCCATGACTCTATTTTACACTAAAATTGACATCAAATCAAATTGTTCTTGACATTTTGTTTTTCATATTTCATACTATCTGCATGGAAAAATGCAACATATGCCCAAGAAAATGCAATACAAGCCGTGACAATGGTCATGGTTTTTGTTTGGCGCCAAACAAAATGATCATTTCAAAAATCATGCTTCACCAAGGCGAAGAACCTTTTTTGACATGCAAAAATGACAAAGGTTCAGGCGCAATTTTCTTTGCTGGATGCAACCTTCGCTGTGTTTATTGCCAAAATTATAAAATCAGTCACGAAATTTCTGGAAAACAAGTTTCACCAAAAGAACTTGCAAACATTTTTAAAATGCTTGAAGAAAAAGGTGCTGGAAACATTGACCTTGTCACCCCAACGCACTATTCTTTACATATTATTGACGCTTTGAAAATCTATAAACCAAAAATTCCTGTTGTTTGGAACAGTAGCGGTTATGAAAGCCCAGAAACCATTGCTAAACTTGATGGACTTGTTGATATTTTTCTTGTTGACTTTAAATATTATGACAACAGTCTTGCTGAAAAATATAGCAAGGCACCAAATTATAAAGAAAATGCAATTGCATGTTTAAAAGAAATGAAAAGACAAATTCCTAAAAACATTTTTGCTGGTGACAAACTTGAAAAAAGCATTGTTGTTCGCCACCTTGTTTTGCCAACATGTGCAAAAGACAGTTTCAAGGTTTTAGACACAGTTTGCGACATTCTTGGAAAAGACGCTCTTGTTTCAATCATGAGTCAGTTCACACCATATGGTGAATGCGAAAAATATCCTGAAATAAACCGACAACTGACCAATCTTGAATATAAAGCAGTTGTTGCCCATGCTCTGAAACTTGGACTTGACAACGCACTTGTTCAAGACATTTGCAGTGCTACAACAGAAATGATTCCAGACTTTGACAGAAACATTATTGATTTTTGAAATTTTCAAAATTAAAAAGCAAATGTATAAAATAGAACATTTTTGATGCATTTTTTACAAATAAAATTTCAAAATAAACAATTTTATTATTTTATCAAAATTTTTAAACATCAATTTCAATACTTTTTAAAGTGGCAAAAAGTTTCAAAAAACATGCAAAATTGCCAAAAAACTTTTTGTGTTTTAAAAGTGTTGAAATTTTTTATTTTAGGTGTTATTATATTATATATAATATAAAGGTGGATAAAAATGGGTCTTTGCAGTTTTTCAACAACACTTCGAAACAGTTCAAGCACAATTATTGATAATGAGTTTATCAATGAGTTTTTGCCAGGCGCACCAGACGGCGCTGTTAAAGTTTATCTTTATGGACTTTATCTTTGCTCAAATCCACAAAGTGACGACAACGACATTTCTGCCATGAGCACAGTGTTGTCCCTTTCTGCTGACCAAATTTTTGAATATTTTTCATATTGGCAAGAACTTGGACTTGTTCAAATTTTAAATAAAACCCCACTTGAAGTGAAATTTCTTTCTGCAAAAAAGTTTTCGGGCAATTCTAAAATGCGCTCAAAAGCAAAATATAAAGATTTCAACGATCAAGTACAATCAATTTTAAGCGGAAGAATGATCACCCCTCTTGAATATAACGAATATTATAACCTTATTGAACTTCACCACTTCGAACCAGATGCTGTGATAATGATCATTAAATATTGCACAAAAATTAAAAGCACATCTATCAACTATCCATATATTTTGGCGGTTGCAAAAAGTTTTGAAAATGATGGAATCAAAAGTGTCACTGCTCTTGAAGAAAAGTTTTTGGAACAAGAAAAAGCAAGTGGCGATGTTAAAGACGTTTTGAAGGCTTTGGGACTTTCGCGTGATGCAGACCTTGACGAAAGAAATCTTTATTTGAAATGGACAAACAATTTTGGTTTTACAAAAAATGTGGTTTTGCTTGTTGCCTCTTCTTTAAACAAAAAAGGAGGAATGAGCAAACTTGACGAAACCCTTTCAAAATATTATGAGCAAAAGTTGTTCACCATTGAGGACATTGAAAACTATTCAAAAGAAAAAGAAGAACTTTATGACATTGCAAAGAAAGTTACTTCTACGCTTGGACTTTATTATCAAAACCTTGACAGCACAGTTGAGGTTTACATTAAAGATTGGGTTCAAAAAGGATTTGACAAAAACACAATTTCACTTCTTGCCGTTTATTGCTATAAACAAGACATTCGAAGCCTTTCGCTTATGAACGAAGCAGTGTTGAAATTTTTCAAAAAAGGGCTTGTTTCCTCTGATGCAATTTCACAATATCTTGGCGATGTTGTTGCAAAAGATGACGCAATCAAAAAGATTCTTGAAACAATTGGAAGCCTTCGCAAAGTGAACTCTGCCGACCGTGACCTTTATAACACTTGGAGCACCGACTGGAACCTTTCCTTCGACATTATTATGCTTGTTGCTGAAAAAGCAAAAGGAACCGCAAGCCCAATGAGATATATGAACCGAATTTTGAGCGAGATTCATTTGAAGAACATTTCTTCGGTTGAAGATGCCGAAAAACTTTGCTCTTCATTCATTTTTGCAAAAGTCGAAAACAAAAACAAACCAAACTTTGAGCAAAGAGAATATTCAAAAGAACAACTTGATGCGCTCTTTGATTCTCTTGATGACATAGAGGTATAATATGGACAGAAAACAACTTATCGCTTCATGCCTTGCAGAACTTTCTGCATCAAGAATAAATGCGCAAAACAAGGCAGTTTCGTTTCTTATGAAAGCACGCGAAATTCCAGAGTTCAATCAACTTGACAAAGAAGAACGCGCCCTTACTTTCGAAATTGGAAAACTTCGCGCAGAAAACAAAAGCACAACAGAGCAAAACAAAAATCTTCAACTTATTAAAGAAAAGAAAGAGCACATTTTGCTTAAAAACAACATTTCGCCAGACTCGCTTTCTGCGAAATATTCATGCATGAAATGCCAAGACACTGGCTATGTGAACGGCACATTTTGCAAATGTTTGCAAAACAAAGTTCGTGAAAAGATTTTGAAAGATTGTGGAGTTGAAAACAAAAAACTCTGCTCTTTCAAAGAATTTAAACCCGATCTTGCAACCGACGAAAAACAAAAATCTCAACTTTTGAAAGTGAAAGACATTTTCGAAAAAGTTGCAGATAAATATCCTTTGATAAATCAAAACTTTATTGTCGTTTCTGGAAAAACTGGTGTTGGAAAAACTTTCATGACCGAATGCCTTGCATCAAAACTTATTGACAAAGGTTTTATTGTTTCGTTTGTCTCTGCTTTTGGAATGAACAAACTTATGCTTTCCTATCACACCTGCTTTGACCAAAACAAACAATCTTATCTCGACGCACTGATCGACCCAGATGTTTTGATTATTGACGACCTCGGAACCGAACCGGTTTTGAAAAATGTTACACTTGAATATCTTTATGTTGTTTTAAGCGAAAGGTCAAGACTTGGACATCTTACAGTTGTGACAACCAATCTTGGTTCAAGCGAAATTTTAGACCGATATAACGAGCGAATTTTTAGCCGTCTTGTGAACAAACGCGAAAGCATGCTTATTCAAATTCAAGGCGAAGACCTTCGCTGTAAAAGCGCAAAATAAGGCGTAAAAACATAAAATTATATACGTTGTTTATATGCCAGCGCATTCAATCATAATTTCGCGTTTTATAATGAAAACTAAGATTATTAAAGAGATTATTTACCAATAAACATACTCTAAAAACACAATATTTTCCAATCAATGTTTATTATATTTGATAAAACTCAAAATAAAAATCCACCAAATTTGGTGGATTTATTTTTTATTTCACATTTTTCAAACTTTCAACAGTTTTCATCAGATGCATAAGCATTTCTTTGCTTTCTTTTGTTTGCATGTTGTTGATTGCATCCATTTTGGTTTGAAGTTCTTTTTTGCCTTGGTCTGTGATGCTATAATAAATTTGTTTGCGATTTCCATCTTCTTTGAAACTTGAAATCACGCCATCTTTAATCATCTTTTTTGTGATAAGAGCAAGGTTGCTTTTTGCCATTTTAAGTTCATAGATAAGTTCTTGTGGAGATATTTTATCTTTTGAAGCAATCAAATATAAAATTTGATAGCGTACTGTGAAAACTCCTGCACCTTTGCCCTTGCCTTCTGCAATGCGGTCTGATGCAAGTTTAAGTTCGATTATGCTTTTTGCGAAACTTGAATCCATTTTCATGATGCTCATCTCCTATAAATTTATTATATAATAATAACAAAAAAATGTCAATTGGCTTTTTTGTTTTTCTTCAAATTGCAACTGACATTTTTTATTATTTTATTTGAATATTAGATTTTTATTAGATTCTTGAAAAAAGTGGAACAACTTTTTCAAGAGAAACGCTTTCTGGAATAATTTCTTTCCAAGAAGGTGTTTTGTCAAGGTTCAAAAATTCACGAATAGATGCAGCGGCATTTGGCATGAATGGTTCGAAAATGTTTGAAAGGTTTGCAATTACATATGCACAAGAATAAATTGTGTTGTTGAATGCTTTTTGATCTTCTTTTGCTTGAACCCAAGGTTTTTGCTCGTCATAGAAACGGTTTGCTTCCGACACAAGGTTCATTGCAGTTTCTGCTGCCTTTTTAAACTCTATTGTTTCAATATATTTTGCAACTTCATCATAGGTTTCAAGAACTTTTTGCTTGATTTCTGGTGCAATTTCACCAACAGGCAAAGTTTCAAGACCTTTGAACTTTAATGTACGGTTGATAAGGTTTCCAAACTTATTCACAACCTCGCTGTTGTGTGTTGTTTGATAAAGTTCAAATGTGAAGTTTGCATCTTTCTTTTCTGGGCCATTTTCTGCAAAATGGAAACGAAGTGAATCTGGATTATAGGTTTCACCCCAAACCAAAGCCTCGAAGCATGTTCCAGAACTTTTGCTGATTTTTGCGTTGTTACACATTAAATATTCAGCGGAAACCATGATGTTTTGTGTCACAAAATTGTCTTTCAAGCCTTCGAGCATTGCAGGAAGGAACATTGAATGGAAAACAATGTTGTCTTTTGCGTGACACATATAAATAAGTTTCTCGGTGTCTGGTTCAACATCTTTTTTCCAGAACTTTCGCCAATCAAATCCGCGTTCCTCTGCAAGTTGCATTGTGTCGGTTACATAGCCAAGAAGGGCTTCCCACCAAACCCAAACAACTTTTCCTTCATATCCTTCAATTGGAATTTTAACACCCCAATTAAGTTCACGCGAAAAGTCACGGTCGCGAAGGTCATCAAGATATTTCTTTGTTTCGTTGATAGCATTAAGTCGCCAAGTGTTCTTATTTGTTTCAACCAAATTTTCAAGAAAATCTTTGAATGCAGTAAGTTTAAAAACAAGAACCTTGTCATCTTTTTGAACGGTTTTGTTTTTGCAAATAAGGCAAGTTGCACCTTCAAGGTCTGCCTCTACTGGAACATATCCACAGTCGCAGTTGTCTGCTTTTGTGCGCTTTCCGCAAACTGGACATGTGATTTCAATTTCTGTGTCGTTCACAAATTTTCCGCAGTGTTCACAATAAGGACGCTTTACAACCTTTTCATAAAGATAGCCATTGTCATAAAGGCGTTTGAACATTTCCATGCATTTTTCTTTGTGGAACTCGTCATAGGTTTTTGCAAAAATATCATATGAAAAGTTGAAAACTTTCAACGCTTTTCTGAAATTTGCGTCATAGCGGTCTACAATATCTTTTGGGGTTACGCCCTCTTGCTTTGCTTTGATTTCAGGTTTTGTTCCGTGACAGTCGGTTCCAGAAACCATTAAGACATCATCACCAACCATTCTGTGATATCTTGCAAGAATGTCACCTGAAAGTGAACTTGCAATATAGCCCAAATGAAGATTATTGTTTGCATATGGCCAAGATACGCAAATTGTTACATTTCTCTTTTTTCTCATTTTATTTTCCTTCTTTGTCGAAATTTCGTTTTGCCTGAGATTTCTTCCAACGATTGCCGACAATTTTTGCCTTGCACTTTTCTGAAAGCGGACGGCTCATTATTGCCAAAAATGCGTTTATGCATTTTGGACGGATAAGCACTTTGTGCTTTTTTGATGCTTTAAGCGCAATTTCTGCAACTTTTTCAGGACTGCAAGCAGTAACTTTTCCGCCAAAGCCCTGTGCTTTGATTGCATCTTTCATTGCGGTTGTTGTTGGAATCCCAGATGGACAAACTGTTGTAAAAAACACGTTTTGCCCTTTAAATTCTTCTGAAAGCGCCACCATTAAATTTGTAAGCATTGCCTTTGTTGCCGAATACATTGACATGTGTGGCATTGGATAGTCGCCAGCCATGCTTGAAATTGTAATGATGGACAGTGGCATTCGGTCATCACGAGCCTTTATTACCTTTTGAGTAAAGTCAACCGTTCCTTCGCAGTTCACACGAATGATTTTCAAAACCTCTTCGTCTGAAAATGAAAGAAAGTCACCTTCGGCAATATAACCCGCATTATTCACAAGAAAATTGATTTTTACATTTTCTTTTTCAAGAAATTCGAAAAACTCTTTTCTTTGGCTTTCACTTGACAAATCGCAAGTTTTTGAAACAACTTTAATGCCTGGAAAATCAGCCTTAATTTCGCCGACAATTTTTTCAAGTTTCACAGGGTTTGAGCCCGTCAAAACCAAATTGTCACCGCGTGATGCACATTGTTTTGCAAACGCGCCACCAAGACCGCCAGTTGCACCAGTGATAAGCGTGAAAAATTCCATTGCCTCTCCTTTATGTGTTAAATTATAAAACAGTTGCCCGTTCAAGTCAACCTTTTTGCAATTTCCACAAATATTATGTTATATTAAAAAATATATTATAGTGGCATTTTCCATAAAATCAATATTTAATGCAGATGTTTTAATCAATAAAATCATTACATCACTTATTCTTTCGCAAAAAGCAATCAAAGCGACGCTTATCCGTTCTCTCGCAAAAAAACATTATTATACATTTGCTTTACACTTTTTATTTTCAAAACATTATCAATTTTTGACTTGTTGTGACATAAACAAAACATTTGACGCGAACTTAAAAAGGTGCATAAAAAAATCCAGCGAAAACTGGATTTTATTTTTTTATTTGAGTGCTTCGTTGAGTTTTTCAACCATCAAATCAACATCAACACCATGAACTTCGGCAGCCTCTTCAAGGGTTTCTGCTTGGCTCATTGGACAACCAAAACAGTGAAGTCCAAATCCCATTAAAATTGTTGCAAGGTTTTCGTCGATAGAAAGCACTTTTCCAATTGTCATTGTTTTTGTGATTTTAACTTTCTTTTTCATTATTTATTCTCCTTATACTTACTCATTGCATCGATAAGTTCTTTCAATTGTTTTTCAATTCTTTTTGTTTGAGATGCTGAAAGTGGCTCTTCATTTTTTCTCATAAGTTTTTCGGCACGAACCAAAGCCTCTTCGAAATCTTTGTCGGTTTTGATTGTGAAGCCTTCTTCACCATTGGTTTCTTTTTTTGGTCTGCCTCTGCCACGCTTTTTTTGAACATCTTCACCAAGAAGTGAGGCAAAGTCTGGTTTGAAATTATCTTTGATTTCTTCGTTGTTTTCCACTGTGTTATCCTCGTTATTATTTTCTGTTTGTTCGGTCATTTGGTCTGAGCCATTGTCTTGTTCTTCGGCAGTTTCTTCTGCAAGGTCTTGTTCAATTTGATTTGTTTCTTCATCTTCTTCTGAAACATTGTTTTCTTCAAATGTTTCTTCTGTTGATTCTTCCGGCTCTGTCGTTTTTTCTGCCGTGTCTGTTTCGCTGTTTTCTACACTTTCATCAGCATAATCAGCAGGTTCAGTTTCTTGTTCTTCTGGCAAAGCGTATAATTCTGTTTCTTGGTTAGTTTCAGTTTCTTGTTCTTCATATGGAACATTTTCTTCAACCATTGCAGTTTCTTGAACTGTTGCTGGTTCTTCGGCCTCTTCAATCTCTTGAACATCTCCGATTGGTTCTTCTTGAACTTCTGGTTCATATAAAGTTTCTTCGGCTGGCTCTTGAATGTTTTCAACCACTGGTTCTTCATGTTGAACTGGTTCAACTGTTGGTTCTTCAATTTTTGTTACCGCAGGAGCAACTGCTGGTGCAACATTTACAAATGTTTCTTGTTTTGCAAGAGGTGCAGTTGTTGTCAAAGATGCTGGAATATAGCCATAGGTGTCCAATGCTTCTTTATCAAAATTGTCTATCATTTCGTTGAACTCTTCAACCGCAACGTGATATTGATGTTGACGAATTGCAGTGTAGATATAATACATTCCTTTTGCAACAAGCAAAAACAAAAAAGGAATGAGCATTGCTTCTGCAACCATATAGCCAGTGAGCGCGGTTTCGCTTGTTGCACTGCCACTATCAAACAAACTTGATGATGACATGATCGCAAAAGAGAAAACCAAAAGTGCAAAGAACACTGTGTTGATATATGATTTTATGATTGAACGGTTTTGATTGAACACACCACCATTAAGTTCCAAATCCAAGCAATCTGAACGTTTGATATATTCAGAAGGAAGGCTGTGCGGATTTTTTTCATAGGTGTGATATCCCCTCACAAACTCGCTTGGCATTTTTTGAACAAGGTTTGCAAGCCCCTGTTTGTGTGCCCCGCCGATTCCGTTTCGGCTGATATATTTATTTATTTTTCTTGCACCACTCAAAAAGCGCATCTCAAACGAAAAGCAAAGTGAAAAAACAATCCACAAAAGCAAAAGTCCAAGAGCAATTAGTGATGCAATTACAAGGCGTTCATTTGTAATTACGCCGGCAACCACTTTAAAAATTGTAACGATATATTCGAACATATTTTTTCTCCAATATTTATTTTTCTCATTATAACACTTTATTTTCAAAAAATGAAACAATTTTCAGTGGTTTTTTACAAATCAGTCATTTTTTACAAAAAATAATTTTCCGGTGTTGATGCTTGCAATGCACATTTTTTCGGTTTCAAGACCAAAGCAACGCTCCATTGCATTTGCATACACTTTAACCTGCTCGCAATATTTTGCAAACTTTTCTTTGTTTTGCAAGTTTCCAGTTTTATAGTCAACAATAATAAGTTTGTTATTTTTGACAACAAGAAGGTCAACAATACCTTGCATAACGCTTGATGAACTTTCGCGGTTTTTGTGCAAACAGAAGAACTCTTTTTCTTTGAAAATTTCATCTGCACCCGAAAGAAGATTTTGAAACTCTACGTTTGACAAAAGTTTTGAAAGACTTTCGGTGTTTATAGTTTCGGCTTCCTCTTTTGAAACTATTCCGTTTCCTTCAAATTTCAAAATTTGGTCATCAATTTCTTTTTTGCTGGTTTTTGAAAGGTCAAGGTTTGCAAGAATCATGTGATAAAGTGTTCCCTCTTTTGCAGAACTTGAGAACGAATTTTCGGTTTCTTCATCATCAAAAAACTGTGTGAAACTTTGATTTTCAATTTCACCCTTCAAAATGCCAGTAACGGCAACTTTGAGTGGAGTGCGAACATCTTCTTCAAACGGATATGGCTTATCCAAAATATTTTTCAAGTTTTCATCAATTTCTTGTTTTTCAAGAATAACTTGTTTGAACTCTTTTGCTGTGTCATTTTTCAAAAGTGACAAAGCATCAACAATTTTAACTTGATATGGAAGTGAGTCATATTTATTTGTGTCTTTGATAAGATGTCCACAAAAATCAAGAAAGCACATTGGGCTTGCAGGCATTTTTTCGTGGATTGCTTCAACCTCGGTGCTTGCAACAACAAACAAAAAGTCGGTTGCACGAGTGAGCGCAACATATAAAAGCCTTTGCTCTTCTTCAAGCATTTTTCGGGTTTCAAGAAGACGAACTGCTTGTTTTGCAAGTGTTGGAGTTTTATAGCGAAGGTCGCTGTCGTAAAAGTCCATTGCAATTCCAAGGTCTTTGGAAATAAGCACACTGTTTTTTACGCTTTCAAGGTTAAACTCTTTTGCACACATTGCAAGGAAAACAACTTTAAATTCAAGCCCTTTGGATTTGTGAATGGTCATCACTTTCACGGCATCTTCTGCATAAACTGGGTCGCACTTTATGCTTGCAAGTGAAGCATCGTTCAAGAACTCAAAAATGGTTTTGTTTTCAAGGTTCGAAAGAAAACGTGAAAGTTTTTGTTTGGTTTTATCTCCATCAACTTCAAAACTGATTTTTGCCATGAGATTTTGCTCTTTCATGATTTGAAGAACAATTTCTTTTGCATTCAAAAACTTTGCTTTTTCACGATATTTTTTAATTTTTTCAAAGAAATCATCAAGTTTTTGCTGTGATTTTGAGGATAATTTGCGATTTTTGCAAGCAACATCCAAATTCTCATAAAAGAACTTTTTACTGTCGGCATCTTCGCAAATTTCTGCAAGTTCATTTGCTGAAAAGTCAAACACCTTTGATTTCATAAGTGAAAACAAACTATAATCAACCTTTTCGCAAGAAAGAACTTCAAGAAAACTTTTGAGCCCGAAAACATATTCGTCATCAAAACAATCGCCCTCAACATCGGTTGCAACAGGAATGTCTTTTGCACGAAGTGTTTCAACAATTTTGTCTAGATAAGCAGTTCTTGAAGGAACCAAAATTGTGATGTCTGAAAATTTGATTTTTCTTATTTTGTCGCCACTTGAAACTTTTTCTTTGCTAATAAGTTCCAAAATTTCATCGGCAATCAAAAGCCCCTCTGCTCTGCCCTTCTTTTCCAAAAATGCGCTCTGGTCATCTTCTTTCACCGAATAAACCGAAAACTCATTCAGTTTTTGTTTTTCAAATGCACCAGTGTCGGCAAGCAAAAATTTTGCACGCACTTTATCATCTTTTTGTGCGTCGCTTCCAGCAATCAACATTGCATCTTGGGCATAGTTCACACCACCAAAATCTTCGGTCATGGTTTCTGCAAAAATTGCGTTTGCAAAATCCAAAATAGTTTTCTTGCTTCGGAAGTTTTCGTTAAGTTTGATAAGTGTTCCTGCATTTGGATTGTTTTTATATGAGTTATATTTATCAAGGAAAATTTGTGGATCGCACAAACGGAAACGATAGATGCTTTGCTTCACATCTCCAACCATAAAGCGGTTGTCATCTTTCGAAAGCAAACTCAAAATCTTTTCTTGAACCGAGTTTATGTCTTGATATTCGTCAACCATGATATAGTCATATTTGTTTCGAATTTCTTCAAGCATAATAGGGTTTGAAAGAACTTTCAAGGTGTTTTCTTCAAGGTCGTTAAAGTCGAGCCCGCCACGTTCTTTTTTCAAGTTTTCAAAAATCTCAACAAACTCTTTTTCGAGTTTATAAAGTTCAAAAACATGTTTTTGTGTTTTTTGAAGCGCAATGGCGACATTGTCAATGTCTTCTGCCAAAACATATTCTTGTAGTTTTGCCATGCGCTTGTTTATCACATCTTTAAACGCACCAACTTTTGCTTTTAACCAGTCAAGTTTTTTGTCCACCGCAGGAATTGTTGGCAAGCGTTCAATTGTTTGAAGACGCTTTGCGTTTTGTTTCAAATTTTGGTCTTCACGAATAAGCAAAACCTTGCTTTCAAGTGCGTCAAGATATGCAATAAGTTTGTCACATTCATTATTTCTGCACTCTTCCTTCATTTTCGAAATCTCAGCAAGCATTCTTCTTTTTTCTGCAACAAGATGCGACATTATGATTTTTGCGCCAACATTGTTTTCAAGGTCGGTTTCATAAAGAGTGTTGATTGTTCTTTCAAACCACTCATCTTTATTGTCAATTGAACACATGAAATTATGAATTTTCAAAATCACATCTTTAAGTCCAGTGTCTTTACGCTTTTTTGCAAAAATGTCAATCAGCGCATAGAACTCTTGGTCAGCACTTTGAGTTTTTTGCTCGAAAAGTTTTGAAAGCGCTTTTTGCTTTAAAACATCGGTTTCGGTTTCATCAAGCACAACAAAAGTTGGGTCGAGCCCCACTTCATAGAAATATGATTTCAAAAGCCTTGCACAAAAACTATGAAGGTTTGAAACATCGCTTGTCAAAACATCGTCAAGTTGCTCCAAAATGTATGGCGTTGGTTCCATTTCAGACAACTTTTTCACAAGTTTATTTTTCATGTCGGCAGCGCTGGCCTTTGTGAAAGAAATAATCAAAAATCTTGAAATTGGAGTTGGTTTTTCTTTGTCCAAAATCAAGTTTGCAATTCTTTCAATCATAACAGTTGTTTTTCCGCTTCCTGCACCAGCCGAAACCAAAAGGTTGCAATTTCTTTTTTCAATTATGCTTTTTTGAGCATCTGTCCACTTTATTTTTCCCATGAATTGCCCCCTTTATAGAAATCTTTAATGTTGTCGATTGTTGCCTCACGAGTGTATACGTCTGCTTTCTTCGCAATTCCGCAAACATTTGCAAATGGGCAATATTCGCAAGCAACCTCGCTTGATTTTTTGAATGGTGTTGGCTTGATATAACCCTGCAAAATTTCTTGAACTGCCTTTTTTGAAAGTTCAATTGCATATGACGAAATGCTTTCAATTTCCTCTTCACTCACAAGCGAAGAACTGTTTTTCAGTTCAATTGTGCCCGATTTCAGGTTTTCTTTTTTGGTGCTAATTTCAACACCAATAAATTTTGATTTTGGATTTTCAAGCCCAAGTGTTTTGTCCATTTTCAAAACAACATCGGTGTCTTTTAAAATGAAACCTTTGCACTTGTATGCATCATCAATCTTATCTTTCGAGTCGGCATAGTCGTTATGAATTGGAAAATATAAAACGCCAGATGGCTTCATTTTGTCATCTTTGATCGCATCAAGATAAACCGCAAGTTGAAGTTTTTTGCCATAGTAAATATCGGCAGGGTTGGCTTCTATCTTTCCGGTTTTATAGTCAATTATTCTGTAATATTGCTCGCCATTTTCCAAAATAGTTTTGTCGATACGGTCAATTTTTCCAACAATTTCAACTTTTGGATTTTTACAAAGTTCAATGCCCGAAAACTTTCCGTTTTTGCCACCAAACCATTCTTCGGTGTAAATTGTTTTGAACGCAGAAGACTGCATTTCGTCGTAAAGCGCTTTGCAAAGCCGAACAACTTCTTTTTCCAAAATTTTGATTAAAATGATGTTGTCTTCTTCGCTATATTTTTCACTTGCAAGAACTTTTCGAAGTGTGTTTTTTGCAAACTGCTCAACTTTGATATTTGGATTTTTCACTGCAAAGTTCATGAACTGCTCGGCAACGGCATGGAGAATGTCACCAACATCAAGTGCTTTCATTGAAGAAAGTTCTCTTTCTTTCAAGCGAAGTCCATAGTTCACAAAGTGTTTGAATGGGCAAGAAAAATATGATTCAAGTTCAGAAATAGAAGTTGTGCCATTTTTGAAAAACAACTTGTCTGCATTTTGCAAGGTTTCATATTCTTTTTCAAAATTGATTTGTTCAATTTGTTTTTTCAAAATTTCATCCAAATCATTTTCAAGAAGATAATATAATTTTGAAATGATATCAAGTGAAATGTTCGCCCCACTGCGATATTTTGCAATGCTTTCCGCTAGAAATCTGATTGCATTTTCTTTCGAGCCAAGGCTGAAAAGCAAATCTTTAAAATCGTGCGACGAAGTGTCAAACGCATTATAGATTTTTGGAATTTCATATTCTTTGCCATCAATTGTGAAAAGCGAAGCAATCATGTTTACCAAACTGCTCATTTTTGATTCTTCACCATTTGAAAGGTGGTCGGCAAAACTGATGCACAAATGCTCTGGAACCAAAACAAGTTGATACATTTTGAATCTTTCTCGGCGGTTGATTGAACGTATTGTTGGTTCAATTTTCTTTTGGTTTATGCCCTCCAATGAAACAATTTCACCATCCGAAATAAGTCCAAGGTCAAGTTCTCTTTTTGGGAAATTGCCATCGGTTGCACCAAGAATATAAAGGTCTTTTGCGTTATATATTGAATCTGGCGCACGAACAATTTGAACTTGGTCAACACCAAGTGGCAAAAGCGAAATGTCGTCTGCTTCAAGACCGCTTACAAGCAAAGTATAAAACTCGTCAAGGCTCATGTTTTGCTCGCCAAGAAATTGAGAAAGCATTTGAAGAACTTCGGTTGCTTTTTCAAAAACTTGTTTTGTTGCAAGCGATTCTCTTGTTTCGCCAAGCGACTCTTGCACTGCCGACAATTGTTCAAGTTTGTCTTGCATTTTAAACGCATCAAAAAAGTTTAAAAGTGCGTCAACAATTTCACTTGTTTTTTGTTTTCCTGAAATGTTTTCAACAAAGTCATAGAAAACATCAACAATTTTTTGTCGGATTTCTTCGGCATTTTCAAGACGAGACAAATTGTCTTTTCCATATTCAAAAGGTTTTAAAAATTTTGTGTATGAAGTTCCAAATTTCAAAACATAGTTCTCGAAATCGTCAACTTTTTCACTGTCAAAAAACAGCAGGTTATTTCTTGCAAATTTGATAACCTCTTCGCTGTCAAGATTTTTTTTCGCGATTGCAAAAATGCTTTTTATGAACAAATAAAACTGGTGGCTTTCTTCCTGATATGGCATTGAAACAAAATATGGAACGCCAAAGTCATCAAGTTTTTCGGTCAAGAAAGTTTCTTCGTCTGGATTTGCCAAAAAACAATATATCTCACCATAGCGACGCTTGCCTTTCAAAACACTTTGCTTGATTTTGCTTGCAACAATTTTGCATTCTTCTTGCATACTTGGAGAACCAAACATTTCAACCCCACCATGAAGAGGCGATGAAACAAGTGGATATGAATATAAATTGTTTTTCAAAGTTTCAAAATCTTTTTGAAGGTGCAAACCTTTGATTTTCGGAACATAGGCAATATGAAAATCGTCTGCAATTTTTTTGAAGTGCGAATAAACTTCGTTTTCACTGATATGTGAATTTTTGCGGTCTGGATGCAAGAACGATGCAGACACGGTTACGCTTTTTGCGGTTTTCACAAAGTTTTTGATGCAAGAAACCATGTTCGCTGTGAGCGAATCAAAACCAACAACAAACATGTGTGAGTTTTTGATAAATAAAGAGTTTTCTGCCTCTTTTTCAAGCATTTCAAGACGGTCATTGAGGTCAATCATGTTTTCGCCAATATAGTTTTCATATTCGCGGTAGATAAGCGAAATGTCGGCAAGTTTGATTTTTAGCGCCGATGTAAGTTTGTTGCCTGCCTCAAAAATTTCTTCTGGGCTGACCCCACTTGATTTGAGTTGTTGAATTGTGTCATAAACACTTTCGGCAAAACCCGCGGTTTTTGCAGTCTTTTTATAGCACACCAAATTGTCTTGGTTTTTCATGATAATGTTTCGAACAATCATAACCCCACCCTGCTTTGAAAGTGGCAGTTTTTTGACTGTTTGAATCTTTTTCAAAAGACGGTTGAAACTGTAAATGTAAATATTTGTGAACGCATGATTTTTGATTTCATCAAGCAAAAAACGCTCGGCAAACAATGTTTTTGTTTCAGGAACAACAACAATGAAATTTTCACGACTGTTTGGTGCAATTTTTGCAACCAAAGAAAGAGCCTCTTTCATTGCTCCATTGTCGGTTTCAGACAAGATAAAATCCATTTTCATGCTTATCACCTCTCTCATATTTTATCAAATTTTTTGTGCAATATCAATCATTTCAATTTGTTTGACATTATTTTAAATAATAATATAATATAGTCTTAATAAGGAGACAAAAATGGAATATATTCTTTATGTTGTTGCAACCATATTGATTTTGCCAGGACTCATCTATGGCGTTTATGCTCAAATCAACGTTTCAAAAACTTTCAACGCATTTTCAACAATGGAAAACAAAAGTGGAAAAACTGGAGCCGAAATTGCAAGAATAATGCTTGACAACGCAGGTCTAAACGAAGTTAAAATTCAAGGAATCAATGGAAAACTCACAGATAACTATAATCCAAAAACAAAAACTTTAAGTTTGTCAGAAAGCACTTTTGCAAGTTCAAGCGTTGCAGCAATTGGCGTTGCCGCCCACGAAGTTGGACACGCCATTCAACACAAAGAAGGCTATAAACCACTGAAAATTAGAAGTGCACTTGTTCCAATTGTGAACATTGCAAGCACAATGTTTTGGCCACTTTTTGTTGTTGGAATTGTTTTGATGTTTGTTTCAAAAGTATGCGCACCAGCCGGCGAAATTATTGTTTGGGTTTCTGTTGCATTTTATGGTTCTTCAACACTGTTTTATTTGATCACTCTTCCAGTTGAATTTGACGCATCAAAAAGAGCAATCAACATTCTTTCAAACGGGCTTTTAGAACAAGACGAAGTTCCATATGCAAGAAAGGTTTTGAAAGCCGCAGCCCAAACCTATATTTCCGCACTTGTAACCTCTGCAATCTACTTTTTAAGATTCTTCTTCTATGTTCTGATGATTTTTGGAAATGGAAAAAGTAGCAAGAAATAGTGGTTGCAAAAACTTTAAAAATATAAAACATTTATATAAAATAAAAAAGTTGAGAAATTTCTCAACTTTTTATTTAGCCCATTTTATCAAGAACATTGATATATACCCAAGGCATGTGATAGTATAATTTTTTTGGAACTTCAACAAAGTTCACAGACAAAAGATAAAGGTTCACAGGGTTTGCATTGTTCACCCACATGACAATTGTTGTTCCAAGATGTTTAAGATTGTCGTTTGCAACATAAAGCGTTCCAACAAGGTCAAGGTTGTTATAATAGTTTGTGATGACATCATCATATTTTCCCTGCTCGTTGTTTGTTTTCTTTTTAACACCCCATGATGGGATTGGGTGGTTGGCATAGATTCCAATTCCAAGAACACCTTCGTCCATTGGTTTATTGTAAAACCCCGGAGCACCAAAAGTGTAGCAATGAACATTTTCAATTGAAAAGTTTGAATAAAGGAAATCTGAATATTTAATGTTTTGGTGGTTTTCACCATTATAACTGTCAACAATTTCCGACGCGAGAAATGCTGAAAGATATCCACCAAGCGAGTGACCAGTGATATAAAACTCGGTCATTTTTTCGCTGTTACCCGCAGAAATGTTTTTTTCTAAAAGTGAAACAATTTTCTTTCCAACTTCCAAAGTTTCTTTCATTTGAATTGGATATTCTTCATCCATCATCATTGGAAAATATTGCGACGTATCGCGAATTTGGTCGGTTCCAGAAAGCGTCAGGGTGTAAACCGATTTATCATAGCGGTTCACCCAAAGTTTATATGCAAGTCCGCTTTGTTTGCTTCCTTTTTCAAGAAGTTTCCAGCCCGAAACTTTGTCATCGCCAATTGCCATGAAAGTTTTGTAAACCTCTTTCAAAATTCCAACAGAAACTTCGGCAGAAATGTTGCACATTGCTTTTGGCGAAACGCTTTCGCTGTATTTTCTATAATCAAGAGTGGTTTCTTTAACATAAATCGAGCCAACATTATAGCGGTTGTTCACAGGGCTTTTATAAACACTGTTCGAGTTCATGACCGCAAAATATGCCACAACCAGCAGAACCACAAGAGTTATAATGAATTCGATATTTTTCTTCATACTCTTTTTCCCCCACCTAAAATGAAAGCAAAGATGGGAAGAATGAGAAAATGAAAATTACAACCCAAACTGCAAGAAAAATGATTTTCAAAACAAGACTGCGATTTTTGAGCGCTTCCATGCATGTGATAATGATAAGAATCATTGGGCCATAGAGCATTGAATATGAAATGATGCTTAAAATGATTCCACCAACTGGCAAATAGTGAAAATATGAGTTCGAAATGAAAAGTGCATAGACAAGCGTAAGATAAATTGCAACAACCTTTCCAAGTGTGTCCCACAAATTTGTTTTTCTTTCTTTTACAACCGTTTGTTCTTCCATATGTATATCCTCAATTTCATTATACATGTGTATTTTGTTTTTGGCAAACAAATGAAAGACTAAAAGCCTGTTTTTATTTTTCTTTGCACAAAAAAAAGTTGAGAAATTTCTCAACTTTTTATTTATGCGTTTGCAACAACTTTAACATTGATTTTTCCAACAACGCCAACATAAAGGCGAACTGGAACCAAATATTCACCAACACTTTTGATTGGTGCTTCAAGTTCAATTTTCTTTCTGTCGATTGAATAGCCCATTTTTGAAAGTTCTTCTGCAATTTCTTTTCCAGAAATTGAGCCAAAAGTTTTGCCATTTTCGCCAACTTTTGTTTTCACAACAACAGTAACATCTTTCAAAGTTTTTGCAAGGGCGTTTGCTTCGGCAGTTTCCTCTTTAATCTTTTTTGCTTTTGCAGCCTTTTCTTGTGCATTCAAATTAAGGTTTCCAGCAGATGCAGGAACTGCAAGTTTGTTTTTAAGCAAAAAGTTGTTTGCATAGCCATCGCTCACATTCACAATGTCGCCTTTTCTTCCAAGGGCTTTAACATCACTTGATAAAATAACTTTCATAATTTTCTCCTTTTGCATATTATATTAAAATTTAATGCAACTAGTCAAACCTTTTTGAAAAATAAAGGTTATGCACCAAATTTCTTTAAAATTTCAGACAAATATTCGCCCGGCTCCGCCTCATAATGAAGCACGCTTTGATTTTCTTCTTTGTTAAACTTATAAAACTCTTCAAATTTGTCATCATTTTCTTTAATGAAAGCATCGTCATTTCCACGCTGTTTCATTCTTCTTTTGATTTCTTCTTTCATGTTTTTTGAAGGAAAGATAAACACAAATTTCATGTTTCTTGATTTGAAATAGTCATACATTTCTGGATGTGGTGCAGCAATAATAATTTTTCCTTCTTTAACACACTTGTCAAGTTTATCATATAAAATTTTGATATAGTCTTCATGCTTTGCTCTGCGCTCAAATGGGCGGTTGCCCTTTGTTTTTTCAAGATCTTCTCTTGAAATGTTTTCTGGCACAACATATTTAAAGCGGAGCCTTTCTTCGTCGGCATCAATAAACTTTGGGTTTCTGTCACAAACAAAAGATTTTCCAAGACCCGGTGTTGCCATTATGGCATCAAATTTAATATTGTTATATTCCATTTTTCCTCACCTTGTTTTTCGATTATAACAAAAACAAAACAAACTATCAAACAAAAATGAATAGTCTTTCAAAAATTGGAAACAATTAAAATTAAAAGGAGGAAAAATATGTACGATTTAAAATGCAAAAGGGTTGGTTGCGTTTATAATGAAAATTGCAACTGTACAGCAAATAATGTTAAAGTTGGAAAAATGACCGAATGTGAAACATATAAACCATCAAAAAAAGAAATCAGCAAAGAGAGCAAAGAGGACAAAATTGTTCAGCCCCCAACACGAAAAAACATTAGAGTTGCGTGCGACGCTTGTTGCCTTTTCAACGACAATTGCTGTTGCAAAGCAAACGGCATTTCGGTGATGACAAACAATCAAGAACCCGAGTGTTGCACCTTTATGCCAAAATAGTTTATATATTTTTCATTAAAAAACCACCAATTTCTTGGTGGTTTTGTTTTATTTTGATTCTGGTTCTTCTTCGCCATTATTTTCGGTTTGTTCTTGTTTTTCTTCTGCTTTCTTTGCCTTTTTCTCTGCTTCTTTTTGCATTGCTTCGCTTTGAGGAACAAATGAAAGATTAACTTTGTCTGGCTCGTCTTCTTCACGAATACGAAGTCGATAGTCAATAAGTTCTTCAAGCCATTGGTCTGAGCGCTCATTTTCTTTTTCTGCAATTGTAAGCACAAGGTCGGTCACGTCATGTGTGAGAACAGCAGTTTTGAGTGCATCAAACAATTTTTCTTTGCTTCCGTTGTTGAAACGAACATCGGCATAGCCATCTTTTTGCAAAATGAAGTTCAAGCACAAAAGCGCCATTCTTTTGTTTCCATCCATGTGTGGTTGGATTCTGTAATACTCTGTCAAGAACTTTGCGCCTTTTATAATTGGATGGTCATTGAACCATTCACCATAATATTTTCTGAAAAGCAAGTCCATTCTTGGGCGAACAAGTTCGCCTTCAACAGGGTTGAAATAACCTTGACCAACAATGATAAGTGGGTCAGACTCGTCACGGAAACGCTCATAGCGAACAATCAAGTGTTTGTCTTCTTCGCCTTGACACATTGTTGCGTGTGCTCTTAAACAAACAGATTGGTCAAGATATGGCGCTTCTGAATGCAAAATGTCTTTCATATATTGGCTGGCATCAGCATATGCCAAAAGTTTGCGGATTTTGAGTTTTTCAATTTCTTGTTCTGCTTCGCTCTTTGTGAAAGAAGAGGTTGGATCAAGAGTGATTGGTTTTTCAATTCCAAGAAAAGCCATTGCTGTTTCACGCGAACGACGTTCTTGTGCCTGCTTTGAAAACATTTCTTCTTTAAAGCGAGGATGAATTTTGCAATAATCATAAAATTTTTTAAGTTTATCATCAATTTGTTGCAAACTGTCACTCACCTTTTCTTTGTCACAGCGATATGGCGACATGTCAGTTTGAAGAGTAAGCCATTCTCCCATTGATTTTCCCTCCATATTTATGATTATATTATACCACACCTTGTCAAATTTTGCAATATTGATTTTTTTAAGGCAATTTATCACGTGGCTGCAAAAATTGCATAAAAAAACAGGAAAGATTGCTCTTTCCTGATTCCTTCACACATAAGCGATTTTACAGTTTTGATAGATTATTTCAATTCTGCAGTTGCACCAGCAGCTTTGAATTTTTCAACCATTTCATTAGCAGCGTCTTTTGCAACATTTTCTTTAATTTTAGCGTTTGGAGTTTCAACCAAAGCCTTAGATTCTGAAAGTCCAAGACCTGTGATCTCTCTAACAACTTTGATAACGTTAATTTTGTTAGCACCAACGTCTTTCAAAATAACGTCAAATTCTGTTTTTTCTTCAGCAGCAGGAGCATCAGCACCAGCACCTGCAGCAGGAGCAGCAACTGCCATTGCAGCAGCGCTAACACCAAACTCTTCTTCAAGAGCTTTTACAAGGTCGTTAAGTTCAACAACTGAAAGACCTTTGATTTCTTCGATAAATTTTTTGATATCTGCCATTTTAATTTTTCTCCTTAAATAAAATGAATTTTTCTTTTTTTTAAATTATTGTGCGTTTTTTTCTGCGATTTGCTTCAAAGCAACAGCAAGCCCACGCATAGGCATTGTAAGCATTCCAAGCAATTGAGCCACCAAAACTTCCTTTGATGGGATAGCAGCAAGTTTCTTTGTTTCGTCTGCAAGAAGTTGTTTTCCTTCGAACCATGTAGCCTTAACTTTCAAAACTTTATACTTTTTCTCTCCATCAACCGCAATTTTAGCAGGAGCAATAGGGTCTGAATTATGGAACGCAACAGCAGTTGTGCCTTCAAGAAGATTATCATCAAATTTGATGCCAAGTTCTTCAAATGCAATTTTCATGAGTCTGTTCTTGTAAACTTTATAGGTTGCACCAGCGTCTCTGAATGCTCTTCTGAGTTCAGAAACTTGAGCAACTGTCAAGCCTTTATAATCAACAAGAACGATTGATGAAGCATCTTTTGCAAGATTCTTGATTTCTTCAACAACAACTTTCTTACTTTCAAAATTAGCTGACATTATATTTCCTCCTCTATTTTCGTGTGAAGTGGAAATAAAAAACCCTTGCGCTGGGAACAACACAAGGGATAGCAATCTCTTTTTTCTGTTCCTCGGTAAGAAATTAAGGCGTTCGCCACTTACTGTCTTTGGCACGAATTTTTTATTTACGAAAGTAATTATACACCAAAAAACATTTTTGTCAACATTTTTGGCAATTTTCTTTCAACAGTTTTTTATTTTATTGATTTATATATAATATGATTTAATTTTCCATTTTAAACATCTAACGGACTGAACCTCTCAATCCTTTTGGATAATAGTTTTTCACTTTGCCAGAAACAACCTTTCCCCCACCAACTGGAACACCAGCGCACAAAATGCAAACATAGCCATTTTCATTGCCACAATCAATCTCGTTTCCAAGCAAATATTGTGAAAGAAGAGGGCTGTCAATTTCAAAATTGATTTTGTTTTTAAACTGGTTTCCATATGCTTTGAAAAATTGATGAGCAGGCTCAATTCTCCCTTTTTTCAGTTCGCCAAGGCAAACACCAATTGAAACAACACCAAAAGGAAGAGCACGAAGTGGAACCTTGCTTATATACACATTTTCGCCAAATTTATAAAAATAGAAATCATCGTCACCAATTGTGCTTTTTAAAAGTTGTTTTGCAAGTTCAGTTTCGCTTTTGCTTATGCCTTGAACCTTGTTTTGTCTTGCTGGCTCTGCATTGTTCTTTGAGCGTTTTATCATTTTGCAAACAAACTGCCCTTCTCCAAAATTTCCAAAAGGTAAACACTTTCTTGCAAGTGAAGTTTTTTCGCCATTCATATCTTTTGCTGGCATTGTAACACTTTGCACATTTTCAGGAAGCGAAACAATTTCATAGCCATATTGTTTTGCAAACAGTGATGCGGTTTCTTCATCTTCTTTTGTGTTGAAAGTGCAAGTTGAATAGACAAGCGTTCCGTTTTCTTTGAGCATTTTGTCTGCGTCTTTTAAAATTTGCATTTGACGCTCGTGGTTGAACTGTGGAAGCCCTGCGTTCCACTCTGAAACTGTTTCAGGTTCTTTTCTGAACATTCCCTCTCCCGAACAAGGAGCATCAACCAAAATCTTATCAAAAAAGTTTGGCAAAAGCCCAGAAAGTGTTTCGGGTGCAAGGCTTGTAACCATGCTATTTTTGAAACCTTGTCTTTCAATGTTTGAAAGCAAAACATTTGCTCTTGGGCGAACAATTTCGTTTGAAATAACAATGCCTGTTTGGTCTTTTTCCAAAATCTGTCCCGTTTTCCCACCAGGAGCAGAACAAAGGTCAAGAATGTTTTCGCCATCTTGTGGTTCAAGCGCCAAAACTGCAAGCATGCTTGAAGGCTCTTGCAAATATATCATTCCCGCATGATGGAAAACCGTGTTTCCAATTTTCTCGTCAGATTCAAGACAAAACAAATTGTCTTCGCCAAGAATGTTTTTTGCATCATATGGAAAAAGATTGCAAAAGGTTTTTGCATCAATATAATTTTTATTTGCGCGCAAGCCACGCTTTGCTGGCATTTGCATGCTTTTCTCATATTTTTCAAAATCTTTGCCAAGCAAAGCCTTCATGTTTTCTTCAAATTGTTCTGGGAAATTTTTCATGATTTGATTTTATCACACATGCCTTAAAAGTGCAACAAAATTGCAAAATGCAAACATTTCAAATTTTTTTCAAACGTACACATATGTGTTAAACTATTTACAAAACCAAAAACATATGCTATAATACCCATACTATTCATTTAAGGAGTAAAAAAATAAATGGACCCCTCGGGTATATTCTTTTTAATTTCATCTGCAACTCCATCTTTTGGTTGGCCAGATGCACTTGCCATTGTTGGCGTTATCGTTCTGATTGTCTTTTCAGCATTCTTTTCGGCAAGTGAAACCGCTTTCACAAAAGCCAACATGCTTCGTCTTCGTTCATATGCCGACGAAAAGAAAAAAGGTGCAAGAAGAGCAATTTATGTTTGTGAACATTCAGACAAAGCACTTTCAACAATTTTGGTTGGAAACAACCTTGTGAACATTGCTTCAACAACAATTTGTGCATACTTGTTCTCAAAATTTATTTTGAACCCTACTCTTTCAAACTTTTTGAACACTGTTATAATGACAATTATAATTCTTATTTTTGGTGAAATTTTGCCAAAATCAATTTCAAAAGCAAACCCAGACAAAGTTGCTTTAAAATTCAGTGGATTTTTATATTTCCTCATGAAAGTTTTAACACCAATCACTTTTGTTTTTGGTGGACTTCAAAAACTTGCAACAAGAAAACAAAAAAATGACGCCCCAACCGTCACAGAAGATGAACTTGAAAGCATCATCGACACAATGAACGAAGAAGGCGTTATCGATAATGACGAAGCCGACATTTTGCAAGGCGCAATCGACATTAAAACCATGACAGTTTATGACATCATGACCCCAAGGGTAGACATGATTGCCACTTCTGTAAGCGATTCGCTTGACACTGTGAAAGAACTTTTCATTGAACACCAATATTCAAGAATACCTGTTTATGAAAATGATAAAGACAACATTATTGGTGTTTTGAACCAAAAAGACTTCATGATAAAATATCTCAAAAACGAGGAAATTGTTATCAGAGACATTATGACAACCCCATGTTTCGTTACTGAAACCATGAAGGTTGACGATGTTATCCGTTTGATGCAAAAAGAGAAAAAACATCTTCTTATTGTTCTTGACGAATATGGCGGAACAAGCGGAATTGTTTCAATGGAAGACGCAATTGAAGAAGTTGTTGGTGAAATTTATGACGAACACGACGACGAAGAGCCAACAAAAACTCCAATCACAAAAATTGACGAAAACAAATATATCGTCGACCCTGAAACCAGCGTTGAAGACCTTTATGACTATCTTGAAATTGAGCACCTTCCAGAAACCAACTATTCTTCTGTTGGCGGAATGCTCTATGAACTTTCAGAAACTCTTCCAGAGGTTGGTGCAAAATATACCGTAACCGCAATTGATGACATTTTAAACGAACACAACGACTATGTTCAAACAATCACTGTTCTCAACTTCACCATTACCAAAATGGACGAAAGAAGAATTGTCGAACTTGAACTTGACGTTACTCGCGGAACCGATGGCGAGCCAATTGAAAACAAAAAAGATGAATCTTCAACCGAAGAAAACTAAATTTAAAAATCAAAAAAATATGAAAAGTGGATCAAAATCCACTTTTTCTATTGACTTTTTTACAAAATAAATTATACTTTTGACTCGTATTGTAAAATAATATATAATAAATATTATAATAAAATCTAAATTCACAGGTGAAAAAATATGATAAATAATAAAATCCGAAATGTTGCTATCATTGCCCATGTTGACCACGGCAAAACATCTCTTGTCAACGAAATGTTGAAACAAGGCGGGGTTTTCCGTGAAAACCAACAAGTTGAAGACCGCGTAATGGACTCGAACGCTCTTGAACGTGAACGTGGAATCACAATTCTTTCAAAGAACGCTGCTTGCATGTATAACGATGTTAAAATCAACGTTATCGACACCCCAGGCCACGCAGACTTTGGCGGAGAGGTTGAACGTGTTTTGAAAATGGTAGATGGCGTTTTGCTTGTTGTTGACGCATTTGAAGGAACAATGCCTCAAACTCGTTTTGTTTTGTCAAAAGCACTTGACCTTAATTTGAAAGTTGTTGTTGTTGTAAACAAAATCGACCGTAAAGACGCAAGAGTTAAAGAAGTTGTTGATGAAGTTTTGGAACTTTTGATGGATCTTGGTGCATCAGACGAACAACTTGACAGCCCATTTGTGTTCTGTTCTGCTCGTCTTGGAATTGCATCGCTTGACCCAGACAAACAAGGAACCGACCTTAAACCACTTTTCGAAACAATTGTAGAACACATTCCTGCCCCACAAGGTGACGAATCTAAACCCTTCCAAATGCTTGTTTCATCTTGCGAACAAAACGACTTTCTTGGAAAACTTGCTGTAGGAAAAATTGAACAAGGAACTGTTAAAGTTGGCGACACTGTTACAGTTGTAAACTATTTCGACCCTGCTCGCAAGTTCCAATTCAGAATCACAAACCTTTTCCAACATGAAGGACTTAAAAGAGTTCCATACACCTCTGCAACAATTGGAGACATTGTGTGCTTATCTGGTTCCGACCAAATTACAATTGGAGACACAATCACCGAAAAAGAAAATCCAGTTGCTGTTGAGTTCGTAAAAATCAGTGAACCAAGTGTTGAAATGGAATTTTCTGTAAACAACAGCCCATTTGCAGGAACCGAAGGCAAATATTCAACCAGCCGTCATCTTCGCGACCGCCTTATGAAAGAAGCCGTTAAAGACCTTTCACTCAAAGTTTTCGAAACTAGCAGTGCCGACACTTTCCGTGTTCTTGGTCGTGGAGAAATGCACATTTCAATTTTGATTGAAAACATGCGCCGTGATGGTCTTGAATTTCAAGTTTCAATGCCAAAAGTTATCTATAAAGAAATTGACGGCGTGAAATGCGAGCCAATCGACCGCCTTACTATCGACGTTCCAGAAGAAAGCGTTGGCGCAGTTATGGGAACAATTGGTTCAAGAAAAGGCGACCTTGTTTCAATGACAAACATAGGAAGCCGAATCCGTCTTGAATTTTTGATTCCTGCTCGTGGACTTTTTGGATATAAAAACCAATTCTTGACCGACACTCGTGGTGAAGGCGTAATGAGCAGTGTGTTTGACAGTTATCAACCATATAAAGGTGACATTCAACACCGCAACTTCGGTGCACTTGTTGCCTATGAAACTGGCGACGCAATTCAATATGGTCTTTACAATGCCCAAGAGCGTGGAAAACTTCTTATCACCCCAGGAACTCGCGTTTATGGCGGAATGATTGTTGGAATCAACCCAAAACATGAAGACATTGTTGTGAACGTTTGCAAGAAAAAACAACTCACAAACATTCGTTCTTCTGCATCAGACGAAGCACTTCGTCTTGAACCTGTGAAACCACTCACTCTTGAGGAATGCCTTGAATTTCTTGATGAAGATGAACTTTTGGAAGTAACTCCAATTTCCCTTCGTCTTCGCAAAATTGTTCTTGACCATGTTCAAAGAGGAAGAATGGATTTTAGAAAGAAAAATGGTCAATAAAATCAAATTTAAAGAGAAGCAAATTTGCTTCTCTTTTTTTTTTACTCAAAACAAAATAAAAAATGCAAAAACAATAACTAAACGCTAAAAATAATATTTATCTTGTGCAATTTCACAACAAAACACATATTTTCTTTTGTTTTTCACAAAATATTAAAGAGGTGAAAAATGCAAAGAATTTTTAAAACTTTTATTCTTCTTTTGACTGTCATGTGTGCATCGGTCTGGCTTCCTGCGTGTTCAAAAAAGCAAAACTCTTTTTCTGAAAATGCAAAAGTTAAAATTGAAGATGTTTCCTATTCTTCTATTTCCGACGCCGTGAAAAATGCAAAAAGTGGCGACACTATTAAAGTTTATAGCGACGTTTCAGAAAATCGCAACATTATTATCAACAAACCATTATCCATTGTTGGAGTGAAAAATCAAAACAATGTAAGCCCTAAATTTTATGGTTCTTTCACAATAAACAGCACAGGCGAAAACGACACAATCAACATTTCTGGGCTTGACATTATTCACCAAGGCACAAGTGAAAACAGCCTTGAAAACAACACAAAAATTGGAATAAACCTTGTTGATGGTGGTCTTGTTGTGAAAGAAAATCACATTTCTCTTAAAGATGAAAAAACAAGCGAAGATGGTGCAAGCGGAATTATTCTTTCAAGAAAAATCTCCTCGCTAAACACAATGCCAATGATTGTGAAAGGCAACACATTTGGAAACTATAAAACTTCTGAAAACGGCATTTGTGGCGCTCTTATCGTGAAAAGTTTCGACAAAGAAAATTTTCAAAACATAAACCTTAACAACGAAAATCTATATCGCCAAAATTCTTTTGCTTTTTCAGAAAGTGGAAATCAGTTTGTTTCAATCAAATATAGCAAAACACCATATGAAATCAACTATATGGTGACAAGTTCATCGAAAGACCTTCTTGACAAACTGCTCAACAATCAATCATCATCAAACGCAACTTTTGTTTTGAAAAATAGCAACGAACCAGCCGAGAAAAATGAAAACAAAATCCCAATCTATGAGCAAACAGCCGTTTATATTGAAGGAAACAAACCAGCAGACTTTGGCGAAAATGTTTTTGCGCTCAAAGGTTCAATTTCTCTTTTATCAGATATGAAAAATGCAACAATAGAAAAACAAAGTGCAACTGCAAGCGTTTTGAAAGACACAAACAAAACTTTTGAAAACATTAAAATTACTCAAAATGAAAACTGATTTGTACAAATCAAGATAAATTTATTGCAAATTTTACAAATATAAAATAAAAATCATAAAAATCCAACAAAAAAACACTATCAAATGATAGTGTTTTTATTTTTGTCTTTACACTTTAAACTTCAACTTTGAACAATTGAACATCACCATAATAAAGCACGCATTCACCAGTGAGCGTTTTTGCTGTTACAAGATAAAGCATCACTTCTTGTTTCTCGGTCGTTTTGAAAGCAATTGTAACTTTCTTTTCTTCACCAACCATGAAATCTGATGTGGTGTTCACTTTCTTGTCTTCTTGTTTAAGCACAAATTTTGTTGCATCAAGAGTGTTTTCTGCTTCTTTTTGGTTTTCAACTGTCAAATTGATTTTAATGTTATAGTTTTCTTTTTCTGTCGTTTTTTCGGCACTGCCTTTCACATAGGTGAACTTAAAGTCTTCTGAAACCGAGTTTGTTTTGTTGTTTGTTCCGCAGGCAACAAATGCCCCAGCACAAAGAACAACAAACAAAAGCGCAAATGCATTTAAAATTTTCTTCATATTTTTTTCTCCTTTAAAAACAATTCTGTCCAAAGCAAAAATAAATATTCATAAAAATTAGAATAATGTTCACAAAAAAACGCAAATCACATATATTTATCTGGAATTTCCACTTCAAAACCATATTTTTTAAGAAATTCTTTATATTCTTTAAACCGGTGTTGCCTTACAGGCATTGGTGCATGCGTCTTGAATAACAAAACAAGTGCAGGTGAAATTTGCTTGTATCTTTCAACAAAAACCACTTTTTCAAGTTCTCCGTTCATTACCAATTTTCTAATTTCTCCATGATATGAAAAATATGCCATATATCCATATTTTCATTTCTTGCATAAATTATTCAACACTTCAAAACTCATTTTAATTTTTTCCAGACTTTACACACTTTTTTATTTCTTTGACAATCATAATCAATAACGCTTTAAACATCATAAACCAAAACAAAAGGAACACAAAATTGTGTTCCCTTTTACTTTATTTATTGGATTTAATTATTTATCTTCTCCACCGTTTTCTTCGGGGATATTTTCCTGTTCATTTTGCCTAGAAATAGTTTCTTGTTGATTTTCCTCTGGCAAAACATTTTCAGAACTATTTGTTTCTTGCACCTGGACTTTGCCTTCTTTTGTTTTAGATTTCTTTTTTGGTTTTTCTTTTTTATCTTTGCCTTCGGTTTCCTTTTGAATTTCTTCAACCGAACTCCAAATTCCAACAACCTCGGATACTTTTGTAAGATATACAAATGCCTCTGAATCAATTTCTTTGATGATAGATTTCAACTGTCCAATTTGATATTTACTTACAAGGCAAACAAGTTGATAGCGGTCACTTTTGCTGTGCATTCCTTTAACCTGCAAACAAGTGCAACCTCTTGCAAGTTTATCCATGATTGCGCCTGAAAGTTCTTCTGGTTTTGTTGTTACAATATTCACCGCACGAACTTGCTTGTATCCATCATTCACAAAATCTGTAACAAGCATGCTCAAAACAAGAGCAATGATTGTGTATGGCAAAAGGCGAACGCCGTCGCTGAATGTGATTGTTGACAAAAGAATGATGAAAGCATCAATGCAAATGATAAGCGTGCCAATTGTTGCTTCGGGCTTTTTCTTTTTCACGATGCAAGCAATCATATCAGACCCACCAGTTGAGCCACCAAAGCGAACAACAAGGCCAACACCAAGCCCCATGATGATTCCGCCATAGATTGCAGAAACCAAAAGTTCAAAAGAAAGGTTCAAATTGATAAGTGCAAAAAGTTGCATGCTGAGTGAAAATGAAACAATGCCGATGAGCGCCTTTATAGCAAACCTTTTTCCAAGAGTTTTGAGTGCCAAGAAATATAGCCCAATGTTGAGCACCAAATAGATGACTGATGTTGGAATTTTGTTTATTCCAATTTTTCCAAACAACACATTGATAACCATTGAAAGTGCCGAAAATCCACCGGTTGAAATTTCGTTTGGTTCAAGAAAAACACTGAACCCAAATCCCATTATAATTGTTCCAAGAACAATCATTGCAATTTCAAGCGTAAACTGCCACTTTCTGCTTGCTTTTATATACATATTTTTCTCCTTTCAGCCAAATTATATCATGGCAACAAAATATTTTCAATCGCAAAAAACAGGTTTGAAAATTTTTATTCAAGATAACAAAACAGACAATGTTTTTCACATTATCTGCAATTATCAATATTATAATAGTTTTAAAACAAAATTTTGTTTCTTTGACAAATCAATTTTGTTTTTGTGCTCTACACCTCATATTCATAGGTTCCGGGGCCGTCAAGAATGGTCTCAATCTCCATATATGTTCGAAAAACTCCGGTTTTCACTTTGATTTGTCTTGAAAGTTCTTTCACAAACAAATTATAAATTTCTTCTGCTTTTTCAGCCTTTGCAGAATTTATGAAATCTGGACGATTTGTTCCTTTTAGTGAAGCGTAAAGAGTAAAGTTGCTTACAACCATAATTTCGCCGTTTGTGTCAAAAATGCTTTTGTTTGTTTTTCCGTTTTCATCATCAAAAACGCGAAGTTTCAAGATTTTCTCTGCAAACGCTTTCACTTTTGATGCATCATCATTTGCCGAAACTCCAAACAAAACAAGCATTCCATTTCCAATTTCACTGAACTTTTCACCCTCGCTGTAAAGGGTTGCTTTTTTAACTTTCTGGATTATCGCCTTCATTCTTCCTCTCCCGAATATAAAGCATAGTGTGCTCTTTTCTTTCCTTGCACAGGACAAATATTGAATTTTTTATAAACATTCACAATAATGCTGTTTCCAAGCCAACCAATCTTGTTTGTCATGCCTCTGCCATAGGTGTTCGTGAAAATTGGAGCAATCTTTGCATATAGCCTTTGCACGATTGTTTCAACTTCGCCAAACTCTTTCATGTTTTCATTATAACACATCTTTCAGAATTTGCACTAAAATTTCACTTATTTTTCACAGTTTTAAGCCCTAAATTGCAATTTTAAGCCAAATCTATTTGCCATGCACTTAAACAAATCACAAAAAGCGCGAAAACTTTATCTTGCAATAAAAAAACCACCAAATATTTGGTGGTTTATAATTATTCTTCTTCGCCTGGTTGAAAAAATGAAAGTTGTTGTTGTCCTTGTTTTTCTTTCACATAAAAACCTGTTTCAACCTTTTTTAAAACAGTTGTTTCAAGTGGACTTGTTTGCTTTTCTGGTTCTTTTGGCATTTGAGGTCTTTGTAAGAATTTTTTGTCCAGTGGAGGAATCAAATCAGAAACCGGAGTTCTTGAAAGTTCATCAAGGTGAACAAGCGAAACAAGCCATGCGCCAAGTTGCTTGTAACCATGAACAAAATCTTCATCACGTTGATTTTCTGCCATGATTTTCATCACATCATGGTTCATTTTGTTTGTGCAAACAAACTCTGAAAGTTTTTGAGCAGACAACTTTATGTCGCCTGTCCAACTTGCTTCTGACAATTTATAGCGAACCATTGAGCGGAACATTCCAAGCATTTTTGATGTTACGCTGGTTTTATATTCGCGTGGTTCACGAAGATAATAATATTTGAAAGACGAAGACGATTCGTCATATTCTGGAAATGTTGGAATTTCGAGATTTCTTGCGCAGTTTCTTGCGGTTTCATAAACCTTGTCCGATGAACTGCGATAAAGATGTCTTGCAACAGTTGTTCTATAATAACCTGCTTCATTTTCCATTTGTTTTATGAAAGCATTCTGCAAGTTTGCATATTTCACAAGATATTTAAAACGAATTTTTTTTGTTGGCTCGTCAAGAAGTGAATTTTCATAGAATCCAACATTGAAAAATGCTTTGTTGAATTGGCTATAATAGTTCGAAGCATTGTCTTTGAACCAATCAGAAGTTGAGAGTTTGTTTCGGTTGTTGTCACTTGTTTCGGTTTTAACAGCACATCGATTGAAAAGGTCAATCACAAAACCTTGTTGCTCTATTGTAAGGTTGTCAAACTCCATATCTTTGATATAGTTTATCAAAATGCTCAAACGACGGTTGGTCATGTCATCAATATTTTGAGCGTAAAGAAGTGGAATTTTTGTTTCAAACTCATCGATAACTTCGGTTGTGCACTCATTTTTAAGTCTGTCCATTGAATGGAGCATTGCAAAAAGTTTGTCGTTACTGAGTTTGTTTATGTCGGTTTTGAACATGTTTTCAATAAAGCCTGCAAACTCTGGGAAAGCGCTCGCAACATCAAACCCTTCATTCAAAAGGTCAACATAAAGGTCAACTTGTTTTTTAAGAACATCAGAAGAAACTCTTTGACCCGGGTCAAACATGATATAAAGTTTGCGTTTAAGCACAAAATCGCGCTTTGCAAAATCTGAACTTTTAATGAATTTTTTAACTCTGCGAAGATTCCATTCCCCCGAGTCGTCACTGTTCAAATAAAGGTTCAAACCTTTCACTCCGTCTGAAAGTTCAGACAATAAAATTTCTTGTGAATCCATATTCAACCATCCTTATATTTAATTGTACCTCTATTATATCACACCTGTCACCTTTTTTCAACCCCCAATATTGCATTAAAAAGGCAGAAAAAATGCAAAAGAAAAACCCACAAAAGTGGGTCTTTTTATTCTTCTCCAAGTTCGCTTTCTTCCAAAGATGAAGCCGGTTGTTTGATTCTGTCTGGTTTTCTTTTTTCAACAACTTGCTTTTCTTCTTGACGCTGCAAAATATGTTGGCCTTTATTCACATTTTCAAGCCCTTTTGAACGCAAAAATTCTTCAACCATTTCCATGTCAAGAGATCTTTTTTCTCTGCTTGTTTGGATAATGTTTTCTGGCAAAATATAATCTTTAAGTGGGGCCATGTCGTCATCAATAACAACAAAATTGTTTTTCATCTTTTGGTTTTCTTTTTTTGCCATGTGCTTTTCAAAAAGCCTTGAAAAGAGTTTTGGTTCGTAGCCAGAATTTCCAATGCGGTCGTTATACATATATTCAGCAATTTTAACTCCGCGAGGCTTTTTCCAATTTATAAGATGAGTTCTGTGCAAATCATATTTAAAAATATCAAACCCTTCTTGTTGCAAGAAACGCAAACATTCACACCAATCGGTTCTTCTGCGCGATGTGATAACAAGTTCGGCATCATATTTTTGCGCCAAACTATCCATCAATGCATAAACTGCCTGAATGCTTTCTGGATTAAGTTCAACAACAACCTTGTTTCTTTTGTGAAGGTCTTTCATGTCCCAAAGTGTTCCGTCAATATCAAGAAACACATAAAATTTTTCTCTCATATCTTTCTCCGTAAAAATGTGTAATCATTATATCCTATCCTCACGTTTTTTTCAATAGCAATTTTCATTTTTATGCAATTTATTTGATATAATATTCAGCAATAAAATCCACTGCCAAGACTGCACCTTTTATTAAACCAATCATAAAGATAATTCACATCGGCTCTATTTGTTTTTTGATTTTTCCTTTAAGCAATTTTAAAAATAAGCATAAAAAAATATGCAGAAATTTCTGCATATTTTTTGTTTATTAAGCACCAATACCAAACAATGCTTTGAGAGCATTTTTCTCTTCTGTTGAAAGAGTTTGGTTGTCATTGATTGATTGTGCAATGTTGGTTTTTGATTCATTAGAAAGTTTGCTATAATCAAGGTTTCCAACTTTGCTGCCTGCTTTTGTAAGGTTGTCTTTGATAACTGTTGATTCAGCAATCTTTTCGACAAGTTTGTTAGTTTCAGTTGTGTCAAGGTTAACTTGTGAATCTACACCAGCAGACATAACTTTGTTTGCAACATTATAAACTTCTGAAATTGCGTCGATATCTTTTTGAATGTCCTCGCCTTCTTTATATTCATAGTTTATAACAGAAGAAATTGTCTCTTTAACAACGCCAGCAGTTGTTTGGTCAAGTCCAAGATTTTTCATTGTCTCTTCGTTGTTAAGAAGTTCATTTACGGTGTCTTTCAAAGTTTCGTTTTCTTTAAGACCATTTACAATGTTACCAATGTTCTCTGGTGTAATTTCGGTTGAAGCATTTTTAAGGTTTTTTGCAAGAACAAGTGCGTTTTGAATTGCAACAAATGTGTCTTCCATTTTTACGGTTGAATCTGTCCAAACCGCAGTCATTTTATCTTTGAATGTTGCAAGAACAGAAGCGTCGGCGCCAACAATGAAATCTGAATCCATAAGTTTGGTCATAATTGAAAGTGAACCAGCAGACAAAAGTTGTGACAAACGAAGTCCGTCAAATGCTCTTCCAAGTGATGCAAAGTCAATGCTGTCAAGTGCATCTTTTCCCGCATCGGTTCCCTTCTTGATTCCGTCATAAAGTTTCAAAACATTGTTGAACACATTTTGAAGAAGAACTTTTTCGGTCTCCCAGTTCACTTCGTTGCTCTTTAATGTAATTTCTGGGGCATCGGTAATGGCAAGTGCTTTATAAAGTTGATTCATTGCCATGTTGATAATGTCTGGCAAGCAATCTCCAAGAGTTTTGCTTTTGAGCGACAAATCAATAATGTCTGAAACAAGGTTTTGGTTGTTTTCACGAAGAAGAACTTCCATAATGTCGCCATTGTGTTTAACGGCTGTAACAATTCCAGATGAACAGCAAAGTTTCATAACGTCGATAGATGTGTCAACATCTTTTTTGATTTCATCTTTGTCGGTTTGTGTTGAAAGGTTAAGAAGAAGTGCATCGAACACGCGGTTTGTGCTTGCGTCTTGAAATTTTGGTTTTGGAATTCCGCAGAACACTCTGTTTTCTTCGGCAACAGTTGGGTCGCTCCAACGGCTTGCAGCCGCTGGAACAATTTCTGAAACAATTCCAGAAAGAACTGGTGATTCATAAAGTTTGTCAAAAGCAGATTTCAAACTGTCATAGGTGTTTGCGTCTTCAAGGTTGGCATCACCACCAATAAGTCCTGAAAGTCCAGGATATGCATCGGCAACAATTTTCATTTCTTTGCGAAGTTGAATTTCAAGATCTCTGTCTTTTACAGTTGTGAGAGAGTCGAACATTGCAACAGACATGTCTGAAATTCTCACAGCCCTGAGCACTTTTACAAGCCAAGTGTTGTCAAAAGCGTTAATATATTTCATTGATTCATCTGAAACTTCACCAAGAGTTGGGGCTTTTGGTTCGTTTGACCCTTCGCCACCTGCTTCGGTTCCAGAACCCTCGCCATCAACATTATAAACAAATCCAGAAGGAGTTACTTCGCTTTCGGAAGAAGCATTTGCTTGTTGTTCTGCTTGGATTGCTTGCATAACTGGTCTTGTTGTTTCAACCATTCCAAAAATTGGAACCATCAAAACAATTGCAATCATGAAACCTTGAACAGTTCCAATCACTGCACCAATAAATTTGTGACGGTCTTTGTCTCCCATTTTCTTTTTTGAGAAGAAGACTCCGGCAATAATCCAATAGATAACCATTGAAACCCATTTGAAAATGAAGAAGAATGCAATGAACAAAACAACATTTGCAATCATTTGTGGTGCAAGAGTAATCACCTCTTCAAATGTTGGGCTCGACTCGATAAGTTCCTGAACAACAGGAATTTTTTCAAGCATGTCAATGATAAGGTCTCCAAGTGTGATAACTTGAACCCCATCAATATTGATATTCCACTTTGAAATATCCATTTTTAAAACGGCTTTGGTGATTGATGGAACCACAAAGAAAGCCAAAACAGTAACCGCTAAAAGAATAATAAATCTTACAAGCGATTTAGAAAAGCCACGGAACCAACCAAACAAGAAGCCCAAAATAATGCAAACCAAGAAAAGGCTGAGCACTATGGTAGGGATTAAACTTGCGTTCATAAATAACACCTTCCTATAAATTGATAATTCAATTATATATTATAAATTGAAAAATTACAATGATTTATGACCAAATTATGAACAAAATCAATAAAAAGTAATCAACATTTATAGCCAAAATAACTCTTTCAATGCTTTGTTTTTTCTGATTTTTCAAACAAAAACAAATCCAATTTAAAAAATTCAAAAACAAACGCGCAAAAATTTCACACAAAACGCAAAAAATTCGCTTTGTACATTTTGCACAAAAATTGTGCAACTTGCACATGTAAAAACAACCATGTTTCATCAAACCCGCACTATTGACAATCTGCAATTTAAAAGAGAATTATCCACAATTCTCTTTTTTATATGAAAAACAAAAATCACTACACAGTTCAAATCCAACCCCGAACTTAAACAAAAAAAGAACCAATAAAATTGGTTCTCTTTTTTTGTTATGGTTGCGGGAGTAGGATTTGAACCTACGACCTTTGGGTTATGAGCCCAACGAGCTTCCGGACTGCTCTATCCCGCGATATGGCTTTATTTCGTAAAGCGTTTATATAATACAACCAAAACTCACATTTGTCAACACTTTCTTTTAAAAAATATTTTATGAAACAGCAAGTGCCCTGAAACAGATTATTTTTTTAAAAAATCTAAACAATGATAAAGATAATTTAAAACAATAAATTGCGTAATGGTTTTTGACAGCAACATTTGTTTTTGTATTTTGCTATCAATAAGATTATATTCATATTTTGGCATGATTATGCATTTTAGTTTGACAAATGTTTTTGAAAAATTATATCATTAAAGAAATATAAGGAGATGCCTATGGAATTTGCTATTTTTGCAACCGTTTGTATGATAATGGTTGGTGCATTTTTGTTTGTAAGATGCACAAAAGGTGCAGGACCTCTTGCACTTGCTTTAAAATCTATTGCTTCGATTATTTTTGTTTTTGCAGGAATCTATGCAACATATAAAATTGGTCTTTCACTTGCAAACATGTTTATTGTTTTCGGTCTGATTCTTGCTCTTTTTGGAGACATTGTTCTTGACCTTAAAGTTGCATATCCAGAACAAGTGAAACCCTATCTCAACACAGGAATGATAAGTTTTTCTTGTAGTTCAGCAATGTATATTGTTGCAACAATTTTAATTTGGAATGGTCTTAAAAACTTTGTTCTTGCATGCGTTGGTTCATTTGCAATTGCACTTCTCTTTGCCATTGTTGTGCTTCTTCTTGCAAAGCCACTTAAACTTGATTTTAAAGGATACAAAGTTCAAACAGTTGTCTATTCAACCCTTGTTGCAATGGCAGGAATTTTGAGTTTGTTCATCAGTTTCTATGTTCCGGGATTTGCAATTTTTGCAGTTGGCGTTTTGCTTGTTCTTGTAAGTGACCTTGTTCTCAGCCTTATGTATTTTGGTGGAAAACAAGACAGCAAAGTGCTTTGCATCATCAACCATATTCTCTATTATATCGGAGAACTTATGGTTGTTGCATACCTTTTCTTCCAACTTGGATAAAGGCAAAATAAAAGAGCAGTTTACCTGCTCTTTTTTCTTTGTTTATCTTTCGTTGAAGAAATTTAAAACATCATCATAAACTTCTTTGCGGTTTATTTCATTTAAAAGTTCGTGTCTTGCGTCTGAATAAAGTTTGATGCGTGCATTTTTACCCTTTTTGATATAAAGTCTATAAAGGTTTGTAACATCTTTTCCACAGTTTCCAACAGGGTCTTTGTCTCCAGCAATCAAAAAGATTTTTGTGTCTTTTGGAATGTTTTCAATGTTTTTGTTGAGTTTGACAAAGTTTTTGAACATGCTTTGATAAAAACTTACAGGAAAACTTTCGCCACAGAATGGGTCATCTTGATATTTTTTGAACATTTCTTCGTCACGAGTGAGCCAGTTTCCGTCTTTGAACTTTTTGCCATAACTTTTGAAACTCATATTTTCAATTGTTTTCGCCTTTTCATCTTTTTTTCCAAATGCAACCATTGTGTTTGCCAAAGACTTTGCCATTTTGAACAAAAACTTGTCGCCATAACCAGTTCCGCAAAGAACAAATTTGTCTGGAGTGAAGCAAACTTGCATCAATCTTTGTGTCACAAAAGAGCCAAACGAGTGACTGAAAACATAAATTGGAAGGTGATATGTTTTGTCGAGATAATCACAAATGATTTTTTGGTCTTCCAAAATTTCAGTGAAAATGTCTTCTTCACCATAGCCTTGTTTGTTTTCATATACCAAAGATTTACCGTGTCCGCGAAGGTCGCTCACAAAAACGACATATCCGTTTTTGCAAAGAAATTCTGCAAAGTCTTGATAGCGTGAGCCATGCTCTTGCATTCCATGAATAATTTGAATGCATGCTTTTGCTTTTTTCTCTGGCTCGAAAATATAGCAGTTGAGTTCAAGGTTGTGAAAACCTTTAAGTTTGAAGTTTTTCATATTTCTCTCCTTTAATATTGTGTGCAAAGTCCGCCTTTTTATGAAAATAGTATAGCAGTTTTGAAAAGTTTTACAAAACAAAAAATTGCAATAAAACAAAAAATTGAATATCGGCAAAAACTTTTGTTTAAAAATATTGACAAAGCCACCGAAAAAGCCTATACTAAAATGGCTTTCAGCAAAATGCAACCGTAGCTCAGCTGGATAGAGCATTCGGCTACGAACCGAAAGGTCGGGGGTTCGAATCCCTCCGGTTGCACCAAAAAATAGCGACACTTTATGTGTCGCATTTTTTTTGAGAAACCAACCGCCATGGGTTATGGTTGGTGAGGTAAATCGCCCATAGCGCACCAAAATGCAAATTCAATACGAAATAAGGTGCGAAAACCCTTATTTTACCGTATGTTTACATATTGTATCGCCCTTTATTTTTGCAAAAAAAATAACTGTAAAGAAATTATTTTTTACGTAATTTCTTTACAGCCCCTTATAAGTGAAAAAATTATGTTTAATAAGTTTATTTCATTTTATAGTAATATGAAAATACCCCATTAGATGATGTATCTGCTTTTTCTATGAAAAGTTTGAACAAATATTGATTTGTCGAAGTGCTAAATTCATATCTAATTTCAAAAGTATAAACCGAGTTTTTAAGAAAATATCCTTCTTTGTCTGTTTCGTGGTTTGTAACATAGTAAAATTTATAAAGTTTACTTGGGTTGTCATCAAAATAGTCGCTTAAATTGTTACTTTGTTCTAAAACATACCATGTTTCATTTTCGCCATACTTCACACCGTGATTACCAGAGATATGGCCAAAATATCCATTATAATTAGTTTTAAAATAGTTTAAATAGATTTCTGCATTTTGTTGTAATAAGTCTACATTATCACAAGGTTGCGAAAATGAGTAACCATCATTAAACCAAGCATCACTAGAAGAAATCTCTCCGTTAAGACCAGTTGGCGCTGTTAAATTAGATAATCCAACTGCAGACAACTCGGCTTCGGTAAACCATTTAGAACTATCGTGTAAGCCACTATTTCCATTATCGCCACAAGCAGCTAAGAAAAACATTGCTGGAATAATTAGCAATACTGTCATTATTAAACTATAAATTTTGTTTTTTGCTTTCATATTTTCCCTTTTATATAACCTGAATTCATCAATCTATGCTTTTTATTATTTCTTAAAAATCAAAATAGCCTTTGCTCCAAGTGTGATTGTTGTGGAAATTAAAACATATCCTTCTTTTTTCATTTCGTTACACTTGTCTTCAATTTTCTTTGCCATTTTCTTTGCCACGGGTGTATAGCCTATTAGTTCAGTTTTATATATTTATTTTTTCCTTTTTATTGTTTATTTTAAAGTTTAAAAACTTATTAAATGAAGATGTAATAAATATTAAGGATTATTTGAAGGATTATATGTAAAAAATTCTATTTTTTCGGTTGGAACACTTGCTCTCACTGTGATATTTAAAACGCTTGCTGTTTTTCCATCATAGTCATATAGCCCTTTTGTTACCTTAACGTCTGAGTTTTCAGTGTCGTTAACCTTTACAACAACATCTCCAAAGCGAATATATTCGTACTCAACTTCACTATAAAAATTAAATGTCAAAGTTAAAAAGTCATCTTTTAAGAAATACTCATATAATCCTGATATTCCAACACACTTGTCTTTATTCGACTCGGAAAATACAATATGACCATATTGAGGGGAATCTTTATCAATTTCAATTCCATTAATTGCAATCTTTTCAAAAATGCGATAATATTTTTTTGCAACCATATCCATTGTTTTCAACTGTTCAAGTGCATTTGTTGAAATTTCATAACTTCCAAATTCAAAATTATAATTATAATATTTATCAATTTCAATCTCAACGTATGAGCCATCTTCACTTCTTTGTGCTTGTGTTCCAGCAAGATCAAAAGTTAAAGCATCATAAAACTTTTTATAATTTGCATCTGCATATTTTAGGAAATCAATTTTAAGTTTTGGAAGTTCTGTTCCTTTGAAATCTGAGAACTTAACTCTGCCTCGAATATCTTCATAACCAAGATCAACGACACGAGTTTCGCCATTCACTGAAAGCGTGAACAAATCTTTATTCATTGAAATAGTATCATCGCCATAAACAAATTCAACTGTATATTCTTTTACAAGACCGTCTGAAATTATGATTTTATTATTTTCTGAAAATCTGATTGTGTACTTGTAACCATATTTTTGGTTTTCTTCATCAATAATCTTTTCAACTTGCTCTTTATAACCAATTCCAGTATAGTTGTCATTATTCAAAATTTTAACATCACCTGATATAATTGCAAAATCATATTCTCCAATTGTATAAACTGAAACTGTAATTGGTGTATCATAGTTTATTTGAACAGGTGAACTTCCAATATTTTCAACAGCCTGTTTAAACTCTGCAAAATTCATTTTTTCTTTTTCAAGTCCAAATAAATCATATCTGTCAATTTCAACCATAATTCTGTCATGATATTCCGGATAGTTTGGATAAAATTTTTCAACAGCAAGACTAATGTATGCAACTTTTGGTGCAACAGCCCCAGCAAATGTGATTGTAAAATCTTTGGTAGGTTTGAAAGTTGCTTTATAGGCATATTCGCCTTCTTCTTCTGTAATAGTGAGCTCTTCACCATTGCTTAAAACTTTCAAAGTTCCAAGGTTGTATCCTTCTTCAATAAAAAATCTAATTTCAGCGCTGTCGCCATCTGTCAAGAATTTTCCTTTACTATCTGAACCATAGCCACCAGCTGTATTTTGAACTGTCACTTCTGAAACATGTGATGGAAGAGCATCAACTGTGAAATAGTAATATTTTGGAGCCTTTTTCCCGCACGCCGACAATAATATAATTGTTGGTATAATAGCAAATAGTATAAAAACTGCCAATTTGCAAAATTTTTTCTTTAACATAATGATTCTCCCAATTTATAAATTTTTATTTTAGTTTTTTGTATAAGTTGCACTTGCTGGATATTCTTTATAGATATAAAGATTATAATTATCAGCGTCGGCACCTGAAAGTTTTACAATTTCATTTTCGCCATTTACATAATCTTTTTCATCAAGAACAAGTTTAATTACGGAATCTGTTGGCCAATCAAATGTTTTTTCAATT
>JABLTK010105505.1_pt1 | contig 81197 bp, 88 predicted proteins | sample 7160131 | NCBI WGS metagenome assembly JABLTK01 (sample SAMN14651221, study PRJNA627086) | human gut metagenome | isolation source: feces | host: Homo sapiens | reverse complement strand
TCGCTTCGGGCCTGGCATTGTCTATAACGGCTATGTCGGCTCGGTTAACTACTTGTTCAACTCGTACGGTGGCTGGTATGCGGATGGCTGGGCAGTTCGCCCCGTAGTATATCTAAACTCTGAAATCACTGTAGAAGACTTGCACATAATAGATGGGCAAGAAGATAATTGGTCAGCATACAATAATTCGAATCCTCAAGTTGCAAGTGGCAACGCATCAAATGGATTAGCAGGAGGTCAAGGAGTTTCATCAGGAGGAGAAACTGGTGGAGGCAACGAACCAAGCTAAAATGAAATGTAAAACATAAACAGTAAAAGCCCCAAGAAGGCCTCGTGACTTCTGGGGGCTCGCTTTAAAAGAGGCACAAATGAAAATAGAAAGAATACTAAACATAGTACAAAACGTAAAGCAAATATGCAAAAATTATGTAGTACTTATAGAAATAGGCTCATTTTATTATTGCTATGGAAAAGATACTTTTATAATTAATTATCTAGAAAAATATAAAATAAAAATCTTAGAAAACAATATCTATTCATGTTCTTTTCCAAAATCGGCATATAATAAAGTGATTACCCAATTAGAAGGTAAAAAAATAAATTATATAGTATTAGATAGAAGAAACAATTATGAGGAACAAGAAAAGAGTAATTTTAAAAATCTAAATAGCTACGAAAAATATTATGAACTGGGAAAAGCAGAAAATGCAAGCAAAATCAGAATAGAAAAAATAACAAATTACTTGAATACTCATAGTAAAGATAAAGAACTAATAAACAATATAGAGAGTTTAATAAATGAAAGAAGAAAAATTTAAAGTAATAAATTACATTAGAGAATTAATAGTTTATATGGATGCACACTTAAATAATTTCCCTAAAAAAGACATAGAAATTAAGAGTAAGCTAAAAGAGCAAAGCTACGAACTATTAGAACTTGCTTATAAAGCAAACCTAACTTCACAGGAAAAAAGAGAAAGTCTAATAGAAGACATAATTGCAAAAGTAAAACTTATAGATTTTTTGTTAAACTTATGCTATGACAAAGAAATAATAAATAGCAAAAGATATGTGAAATTTGGACAAAAATTAGATGATATAATTAAGTATGCGACAGGATGGAAAAAAACTATTAATACAAATTAATTCTCATAGGGCTTGGTTGATGTGGCTAGCTTCCTCTGGAGTTAACGCTAACTCTAGCAATGCTAACTTCGGGCCTGGCAATGTCAATAACGGCAATGTCAACTCGGATAACAACTTGTTCAACTCGAACGGTAACTGGAATGCTAATGGCTTGGCAGTTCGCCCCGTAGATTCTATACACTGTGGTTATATGCTAATATATCATATAAGAGATAATATAGAAACAAACCGTAGTCCTTTAACATACATATGTTATAAATAAAAATAGATAAATATAATTGTTAGTAGCATTTGCGAAAGGGATTATATTTTAAAACTGTTTTTGAAGTAGTTTTATAACTACTTCTTTTATTATTAATGTTTCTTGTGTTTATAGTATCAAAGTTATTTTTTTCGTTATTTTAAAGCAAAATCTATTTCATTTTTGAATGAGAAACCATCATAAAAAAATTAAACTAATTACCACCAACGTATTGACTTTTGGTGGCGATTGGTTTAAAATAATTGTGGGGGGATTCTATGATATTTACATATAAAGAATTATTATTAAAATATAAAAGTGCATATCAAATAGAAAAAGCTATAAAGAATGGAAAAGTTTATAAAATAGAAAAGGGTATATATTCTGATATCCATAATGTGCATTACTTAGAAATTATAATGAAAAAATATCCTTATGGGGTGTTGTCTTCTTATTCTGCCTATTATTACTACAATTTAACAGACACTATTCCAAAAAAAATATATTTGTCGACAAATAGGAATGCAACAACAATTGTTTCAGATAAGATACAACAAATTCGCATGAAAGATGAACTGTATAATTTAGGTAAAACTCAAATACAATACGAAGGAATAAAAATAAATATTTATGATAAAGAAAGACTGTTAATTGATTTAGCAAGAAATAAAAATCAAATGGGATACGATTTATATAAAGAAATAGTTTCAAATTATAGAAAACAAGTAAATTTATTGGACACACAGAAGATAGAAGAATACTTACAATATTTTGTAAATGGTAATAAAATTTTTGAAATAATACAAGACGAGGTGTTTTAATGAATATATATGAATTGATAAACAAATATATAAAAGCAGGCTATTCCGAAAATGATGCAATTTCAAAAGTGGCTCAAGATATTATTTTACTCAAAATTGGAAGTAGTAAATATAGTAAAAATGTGACTGTAAAAGGTGGAGTTGTGATGCATAATATTTCTAAAGATGTGCGTCGCGCAACTCAAGATATGGATATAGATTTTATAAGATATTCTTTGGAAGACAAATCGATTATTAATTTCATAAGAGGATTAAATGACGTAGATGATGGGATAAAAATAAAAGTTGTTGGAAAAATAGAGGCATTGCATCATCAAGACTACAATGGAAAAAGAGTTTATATACAACTAATTGATAAAAATAAATATTCAATAACTTCTAAACTAGATATTGGAGTGCATAAGTATTTCGATTTGAGACAGGACGAGTATTGTTTTGATCTTGATATAATAGAGGAGAGCGTTAGCTTACTTATAAATTCTAAAGAGCAAATAATGGTAGAAAAATTAAAATCTTTATTAAAATTTGGTATTACTTCTACGAGGTTTAAAGATATTTTTGATTTTTATTATTTAATCAATAATGAAGATCTAAATAAGGATAAGCTAATAAAATACATAGACATTTTAATTTTTCAGGATGAGAATATGCGCGAAAAGGAATTGACAGAAATACATACAAGATTAACAAACATTTTAAATAATAGCAGATTTCAATTAAGGCTTAGTACAGCCGATAATAATTGGTTGGAAATACCTATAAAAGATGTCACTAGTAATATCCTAGAATATTTTGGCGGATTAGTAAAGGTTACAAACTAAATCAATGATTATAGAAATTGATCTATATGAAGTTCAATATTTGAGGTCAAAGGAGATTCTAATGAAAAGGAAAAACAATTTATATCAATATGCTTGTGAGATGGAAAACATAATGCAAGCTTTTGATGAGGTTTGCAGAAACACAAAAAACAAAAGAAAAGTAAGAAAATACAAGGAATATAAATGTATATACATAAGCAGAATACATGATATCATGGTTAATAAAACATATGAAGTAGGACCATATACAGTTTTTAAAATATATGAACCCAAAGAAAGACGAATAGTAAGTCAAAACTTACAAGACAAGATTATAAACCATCTAGTGAGTCGACAAATATTATATCCTGCACTAAATCCTTGTTTAATTCCGGAAAATGTAGCAAGCATTAAAGATAGAGGAACAAAAGAAGGGCTGAGGCTTGAAAAAAGCTTTATTAGAAAGTGCAATATAAAATATAAAGATTATTACATATTAAAATGTGATATTAGTAAGTTCTTTGCAAGCATAGATCACATAAGATTGAAAGAAAAACTGATAAAAAGAATAAAAGAAAAAGATGCACTAAATATTATATTCAAGATAATTGACAGTGAAGAACAAGGACTCGGAATAGGAAACATGACAAGTCAAGTCTTAGCGGTGTTTTATCTAAACGATTTAGATCACTATATAAAAGAAGACTTAAAAATAAAATATTATGTGAGATATCAAGATGATTTTTTATTATTTCATCCATCAAAAGAATATTTGAAAGAATGTTTTGAAAAAATTAAAATATTCCTGAACAAAGAAAAGCTGGTATTAAATAGAAAAAGCAGAATATACAAAAACACAAATAACTTTATATTCTTAGGACGCAATAAAAAAGGTGGATATGCCAAATATAGAAGTATGAAAAGAAAAATAAAATATAAAAAATATTTGTATCAAAACAAGAAAATAGACTTAATTAATTTAACTAACAGCATGATTTGCTATAAAAATTTAATGAAAAAGGGCTAATGCGATAAAGCATTAGCCATATTTTTTATCTTATCAATAAAATCATAAGCTTCTTTAATAGATAAATTATTAGTATCAACATTGGAAATTAGATCTAAAATTTCTTGAAATTCGCTCTTTACCGTGTAATTGTTTATATCATAAGCAGTATGGTTATCTATAATTTTAAAAATAAAATTATGACTCTTAAGCAGTTGAAAATATTTATCCTTTGCTGAGATAGGAAAACCACATTTTAGAATTTCATCATTGAACTTAGTTAATTTTAAACCTAAACACAAAGAAACACGTTTTGCGTCATCATCCAGCAAAATATAAAAAATGCCGGATTTGAAAACATAAATACAACTTTTGTCACATGACTTCAAACTTTTGTATGTATCATATAGTTTACTCATAAACAAACTCCTCTTTAGTTATTGAATTTCCTTCTTTAATTCGAAACCGTCATGAAAACCAATCAAGTAAGATAAATAAATTTCTTCAGAAAGAAGATTCCCTTTTATATCAATTATCTCCTCAAACAATTTTTTATGCTCTGCTGAAATATTAGAAACAAAATCTCGGTATTTATTAGTATAAAGAACATTTAAAGAAACGTATTTTGAATTATTTAGCAGAGAAGAATAATTATTTTGCAGTCTGTCTTCTATAAAACTATTAAAAGTATCTATACCCATATATAAATTCTCCATAAGTATATTTTTTTGTTAATAATAACATACTTATAGATATAATGCAATAGACTTACAGAATATTTATTTCGAACCGATAAAATTATAAAATCATTATAATGAATATATTTAGAGAGGCTTATACAATATGAACTATTATGAAGAATTAAGGAAATTGTTTAAACAAAAGAGAGAAGAACTAAATATGAAACAGACGGAAGTTGCTGAACAAGCCGATATATCTAATAATTTTTATAGCAATATAGAAAGAGGAACAACGAAACCAAGTGTTGAAACTGTTTTAAAAATATGTACGGTATTGCAACTCTCGTTAGATAAAATAATATTTTGTGAAAAAATGACTAGCGAGGAATTGCAGTCTAAAGAGGTAAACAAAGAAATAGAAAATATGATAAAAAGCTGTAACAATAAAAATATTGATGATATGATTTTGTTTTGTAACAGTATGATAACAATATTAAATAAAATGAAAGAAAATTAAAAAGATACCTATTAAGAGGTTTATTTGTGTTGCAAAAAAATGATGTGTAAGATGAAATGGCAAAATAGAAAAACATAGGCTACTTTAAATTATGTAAAGTAATGCTTGAGAAAAATCGTAAAATAATATACAATATAAAAAGTGAAAATAAAACAGATAGGAGTTGTTTATCATAAATATAGTTAAAAAATCCTTATCGCACTTAAGAAAATCAGTAAAAATAACAATAATAATGGTTATTGCAGGAGTAATGCTAACAGGATTAGCACTTTACATATATAAGCCAACATATAGTGTAACATTAAATAATGAATTTATAGGATATACACAAAACAAGAGCCAACTACAATTACGAATAAACGAAGCAATGAGAAAAGGAGACGGCGAAAATATAGCATTTATGCAAATAGACAATATGCCAGAATATAACCTTTGCTTACTAAAAAGAGACGTTGAAACAAACGATGAAGAAATATACAACAAGGTAGTTGGAGACGGAACTGTATATTATAGATATTACGCTATACTAGAAGATGGAGAAGAGAAATACAATGTTTCTAAATTTGAAGAAGCAGAAGATGTTATACAACAATTAAAGGACAAAGAAAGTACGAATTCTGACAAAATAACAATTTTAGAAAAATATGACACTGCAAAAGCAGAATTCACTGATGTAGAAACCTGTGTCGCTTCATTATATAAGAAAAAAGTTGTTAAGGTAACAAGAGCAAGTGGAATATCTGCAGCTGGAGTAAATACTTCAGGAGAAAAAATAAATTTAGGCATATCTTTAATCAGACCAGTTTCGGGAGTAGTAACTTCAAGATTTGGTGGTAGATGGGGAAGAAACCATAATGGAATAGACATAGGTGCTCCAAAGAACACTCCAATACAAGCTGTTGCAGCAGGTGTAGTAACAGCAGTTGTAGACGACGAATGGGGTGGCGGATACGGTAGACATTTACTAATATCTCACGGAAACGGAGTACAAACATTATATGGACATTGTAGTAGCTTAAATGCTTATGTGGGACAAGAAGTTTCTCAAGGACAAGTTATAGGATACGTAGGAAGTACAGGAAGATCATCGGGCAACCACTTACACTTAGAGATAAGAGTGAACGGAGTAGCACAAAACCCACAAAACTACTTATATTAAATAAAAAAACAGCCGTTAGGCTGTTTTAGACTGTTGACAAAATATTTTGTTTAACGGTCTTTTTTTATGAAAAGTATTTGTTACAAACTTTAATCGCATGATTTTTAATAACCAAAGCTCCTGTTTCGTGCAACTTGGCAATAAAAACTGGCGAGTTATTAACATATGTAGCAAACTCGGTTATACACGAAGAAAAGGTAGTTAAATTAGGGTATTTTGCACTGATATTATCTAATACTAAATAATAACAACCCTTGTAATTATATAACATAGATACCTTTGAAATTTTATCTACATCATACAAATTCATTGAAGATAAAGACTCGGCAAACTGACAAAAATCTTCAAAATTAGCAAATTGATAAATCAGAGAATGAAAAGAACTGCTAGGGCTTTTTCTAGATACCTTAAATCTCTTTTTTGCAGGAGAATTTACTCCATCTAAACTCCTTGTGATAGTTAAAATAAAGCTACCACTATCTAAAGCGATTGTTTCTACTTTAAGATTATAATTATCAGTGGAAAAGCCGTAATCTCTTTCTGCCTTATCTAAAACTGCCAAAAATAATGACTCAGTTTCACCAGAGTTAGACATAAAAGAGTGTAAATCTATATCATTAGCCTTTAAGTCATCCATATTTAAAGTTATCTTAATTTTGTTATCATTTACCTTCTCAAATTTCATTTGACATCCTCCTATTGTTTACTTCTATTATACTACTAAATTGCAAGTATTGGAATGAGTAAAATATGGAAAATATAATATTAATATATTATATTAAAAAACTTCTAAAAGTGTAATTGATAATATATCACATAATAATAAAAAAATAAAGAAAAATGGGGAAAATAAAAAAATATATTTTAGTATAAGTATTGAAAAAATATACTTTTCAATATATAATACAAGTGGAAAAAGTGTTTTAAATAGTATTTCCGTAAGAAATATAACATAGGAGGAATAAAATGAAGAACAAAGGCACATGGGTATGTATATTATTTATTTTAGCAGGACTTGTAATAGGAGGACTAATAGGACAATTAACAGAAGGAGTGAATTTCTTATGGTGGCTATCATATGGCCAAGAATTTGGGCTAACAGAACCATTACAATTAGACTTAGGAGTTGTAAGACTAACATTTGCAATAATGTTTAAAATAAATATCGCAAGTATAATAGGGGTAATTATTTCTATGATTATATATAGAAAAGCTTTATAGGCAATGGCGGAAAGGACATAATTTGATAATAAAAAAATTACCGGTATTAGAAAGACCTTACGAAAAAGCACAAATGTATGGAATAGAAAACTTATCAAATGCAGAATTATTGGCAATAATAATAAAAACAGGAACAAAGGAAAAAACATCAATAGAACTTGCACAAGAAATTTTATCAATAGAAACAAATGGAAAAGAGAACATACAATTTTTACAAGATGTTACAATACAAGATCTAACTAAAATAAAAGGAGTAGGGACTGTAAAAGCTATACAAATAAAAGCTGTATGTGAACTTAACAAAAGAATGGCAAGACCAATAAACAAAGAGATTATAAAAATAGGTCGTCCATACGATGTGTATCAATTATTAACAAATGAAATGAGATATGAAAAAAGAGAAAAATTAAAAGTATTAGCTTTAAACACACGAAATATATTGTTAAAGATTATAGATGTCTCACAAGGAGGGACCAGCTCAATAGCAATAGATTTAAAAGATATTTTGTCAGAACCAATAAAAATAGGAGCTGCCAAAATAATACTAGTACATAATCATCCGGCAGGTAGTACAATACCTAGTCAACCAGATATACAACTAACCCAAAAGTTATATAATGTAGCTTACCAGTTAGGAATAGAATTTATAGATCACATAATAATTGCAAAGGATAAATACGAAAGTATTTTTAGAATGGCAAAGATAGGAGAATAATAATGGGTATTTTTTCATTAGTAGGGTCAAAAGATATAGGAATGGACCTAGGAACATCAAATATTTTATTAACAATAAAGGGAAAAGGAATAGTTTTAAATGAGCCAGCGGTTGTTGCAATAAAAAGGCAAAATAACGAAATAGTTGCAACAGGTCACGAGGCCAAAGAGATGATAGGAAGAACTCCTGAACAAATTAGAGCTGTAAGACCTATGAAGGATGGAGTTATTGCGGACTTTACAGCTACTCAATTAATGATAAAAAACATTATAACAAAGGTGTGCAAAAGATATAATGTTGGCAGACCAAGAGTCGTTGTTGGAGTTCCTTCTGGGATAACAGAAGTAGAAGAAAGAGCCGTAGAAGAGGCTGTTTCACAAGCTGGGGCAAGAGAAGTATTTTTAATAGAAGAGCCAATGGCAGCAGCTATTGGAGCAGGTCTTGATGTTGCAGAACCAACAGGAAACATGGTTGTCGATATAGGTGCAGGAACAACAGAAGTCGCAGTAATTTCGCTTGGTGGAATTGTTGTAAGTGACTCTATAAAAATTGCAGGAGATGCAATCGATGATGAAATAATAAACTATATAAAAAATAATCTAAACCTAGCAATAGGCTACACAACCGCAGAGCAAGTAAAACTAGAACTAGGATGTGCAATGCCACTAGTAACACAGAAATCACTAGAGATAAGAGGCCGTGAATTAACAACAGGACTTCCAGAAAATAAAATAGTGACATCTGAGCAAGTACAAGAAGCAATGGCTCCTATAATAGAAAGAATAATTGATTTAATAAAAGCAACATTAGAAAAAACACCACCAGAGCTAGTTTCAGACATAATAGAAAGAGGAATAACTCTAACAGGAGGCGGGGCTCTAATAAAAAATATAGATACAGTAATTTCACAAAGAACAGAAATACCAGTGTATATAGCAGAAAGACCACTTGATTGCGTTGCAAACGGAACAAGCAAAACAATAGAAGACATGGATAAATTAAGAACAGCACTACTAAAAAGAAAAAAATAATATTTATCTAGGAGAAAAAGATGTATAAAAACAAAAAAACAGGAGTAATTGGAATAACAGTCACAGTTATTATTTTAATTTTGATTGTAATAATTTCAAATATTAAGATAGAGGACTTTTCGCACGTTGGAGGTGCGTTAAGCTCTTTTGTCATGCCGGTTCAAAATGGAATGACATATATAAAAAACAAAATAAAGAAAAATGATACATTTTTTTCAGATTTAACAACATTAAAAGAAGAAAATAAAACATTAAAAGACAGAAATAGCGAATTAGAAAAATCACTAAGAGAGCTTGAAATAATAAAATCGGAAAATGAAACATTAAAAGAATATGTAAATTTAAAAGACAAATATAAAGAATATACTACTGTCCCAGGATATGTAATAAACAAAAGCACTGACAATTACAGCAATATTATAGTGATAAACATCGGCTCAAAAGATGGGGTTGAAGTAAATAAACCAGTTATAGCAGATGAGGGGCTTGTTGGACATGTTATATCTGTTACAGAAAGCACAGCCAAAGTACAGACACTTGTGGACACCTCGAGTGCTGTTAGTAGTGTGGTAGGAACTGCAAAAGACTCACTTGTTGTAAAAGGAAATCTAGACAATAGAAATTTATTAAAAGGAAGCTATATATCAACAACAGCAACATTATTAGAAGGCGACAAAGTAGAAACATCAGGACTTGGTGGAATATATCCAAAAGGAATTACAATAGGAACTGTAAAACAAATAATTCCAACGAAGAATCTAACAAACAGATATGTTTTAATAGAACCAGCAGTAAACTTCAACAAACTAGAAACAGTATTAGTAATATTACATTAAACATTAAGGAGGATCACAAAATGAAGAAAGCACTTTCGATATTATGCTTAATATTAACATTTTTCATAATATATTTTTTGCAAGCTAATTTCTTCACATGGTTTAATATAGCAACAATAATGCCAAACGTGTATGTTATTTTAGTACTATTTATAGGCCTATTTGTAAAAAGAAAAATAGGACTAGCATGCGGAATAGGGTTTGGATTATACTTAGACATTGTGCTAGGCAAAACGATTGGAACATCTGCATTGGCCCTAGGGATAGTAGGTCTGCTTGGAGAAATACTGAGCAAAAATTTTTCAAAAGACAGCAGATTTATAGTTTGCTTAATGGTAATAGGAACAACGGCTGTATATGAAACAATTGTGTACTTATTAACAATGCTTAGAACAGAAGGAACTATTGAGATACTAGCTTTTTTAAGAATCCTTTTAATAGAAATGTTTTTCAATGGACTAATTACAATAATCATTTATCCATTAATAAAAAAAGCTGGGTATTATTTAGAAAATTTATATGATGATAAATTTATATTAACGAGATATTTTTAAAATAAAACAAGGAAAAGAAGGTGAGCTATTGGGAAAAGGGAAAGAAAAAAATAACAGAATAAGATACAACATCATAACAATTCTTGTCTATTTGATAGGAATTGTACTATTAGCTCAACTATTCAATTTGCAGATTATACATGGAGCCGAGTACAGAGAAACGTCAAATGTGAGACTGACAAGAGAAAGTGTGCTAAAAGCAGATAGAGGAAATATCAAAGATAATACTGGAACATTATTAGCAGGAGTAGAAGCTCAAAATACAATAGTGTTGTACAAAACCAAAGTAAGTAATCAAGTATTAAATGACACAATATTAAGACTAATAAACCTTTTATCCCAAAATGGTGACAAATATGTGGACAACTTCTTAATGGATGTCAATCCATATAGATTTAAATTAACAGAAGAAGAGTCACAAAAAAAGTGGAAAAAGGCTAACAATATTAACGAAGACGCGACGGCAGAAGAAACCTTTAATTATTTCAAAAATAAATACGAGATAACCACAGACAATGTGGAAGATGCCAGAAAAATAATGGCAATCAGATACGAAATATCTTACCAAGGGTATAGCAACACAAAATCTATACAAATAGCACAAAATATAAGCAGAAATACATTGTTAGAAATAAAAGAAAGAAACTCAGATTTTCCAGGAGTTGAAATAACAGAAGAGCCAAAAAGAGTGTATCCATTGGGAAATACCGCGTCTCATATTATAGGCAGAATTGGAAGAATAGAAGAAGAAGAACTAAAAGGAAATGAAGATACATATGATCAAAACGATATAATTGGAAAGTCTGGAATAGAATATGTATTTGAAGAATTTCTTAAAGGCAAAAATGGCGTAAAACAAATAGATATGGATGTTGAAGGAACTATAACAAATGAGTATATAGCAAAAGAGGCTGTAGCGGGAAATGATGTCATTCTTACAATAGATTCAAAGTTGCAAGCAACAGCAGAACAGGCTATAAAAAATAATATAGAGAGAATTGCAAATGGGGCCTTTGGAAAGGTAAGTCCAGCTGATGCAGGTGTGGCAGTTGTATTAAATGTAAAAACAGGAGAAGTGCTAGCAATGGCAAGTAATCCAGACTACGATCCTTCCGCATTTGTAAATGGAATAGATGAAAATACATGGAATTACTATATAAATGGAGATACAAAACCCCTAGAAAATAAAGCAATTTCAGCAATGTATTCTCCTGGATCAACATATAAAATGGTAACAGCACTTGCTGGTCTAGAAACGGGAGCAATAACAACTACTGATAAGATAAGGGATACAGGTATTTATAGAAAATACAATAGCAGTTGGAAATGTTGGAAGATAAGTGGACATGGCTATCTAGATGTATCAAATGCAATAGAACGTTCTTGTAACTACTTCTTCTATGAACTAGGAGATAGAGTAGGAATAGATACATTGGCAAAATACTCATACTATTTGGGATTAGGACACAAAACAGGAATTGAGCTGAAAGGAGAAATTCCAGGAGTCCTAGCTAGCAATGAAATAGCAAAACAAGAAAATAGAGTTTGGAATCCGGGAGAAACTATCTCGGCAGCGATAGGACAAAGCTACAACACATTTACACCAATACAAATGGCAAAATATGTTGCGATGGTGGCAAACAGAGGCAAAAAGTTAGATGTGACAATAGTTAAATCAATAATAAGACCTGATGGAAGCGAAATTCCAAGAAATGAATATGAAAGTAAAGTTAGCGAAAAATTAGGACTAACTCCTGACAACACAGAAGAAATGAGCTTTAACGAAACTAATATACAAGCTATACTGGAAGGAATGAGAGGAGTTACAAGCGAATCTGGAGGAACAGCATATTCAACATTTAGAGACTTTGATATAGAAGTAGGAGGAAAAACTGGTTCGGCACAAACAGGTGTTGAAGGCAAAACAAATGCGTGGTTCGTTGGATTTGCACCATTTGATAATCCGGAGATAGCAATAGTCGTATTTGTTAGAAATGGTGGAAGCGGTGGCTACACTGCAGAAGTGGCAAGGGATATAATTGCACAATACTTTGGAATGAACACGTCACAAGTATATGAAGACATGCAAGCTATTCCAACAATTCAAATAATAAATTAAAGGATGTAAAAAAATGAGAAGTTGTATAAGTATCAATTTAAGAAAAGATAATATTGTAATAAAAGTAAATGAGGAATATTCACAAGAAGATATAGTTTACACATTAAGAAAGAAAATTCCAGATTTGAAAAAATTATATCAAGGCGAGCACACACCTATTGTAATAACAGGTAAAGTTCTTAAAAACAAGGAAATAGATGAAATACAAGAGTTAATAAAAAAATATCTTGATGTGCAAATAAAATTTGACAGCCCAAGAACATTAGGACTTCATGGAATCGTAAAAACATATAATAAAGAAATTGCAATATCTGAAACAAAATTTCACAGAGGAGCAGTAAGATCTGGACAAAAGTTGGAGTTTGAAGGAAGTATTGTTATAATGGGAGACGTAAACGATGGAGCAGAAGTCATTGCAGGAGATAATATTGTAATTTTGGGAGCATTAAGAGGACTAGCACATGCTGGAGCAAAAGGAAATGTAAATGCAATAATAGCAGCATCTTCGATAGATGCACCACAGTTAAGGATTGCTAACATTATAAAAGAAAGAGAAAAAGAAGAAATACAAGAAGACAAAAAGACTTATGCATGTTTAGACGAAAAGGGAAATCTAGTAATGCAATAAATTAATTAAAGCAGAAGTATATAATTGTATACTTCTGTTTTAAAAATCAAGTCAATAGCAATAAAATAAGAGTAATAAATAAGTATGGATCATCTACATGCTCTGTATATAAGAAGAAAATTACCAAAATAAGAAGAATGTCATCAAAATACAAATTGATTCCTAAAAGATTAAATATAGGAGAATCAGAAGATTGACATTTTTCTTTTTGTGTTCTGGGAGAAAAAGTACTTATATTAGACTTCTTCTTCTGACCACCAGAAAAAGATGGGTTTCTTCGTTGAAAATTAAATGCTTGCGAATTTGACCTCTGCTTTTGAGACCTTTTAGAAGGAACATAAGAGGCATTAGGAGGCATATTAAAACCAGGCACTCCTTGTACCATAGTAGGATTTTTAATACCGGAATTAACATATCTCATATAATTAGGAAAACCAAAATAAGGATAATTAGCTACCATCTTTTTTATCACCACCAGATTGATTCATCAAGTTAATAACCTTTTCAATGTTAAACAACTGAATATATTCATCAACTTTTTCCTGTCTGCTAGGATTTAGGTATGGCTTTAAAGAACGCAACAAATTAGCGCCAGAATTGTTAGAAGAACTGTTCATAGCACTCATAATTTTTTGCATTTTCATCATAGTTTTAATGTCTATACCAGAATTATTAGTAAAGTCAGTCCTTGTGTCAGCTTTTGTGTTTTCGGAATTTGAATTATTATTTGCTAGAGAATTCAACATTTCTTTTATATTGTCTGGAATCTCCTTGCCATCCATCATTGAGGAAAAATTTTTAAACATATCTGACATATCAGCCATATACACACCACCTAAAACACAAGAAAACACTATTTTTTATGATTAGCATTTCCTTTAATCTCTTTAACAATCTCTTCCGGAGTCTTTGAATTTAACATCTGAGAAACTTGATTCATCTTAGTTTCAAGCTCTTTTTTATCCATCTTAGAAATCATTTTCATAAGTTCATTAAAATCCATATTAGCCATAAAACCCTCCAATAAAATATATTCAAAATAAAAAATATAATACTATTAAAATAATAGTATTATATAATATGAAAAATATTTATAAGTGTTACTCTAAATTATAATATTTTTTATAAAGTTCTAATGCTGTTTCAGGAGTTTCGTTTCCTGTAAAAGCTTTAATTGGTGCAAACTCTTCATTTGGAGAAACTTCTAATAAAAGTAGTTTATCAAAGAACTTGAATGAATCAAATATAAACTTTTCAAATTTATATGAATTTGGAGCAGATGGAACTTCCTTCATGCCTTCTTCATTTATAAATGGATTTTTCTTAAAAGCTCTGTGATAAGGAAGAGAAACATCTACCAATTTCTTAAAAGCGTCGACAGTGAGCAAATGTGATAATATATTCATTTGTTTATATGAATCAAAGTTTGCATCAAGTGCTAAACTCTTTGGATTCACGATGCTTGGCTTAGAATCAACATTTGCAAATATCCATTCTGCAGAATTTGCGTCAGTTTTTGAAATGGACTTACTTGCAATAGAATAATTACCAGAAATTGCAAGCCCTAAAAAAAGAGTATCTGCTGGCTTTGACAATATATTATCAATTCCGCCAATAAAAATCCACTTTATATTATTTTGATCTAAATCTCTAAGTAATCCACTACGAGCAAAAGCTTTAAAAACATCTCCATTTCCATTAGAACCAGTCTTTATAGAATATGGCGAATCTAGCATAACCTTTCCGTCAGTATCAATTATAGGAAAAGTTCCTTGTGTAAAAAACTTTACTTTTTCCTCGGGATAACCAAAAAAATCATGTTTTTTAAAATAAGCTTTTGTAGCCAAATCATTAGAAGGACTAGTCATTACATACCAAGATAAAGCAACACCAAATTGTTCTTGTACTTTTTTTAGGCTATCGCATGCAAACTCAAACAATGATTTCTTTGGTGGAACATCAATTTCATAAGTCCCCTTAGGACCTTTATATCCAAGTCGTGTACCTTGACCACCTGCCAAAGTTATTACAGCTAGTTGCTCTTTTGTCAAAATACTTTCTCCTAATTGGCAATATTCATTCATCTCAGAAGCGGACAAATTAGCTTTTGAAACATAAGGAATAGGAGAAATTCTTTCAGATGAAATATATGTAGTAGAAAGGGACTCATTGTAATAAGTATTAACTTTTTTAAAATCTGTTGTAAGAATCTCCTCAACTAAATTTTCTTTTTCTTCGTATGTAAGTTCATCATAAAAATTCAATAAATGTTCCTGATGATATTCTTTTAAAATCTCATTAACTTTTTTCAGTTCGTTTCCCATATAAATACCCCATTTTATAAAGAACAAGCTGTTCTTAATTCTTTAATAACTTTTTTTCTAAAAGGCATGTCTGATGCTTCTAAATATGCAATTTCTTTTTCAATATCATAAGGAATCCTTACTAAATTAATAGCAAAAGAAGACAATTCTTTAGAACCATATGTACCCTCTAATATAATATATGAACTTAAAGTTGAAAAACGGTTTGTTTTATCATTAATGTCACCTGGATTAAGCATCTCTACTGGGACGCCAACACTTCCTGGGTTGAACAACATTTTGTTTGCAAATCTTACAATGTTTGGAGTGTGAATATGTCCATAACCGACAATATCTGGAATAGGATCATTAGGAGTTTTGCCAATAAACTCGGTATTTTCAAACATTTCCCAAGGCGAATGGATTTCAGTGCCACTATATATAGTGTTCTCGTTAGAGAACATAGGATTAAATATATTCGAAAGCCCCTTTGGAGATGCATGAAATAGCCTAATAAGCCTACCACTCATGTAAAACTCAGTAGAAACAGGAAGATTATGCAGATAATTAGCACGTTCAGGTCCAATCTTTTTTGCAGACCAAAACTTCTTGTGAGTGTTATCTGGATGAGCGATTACATCATCACAATTTCCAAGTAAAGCAATCTCGCACTTTTCTCTTATTTTATCTATAACCAGATCAGGATTACAGCCCTTTGTAACATAATCTCCAAGACAAATAATTCTAGAGATTTCTCTAGAAGCAATATCGTCTAGTACAGCATTTAAAGCTGTAATGTTACCATGTATATCAGAAATTATTGCTAATCTATCCATAGATTTCCTCCTTAACTTTGTATATTATACAGTATTTTTAAGTAAAATTCAATGAGAAACTTTCGACAAATGTGCAATAATTTAGTCGAATAAAAAAACATGCTAAAAACATATGGAGAAAATACAAACAAAATGCCGTAAAGTGTAGAAAACGCACATACGAAAAAGCTTGATAAATAGCACATTTGATGGTATTATATATACAGTTTTATAAAACTTGTACAAGTATTCTAACAATACAGTTACATCTATTAAAAGAAAATTTTCTAACACCAAAGATAATTAAATCTCAAAATACCCAAGGAAAAATTAAAAAAACGCATAAGAAAAAATTTCTATCAGATTACCCCCATAATCTTAGATACTAAAAATAACACTTTTCCAACGAGCAGGAGGTGATACGGGTTATTAATAGACATATTGAAAAATACATACACTACCCCCTATGTGAAGTATAATAAATATGCCATAGCTATTTAGCTTAAAATGAACTGATAGTAGTCCAAGAGATAGCAGGAAGCTACCTCTTGGTTTTTTTGCCGAAAACAAGAACAAATAAGGTTAGTCAACATAAGATATATTAAGATAATTGACATTGGAGGGATAAATGTGAACAATTTTAATACAAGTGATAAAAAAATATTAGAAGTAAAAAATATATGTAAAACATATCAATCAAAGAACGGAGAAGTTGAAGCTTTAAAAAATATCAATTTTGATGTAAAAGAGGGAGAGTTCATAAGCATTATAGGACCAAGTGGATGTGGTAAATCTACATTGTTATCAATAATTGCAGGGTTAGAAGACAAAACATCTGGAGAAATATACATAGATGGAAAAATGGGATATATGTTGCAAAGAGATAATCTATTAGAATGGAGAACAATCTACAAAAATGTTCTTTTAGGACTAGAAATAAAAAAAGCTCTTACAGAGGAAAACAAAGCTTATGTAATGGAACTTCTAAAAAAATACGACTTATATGAATTCAGAAACAAGTATCCAACGCAATTGTCTGGAGGAATGCGACAAAGAGTTGCACTAATACGAACACTTGCAATCCGTCCAAATATTTTATTACTAGACGAGGCGTTTTCTGCACTAGACTATCAGACCAGATTGATGGTAACAGAGGATATTTATAACATACTAAAAAACGAAAATATAACAGCATTAATGGTTACACACGATATATCAGAAGCAATTAGTATGTCTGATAGAGTGGTGGTCTTGACCCAAAGACCTGCAACGGTGGAAAAAATTCACACAATTGATTTTGAAATGGAAAACAGAACTCCATTGAATTGCAGGGAAAATCCAAAGTTTAGTAAGTATTTCAACTTGATGTGGAAGGAGCTTGAAAAAGATGAAGAAGCAAAAAGAAAAAAATAGGGAAGCGATTTCGCAGGATAGAAAAAAATATTTACGAAAAATCAAAGTAAACAAAATTAAAATACTAGCTGTGCAAATTGCTATATTAATTATTTTTATAGCTTTGTGGGAAATACTTGCAAATACAGGAAAAATAGATAGCTTCATAACAAGCCAGCCTTCAAGGATATTTAAAACATTTCTAGACTTATCTTCAAATAATTTGTTGGAACATTTAAGAATTACATGCATAGAAACATTGGTTGGATTTTTACTAGGAACAGTGCTAGGAGCATTGATTGCCATAATATTGTGGTGGTCGCCGTTTATATCAAAAGTATCAGAACCGTTCTTAGTAGTACTAAATGCGCTTCCAAAAATAGCGTTAGGGCCAGTAATAATAATATGGGTAGGAGCAGGGATGCAATCCATAATTGTAATGGCACTAGCAATATCTTTAATAGTAACTATACTGGATATACTAAATGGATTGCTATTAACTGATAAAGAAAAAATAAAAATGGCAGAAACATTTAATGCAAATAAATTCCAAATACTTACCAAAATAGTAATTCCAGCAAATATTCCAACATTGTTTAACACATTAAAAGTGAACATCGGCTTATCTTTGGTTGGAGTTATATCAGGAGAGTTTTTAGTATCAAAAGGAGGATTAGGCTACCTAATAGTATATGGAGGGCAAGTTTTCAAACTAGATTTGGTAATGACAAGTGTTATTATACTAGCGATAGTGGCATCTATAATGTACGAAAGCATAGTAATTTTAGAGAAAAAAATAGTAAAATAGAAAACCGCTTACAAATCGCCCAAGAAAGGGCATTCCTTCTGGGCGATTCTAAGTGGTAAAATAGGAGGATTAAAATGAAAAAAGTCATGATAATAATTGCCTGCATATTAATAGTTGCGGCAGTTGTCATTGTAGGATTCGTGTCTACACGAAAAGGAGAAGTTAGCAACGAGCTAAAAACAATTAAATTAAATGAGGTTACAAGATCAGTTTTCTATGCACCTCAATATGTAGCAATAGCAAATGGATTTTTTGAAGAAGAAGGAATAAACTTAGAAATAACCACTGGTCAAGGCGCAGACAATGTTATGACAGCAATATTAGCAGGTCAAAGTGATATAGGACTTTGTGGACCAGAAGCTTCAATATATGTTTATAACGAAGGAAAAGCAGATTATGTAGAAGTCTTTGCACAATTAACAAAAAGGGATGGTTCATTTTTGGTAAGCAAAAATCCAACTGATAATTTCTCTTGGGAAGACTTAAAAGGAAAAACTGTAATTCCTGGTAGAAAAGGTGGAGTTCCATACATGACATTAGAATATGTTTTAAAACAAAACGGAATAAATCCACAAACAGATTTAACATTAGATGATAGCATAAAATTTGACTTAATGGCAGGAGCCTTTACTGGAGGAAGTGCTGAATATGTAACACTATTTGAACCAACAGCTTCAATGACACAAGATGCAGGAAAAGGATATATAGTAGCGTCTGTTGGAGAAGCTTCGGGAGAGGTTCCATATACAGCATACTGTGCTAAAAAGAGTTATATAGAAAACAATCCAAAAACAATCGAAAGCATAACTAGAGCGATATATAAAGGGCAAGTCTGGGTAAAGGCACACTCTGCGAGAGAAGTAGCAGAAAAAATACAAAGTTATTTCCCTGGCACATCAGTAGAATCAATAGAAAAATCGGTTCAAGCGTATAAGGACATAGATGCTTGGAACTCTACACCAGTACTTAAAGAAGAAGCTTTTGATAAATTACAATTAATAATGACAGAAGCAGGTGAATTAAAACAAAAAGCCCCATATGATAAAATAGTAAATAATAGTTTTGCAGAAAAAGTTATAAAATAAGATAACATAAAATGTAAAAAAGGGTTGAAAAAAATCTAAAATGTGGTAAAATAGAATGGTGAGAAAAAAATAAAGGGGTGATAAAATGAGTGACGATCCGAGTTACGGGCTGAAAAAGACAAATAAAAAAGTAATATTAGCTGTCGGTGAAGCACTCATTTTTGTTTCGCCTATGGCATAATATATTTTTTACATTGTCTTCTTAAAATTAAATAAAAGGAGATAACAATGGAAAATGAAGAAAATGTTGATTTAAACGAACAAATAAAAGGACCAATAGACGACGTAACATCAGTTGATATAGCAACACAACTTTCTGACTGTGATGATGACGAAATTAAAAACGTATGTAGAAAGCTAAACGCAGAAAAATTGGCTTCTATATTGGAAGAATCTGAGCTAAAAACACAATTAAAAATAGTTGATTTTACAAGCAACAAAAAGATTCTAGAAATGTTCAACTACATGTCAAAGGACGATATTGTTGATATCTTAGGAGAAATCAGACCAGCAAAGTCAAAGGTATTACTTAACCTAATGAGAGAAGGAGACAAAAAAATAATTAAGCAACTTTTAGGTTATAGAGACGACTGCGCCGGCGGAATTATGACCACAGAATATATTGCTCTAAGTAGTGATTTAAGAATAGATGCAGCAATAAGAAAAATAAAACAAATTGCACCTAGAACAGAACTAATAGAAACAATTTTTGTTACTAATAGAAAAAGAGAACTAATAGGGACAGCCTCTTTAAGAGATATATTAGTAGCACCAGAGCAAGAGACTCTAGAAGAAATAACAAACACTCACTTCATCAGTGTAGAGCCAGAAACTGACCAAGAGGAAGTTGCTCTTTTAGTTTCAAAATATGACTTGACCGCAATTCCAGTAGTAAATAAAAGAAATGCAATACTAGGAATTATAACAATAGATGATATCGTAGACGTTATCGTGGAAGAGCAGACAGAAGATGTGCTAAAAATGGGTGGTGTTGCAAAAGAAGAAACACTGGACAGCACATTGGCAGAATCTGTAAGACTAAGAACACCTTGGTTATTAATAAATTTAGTAACAGCATTTATAGCATCAATGACAGTAAGAGCTTTTGAGTCAACAATCGCACAAGTAGTTGCGCTTTCAGCCGTAATGTCAATAGTAACAGGAATGGGTGGAAATGCAGGAACTCAAACTATTTCTATCATAATTAGAAATATTGCAATGGGCAAAATAAAACTAAAAGATGCAAAAGGCATGTTATTAAAACAGATTGCATTAGGATTTATAGAAGGCCTAATAGTAGGAGCAATAACGGGTTGCGTAGTTGGAATGATCTACAAAAATCTATACTTGGGAATAATCATCTGTTTAGCAATAATAGGAAACTTGATAATAGCAGGAATATTTGGATTATTGATTCCATTAATACTGGACAAAATAAAAATGGATCCAGCGTTGTCATCATCAATATTCTTAACAGCAACAACAGATACATTAGGATTTTTAGTATTCTTAGGATTAGCAAAACTATTCCTACCACACTTAATATAAAAAATAATAGGACTATTTAATAGTTCTATTTTTTATTTACCTTCAAAGTATTGTTTTTTAGGACAAAATAAGATAAAATATACCTAACAAAAAATAGATATAAATAAAAAAATAAAAAATATAATAAAAATATATCACAAAATGTAAAAAACTTTTTTGATTTTCGTCCGTAAAACGACAAATAAATCGCACAGCTTGTACTACAATATATCCATAAACGAAAGTTAAAAAAGTAAGAGGTGGTAAGGATGTTTCAAAATATATCAGAAAAAACAAAAAAATTTTTTGGTGAGGATGTTGAATCAGACAATCAGGATGATGTTAAATCAATATTAAAAGACAATTTTAGTGTCCAAAATGTTATGATATACATAGTAGCGTTTATGTTATCAGTTGTTGGGGGTAATAACAACAGTATATTTGCTGGTATAACGCCGTTTGGATTTGCAATAGTTGGAGCAAGTATGGCGTGCAAAATACCGGCAGCTTTAGTGTGCCTAATCACTGCAATAGGAACAACTATTAAATTTGGCGGAAGCGGTTTGTTATTCTATTTACTTACATTGTTAATATTTATAGCATTAGTATTAATAAAAAGACCAATAGAAGAAGAAGGCAGAAACGAGCAAATACGTGTAGGAGGACCAATAGCAATCTCAGTGTTTGCAGTACAAACTATAAAAATGTTGTTTAATGGATTCTTATTATATGACTTTTTATATAATATCATGTTTGCAATAATAACATTTGCGTCATACAAATTATTTGTAAATTCAATAATATTAATAAAAGACTACAAACGAAAAAGAGTATTTTCAATAGAAGAAGTAATGGGACTAAGCGTTATGCTTACAATAGCTGCAAATGCGCTAGGCGAACTTAGCATATTTGGTTTCTCGATAAGAAACATTTTATGCATATTGACAGTTCTAATAATGGGTTGGAAAAATGGAATGTTAGTTGGAGCTACAACAGGAATAACAGTTGGTACAATTTTGGGAATACTAAATTCGGCGGATCCAATAATGCTTGCGTCTTATGCAATATCAGGTATGATTGCAGGGTTGTTAAATAAATTAGGAAAAATAGGAGTAGCGATAGGTTTCATAATAGGAAACATAGTTCTATCATATGTAGCAAATGGCAATACAGTGGAGGTAATCAAATTCCAGGAAATATTAATTGCTACACTGGGATTGCTGGCAATTCCAAAAACATATAAATTGCAAGTAAGCGACATTTTAAGCGACGAAAAATTATTGCCAGAGACAACGACAAGAACACTTGAAGAGAATAAAGAAACAATAAATAAACTTACAAATATGTCAAATACAATTTCGCAAATGGCTCAAGACTATGAAAATGCAGCTGCTACAATAGTTACAGATGAGGAACTTGCAAAGCAGGAAAAAGAAAACCAAGAAATTTTTGAAGATGAGTTATTAAATAACTTAGAAGGAAAAGAAGACAATTTGCTATATGCAGATTTATATAATAATACAGAAAACATATTAGATGAAATATTTGATAAGTTGACAGCAAAAGAAGTAATTACTAGAAAAGACATAGTGGAAATATTTGCGAGTCACAACAATTACATAATGGGCTTTAGCCAAGATGCAAAAGAAGAGGATTACATTGCGCAAAGTGATATTGACGAAATGGTAAGAGCCATAAACTCATCATACAGAATCAGTAAAATAAATTTTGTATGGAAAAAGAGATTAGACGAAAACAAGAAAACAATGTCTAACCAATTAAATGGAGTGTCAGAAGCATTATCAAATTTAGCAAATCAAATCACACAAGAAGAGGAAGATCCATACAAAATACAAAAAGACCAAATAAAAATTTTGTTAGAAGAAAAAGAAATAATATTAAGAGATATTACAATAAAAAGAGAAGAAAGTGGCAGATTTTTAGTAAACTTATACACAAGTGTGTGTAATTCTGTGGATGGAAGTGCTTGTAGTGTTAAGAAAATTGCAAAAGTTTTGGAAAAAGTTTTGAAGGATAAAATGATAATTCAAAAACAAAAATGTGCGTTACGAGAAAACGATGATACCTGTGTATTCTCTTTTGTATCAGACGATTTATATACTCTTCAAGTAGGACTTGCAAAATCCAAGAAAGATGGCTCTATTATTTCAGGAGATACAACTGTACAAACAAAATTGGAAGATGGAAAATATCTAATTGCTTTAAGTGACGGAATGGGATCTGGACCGGATGCGAGAAAGAGTAGTAAAATAGCAATAAAGATGCTAGAAAGGTTGTTGAAATCAGGATTTAACAATGATACAGCATTAAAGCTGATAAACACAACAATATCAGCAAACACAGAAGATGATATGTATGCAACATTAGATGTAAGCATCTTAGATTTATTCAAAGGGGACATGAAATTTATAAAAAATGGAGCTTGTCCAACTTTTATAAAAAGAAGCGGAAATGTAGAAATACTAAAATCGGTTACATTGCCAACCGGAATACTAAACAATATAGATTTAGTAGAATATGAATACGATTTGCAAGATGGCGATATAGTAGTAATGTGTAGTGACGGAATAATAAACTCAAATAAAGAATACATAAACAAAGAGCTTTGGGTTCAAGAAGCCTTAGAGGAAATAGACTCAGAAGATGCTCAAAGAATTGCAGATTTAATTCTTAGAGAATCAATAGACAACGACTTTGGAAAAGAAAAAGACGACATGACAGTCATAGCATACAAAATCAAAAAAAGCAAATAATACAATATCAAGAAGCCCTTGAAAAAAGGGCTCTTTTTTTGTATAATAAAATAGGAAGGAAATAAAAATGTTTGATATAGAAGCAGAACTAAAAAAATTGCCTAAAAAACCTGGAGTATATATAATGCACGACAAAAATGACAAAATAATATATGTCGGAAAAGCAGTTGTATTAAAAAACAGAGTAAGGCAATATTTTAGAAAGAACAAAAAAACAAAAAGGATTCAAAATATGGTCGCATTAGTGGACCATTTTGAATATATAGTTTGCGATAATGAGGCAGAAGCTTTAATATTAGAATGTAATCTAATAAAAAAGAATATGCCTAAATTTAACGTGCTTCTAAAAGATGACAAAACATATCCATATATAAAAATAAATGTAAAATCAGATTATCCAGACATCTATATAACAAGAAGACTATTAAATGATGGAGCAAAATATTTTGGACCATATGCTAATGCAGGTAGTGCAAAAGAAATGATAGAATTCATAAAATCAAAATACAAAATTAGACAATGTAAAAGTTTTAAATACAAAGACAGAGCGTGTTTAAATTATCACATAAAAAAGTGTATGGCGCCTTGTATGGGATATGTTTCAAAAGAAGAATATAGAAAACAGATAAATGAGATAATATCAATATTAGAAGGAAAAACCACAGAACTTCAAAAAGAATTGCAAAAAGAAATGCAAGAGGCTTCTCAGAAAATGGAATATGAAAAAGCACAAGAAATAAGAGATAAAATCTATGCAATAGAAAGAATTTCGCAAAAGCAAAAAGTTTCTAATATTTCAGAAAATGATATTGATGTAATAGGTCTAGCGAGAAGATATGAAGATGTATGTATAGAAATATTTTATATCAGAAACAGCAAAATGGTTGGAAGAGAGCATTTTATTTTTAAGGGATTAGATGACGAAGAAGATGGAGAAATAATATCAAGTTTTATAAAACAATATTATGTAGGAAAACAAATCTTGCCAAATAAAATAATGATAAAAAACAACATAGAAGAAAAAAATGCGATAGAAATGTGGCTAACAGAAGTTGCAGGAAGAAAAGTAGAAATAAAGACTCCACAAAAAGGCGAAAAGTTAAAATTCGTAGAGATGGCAGAAAACAATGCTCTTATAACATTAAAAAATAAAGAAAACGAAAAGAGCAATATTTTAATAGAGCTAAAACAAGTATTGGGAATGGAAAAATTGCCAAGGAAAATAGAATGTTATGATATATCGAACTTGTCTGGTACAAATATGGTTGCAGGAATGTGCGTTATGCAAGATGGAGTTATCAAGAAAAATTTATCAAGACGTTTTAAAATAAAAGAAGTATATAGCCAAGACGATCCTAAGTGTATGAAAGAAGTTGTGACAAGGAGATTAAGACATTCTGTAAAAATATTAAATAATGGCAACAATAGTGGATTTGGAGAACTACCAGATGTAATATTTGCAGATGGAGGAATTACACAAATAAGAGCAACACAACAAGCAATTAAAGATGTAAACAAAGAAATAGAAGAAACAGCTAAAGAAAAAAACATAGAATTAACAGAAAAAGACAGATTAAATATTTTAGTCTTTGGAATGGTAAAAAATGATAAGCATCAAACAAGAGCATTGATGAATGACAAAAGAGAAGAAATACAAATCTCACAAGAACTATTAAACACAATAACAATGTTCCAAGACGCAGTGCATGATACAGCGATAGGATATCACAAAAAATTAAGAGAAGAAGAATTAACAAAATCAGTATTGGATAATATCTCTGGAATTGGAACTGTGAAAAAAGTAGAGCTCTTAAAGAAGTTTGGAAGTGTACAAAAAATAAAAGAAGCACAAGTTGAAGAAATTGCACAAGTTAAAGGAATTGGCTTGGAATTAGCTCGAAAAATAAAAGAAGAACTATAAAAAACAGGTAAAAAGAAAATTTACCTGTTTTTCTGTAATACGAAAGTACTCATAAAATCTTCAAACTAGAATATAATTTAGTATCAATAAAATAGGAGGGAGATTTTATGGAGTATTCTAAAGATATAATTTTAGGAGTTAATTATCTAGGAGGACAAGCAAGTAAAGATAAAGAGGGGAGATTTGTAAAATTAATCAAAAAACACAAATTACTAGCGACAATATCAATAATTTGTGGTATACTAATAGTGTTGGATTATGTACTAGTACATAATTTTATGGTTACATTACAACTACTAAGTTAAAATATAGGAGAAATAATAATGAAACTAGCAAATAATTGGAACGATTACGAAATACTAGATATGGCAAATGGCGAAAAATTAGAAAGATGGAAGGACATAATTTTAGTAAGACCAGATCCGCAAATAATATGGAAGGATAAACAATTTCCAGCAAAGTGGAAAATGACAAATGCTACATATGAAAGAAGTAGTACTGGTGGCGGACATTGGGAGTACAGCAAAAAGCTTCCATCAAGTTGGCAAATAAAATATAAAAATCTAACATTCAATATAAAACCAATGGGCTTTAAACATACAGGAATATTCCCAGAGCAAGCAGTAAACTGGGACTGGATGATGAAGGCAATTTCAAATGTTTCGAAAAATGAACATAGAGAAGTAAAAGTATTAAATCTATTTGCTTATACAGGAGGGGCAACAGTTGCTTGTCTATCTGCAGGAGCATCAGTTTGCCACGTTGATAGTTCAAAGGGAATGGTATCATGGGCGAAAGAAAATGTGGAGTCATCTGGACTAAAGGAAAAGCCCGTAAGATATATTGTTGATGATGTTATAAAATTTGTAAACAGAGAAATAAGAAGAGGCAACAAATACGACGCAATAATAATGGATCCACCATCATATGGCAGAGGAGCAAATGGAGAAGTTTGGAAGTTCGAAGAAAACTTACCAGAACTTATAAAACTATGCACACAAGTATTATCAGATAACCCAGTATTTTTCTTAATAAATTCATACACAACAGGAATTTCAAGTACAGTATTAGAAAATTTGTTAAGAATAAATATAAACAAAAAAGGCGAGTTTGAAAATGGAGAAATAGGACTTCCAATGACAAATTCAAAATTAATATTGCCATGTGGAATTTATGCAAAATGGACAAAAAATAATATATAGGAAAAAAAGATGCAAGAATATAAAGTAAAAATAGAAGAAAATGAAATAAACTTAAAAGTAATATATGAAGATAATCACATAATAGTAGTAGAAAAGCCTGCTAATATCCCTTCGCAAGGAGATAAAACAGGCGACCTAGATATGCTTACAATTATAAAAGCATATTTAAAGGAAAAATATAATAAACCTGGCAATGTGTATTTAGGATTAGTTCACAGACTAGACAGACCTGTAGGAGGAGTTATGGTATTTGCAAAAACTTCGAAAGCGGCAGCTAGATTAAGTGAACAGGTCAGAGAAAAAGTATTTAAAAAGAAATACTTGGTAATAGTCAATGGTAAATTCGAAGAGAAGAAAGGAACTTTAAAAGATTACCTTCTAAAGAATGAAAGACTAAATAAAAGCAGAGTAGTAGAAGAAGGAACAAAAAATTCTAAGTATGCGGAGCTGGATTATGAAGTTTTAAAATATGACAAAGAACAAAATTTATCATTATTAAAAATAAATTTACATACAGGCAGACACCATCAAATAAGAGTACAACTATCTAGTAGAGATCACAGCATATATGGAGATGCAAAATATAATGGAAGAGGAAGCGCAAGACAGCTTTACTTATGGGCATATGAGTTAACAATACAAAATGTTATATCAAAAGAAGAAATGACATTTACATCAATACCAGAAAAAGAAAAAGCTTGGAAAATACTAGAGGGAATAAAATAGGGCAAGTAAGGTAAAATTTAAATAAGGACAAAACTGTCCTTATTCTTTTTGTGATATTTTATTGATAGTTATTATTTTGACTAATTCTATTTTGGTTTTTCAGGATGTTTATTATTTAGCTCTGCAGTAGTATTTAATTTTTTTTCATCTATATATTTATAATTTAAAGAGTTGCCTTTACTAATAACTGATTTCCCTAATTCCTTTTCTAAATTATTACGTGTGTTCTTTGCTATTTTTCCACCACGCTTTGCCATTTCTCTGTTTTCTTTTAATCCATAAGGCTTATGCTCTTTTACAAGTTCTCTGGTTGCAATTTCTCCTAAATTTGCTAAAGTAACTTCAATATCAGTCATATTGTCTCTTAATGATTCTTTCCTTAAACCTTTATATTCTTTATATTGTGATGCTTTCATTCCGGCCCATTGTTGATAAATTTCATTTGTAAGTATTCCATATTCATAATTTTTTGTTATGCCACTTTCTTTCCAAACATCAGTTAATTTATGTCTGTCAATAATACCGGTCAATCTTTGTTTAATCCACTTATCGTCATATCCGTTTGTTTCTATAGTAATCAACAGCGCGGTTAACAGCAAGTTCTGGATCAAAAACTTCATCGATTCTTTCTTTCCCCATTTGGGCAAGCCAAAGTTTAAAGGGTTCTGCCTTTTTGCTTGGAATTGACTCAATTAATCTCAAAATTCCTTTTGTATCTAAGACATCTTGAATATAATATTTGCCATCATTGGATTTTAATTTCAGTTGACTACAATTTGTAGTCAACTGACTACCTTCTTTTTTTAATCTTGTCTTTAAAACAGACCAGTATTTTCTTGGTTCATTACTGTCCGTCAAAACACTAATTACATCAACGACACTAAAAAAATAATCTTCTCTTTCGCTATTCCAAATACTTCTTATTTCTTTGCCTTCAAATAAATTTGTAATTGTATTTAATTTATTATTATCCATATATAGAAATACCTCCTTGCATTATTTTTTACTATTAACAATATTATCATAAGATACAGGATTTTACAATTCTTATTTTCTTTGTTAAAGAGTTTATGAAAGTGCCAAAAAATTATATGAAAATGAACAAGGCCTCGTTTTATATAAATAAAAGAGCCTTTTATAACCAAAATGAAACTGAAGTCGAAAAATGTTGTATTATTAGATCAATGAAAGAGAGGGAAGCAAAATGATAGATAAAATTTGCGAAAACCTACTGAAAAAAATTAGACAAGAATCTCCAGACATAGATGACGAAAAAGCAGACGTAATATTTTATGGGTTAGAGCTAATCATTGGAGAAATACCAAAAATGATAATATTATTTCTAGTAGCAATAATTTTTAAAATAGGATGGCTTGTAATATTTGCCTATGCAACAATGCTTCCATACAAAACCGTAGCCGGAGGCTTTCATTTAAAAACAAATGTAGGATGCCTAGTAGGAACATTTATTGTATACTTTGGCAATGTCCTAATTAGTAAATTCATAGTTTTTTCACCAGAGATAAAATATTTATTATCAATAATCATATTAATATTTTCAATCATAATGATATACCTTTATGCACCAGCAGATACAATTAATTTACCAATTTTAAGAAAAAAAGAAAGAAGAACTAAAAAAATCTTATCATATATATTTGCAATTGCAACACTGGGGGCTGCACTCATAGTAAAAGATTCCACACTATCCAATATACTTATATTCAATGTACTAATTGAAACAATTTGCATATCAAAACTTGCATATAAAATGACCAGAAATGAATATGGATATGAAACATATGCAAGACAATAAATAATATAGTTAATATAAACATTTACCGGTAATGTTATGTTATAAAACGTAAAAATAAGGGGAGGAAAAAATTATGTTAAAACTTGTAGCAAAAATCGCAGAAAAATATGCAAAATCTACTAACACTGCTTGCTTTTTATGGGGAGCATTCCATCAACCAAAAATGCCAGCATCTTTAATAAAGAAAGATTAATTTATAATTTAATATAGCTAAATTCGACAAATCCCAAAAGTTTTACTTTTGGGATTTATATTATTCGTTATATATTTCAAATTGCTGTTTGAAGAAATCAGGAGTTTTAGAGGTAAAGCAAGCTAAATTTTTATGTCTTTGAATTATTTTATTTACTTCCCATAATCCAAGACCAGTATTATTAGGTTTTGTAGAATAACCTTTTTCAGGAAGTCTATCTATATCAACATCTTTATTGTTGTATGTATTTTCTATAATTAATAATTGGCGGTTACACTGAACATCATTTCTAATAATTACATTAATAATCTTTTTGGCACATTCAGAAGCAGCTTCTATTGCATTATCCATTAAAATTCCAAGGACTCTAGTAAATTCATAAATACCCATATGTAGGTTATTAAAATCAACAAAAGTTTCTAAGTTTATTTTTATTCCAAGACTATCAGCTTTGTAATATTTATTAGCAAGAACAGTGTAAACTGCAGGATTATTAATAGAATCAGGACTTAGAGAGCTAAGATTATTTACTTGATTACAATCTTGTAATAACTGTTTATAATATTTTTCTAATCCGTCCATATCTTTTGTAGCAATATAGCCACCAATACCAGCAATTATATTAGAAAAATCATGTTTAAAAGCTCTAACGTTATCGTGTAAAATTTGCAAAGTTTTATTATATAATTTTTCTTGTTCTAAATCTGCTGTTGTCTTTTCTAATTTCATGGTTTTAATTAAACTATAAATACTAATGGCAAAGTAAGCTAAAAGAGATATAATATTTATTAAAATGATGAATGTAGGTAAAATATCATTGTAAAATACTATTAAATATATCTGTATAAAAATAACCAATATAGCAAAAACGGTGTTAAAAATAAGTGTTTTCTTATTTTTGTTATGAATTGAATCAATCATAGTAATATTTAGTTTAAAATACTGAATTATTTTATAACTAATAAATAAAAGAGAATAAATTGATAAATTAATAATTATTCTGTATATAGGAATATTAGCACAAGTTGCAAAGTTTGTTGAGAAAACTAATAAAAATATTCTTCCTATAAGAATCTCAAAAATAACAATAAAAATTGTTGGTAAAAACTCAGCAATCAAACTTTTGAAAAAATTAATCTTGAAAATAAACATTATTATTAATGGCATTGCGACTAGAGTAATAAGATTACCATAAGGATTAGGAATAAAGAAAGTACAGATAGCACCTAAAAGAGTGGCTATTGTTACATATAATATTTTTTGTCTTTTATCAGCCTTAATTTTTAAAATTGAAGTAAATAGTAGCATAGTAACAGATACTTCGATTAAAAGAAGTGGTACAGATAAAATCTTTATTAGCATCTCATTTTCCGTGGTTATACTCAACCAAATATTATTTAAAAAATTCATAGTTACTTAAAACCTCCATAAAACTATTCTTATATTTAGGACCAATAAAACAATGAGAGCTTTGCGCATTTTTGAAAAAAATAATATTGTTCCTAAAATCAATTTCACTAATGTTAGAAGTATTAACAATAAAAGACTTGTGACATCTTACAAAATTACTGGGCAGAGAAGAACAAATGGCATTAAAAGATCCATAAGTATTAATCTCGCCAGAAATCACATTGAAGATGGTTTTCATTCCGTCCTTCTGAATATAATTAATAGAGTTTTGATTAATTAAAGTATTTTTATTACTTAGTCTTATAAAATTGGCAGAATTATTATTGATGTCGTCATATAAACGAACAATAGTACTTTCAAGCTTGCTCATAGAGAACGGCTTTTGTAAGAAATCAAAAGTTTTACACTCGAAAGCAGAAATGATATATTCAAAATGTCCAGTTGCAAAGATAATATAAATTGACTTGTTCTTTTTTCTGATTTCTTTGGCTAACTGAATTCCATTTAAGGAATAATTTAAATCTATGTCTAAAAATAAAACATCAACATCATTAGTATTAAGAAAACTTAGTAAGCTACTAGCATCACAAGAAGAGAAAACAACACTGGCATCGAAATCATGTTTTAGAAAAATTTTTTCCAACATTTCTTGTAACTTAGAAACTAACTGAGGATTATCATCACATAAAGCGAATTTAATCATAAAGTCATCTCCCTAATATTCTATAAAATCAGAAATTACTGGACGGTAAAACTTTACTGAATAACCAATATTTTCCAATTCTTAACTTCTAATATATTCCAATTTAAAAATCTTGTCAATAAAAAAGTAAAAAATAATTTAAAATGTCGAAAATTGATAAAACTTAGAGAAAACAGTACTTTCGAAACAAATAAAAACTCTGAAAAATGTAAAAAAATGTAAAAAGTGATACATGAGTTCTATATGTTGAGTTATATTCATAGTATTAAAATAACAGATAGAAAATAAGAAGGGAGAGTTTGAAACTATGAAAAAAGTAATCGAAAGAATCTCCGTATTTATAGTGGCAAGTGCTTTTTTGCTAGGAGTGTTAATTGTAGGAAACACTGATACAAATAAAAATGTTTTAACAAGTACAACCATAAACGGGATAGAAATAGAAAGCCTTGATAATAAAAAGATAGGATGGGGAATAAAAAGAAACGACAATCATGAGCAGCCTGATGTTGGAAATGTAAACAGAAAAATCTTGGACAAATATCAAGGATTATATATGGGAAATAAAGAGCAAAAACTAGTGTATTTAACTTTCGATTTGGGATATGAGGCTGGATACACGCCCAAGATTTTGGAAGTACTAAAACAAAATGAAGTGAAAGCAACATTCTTTATAACTGCACATTACGTAAATACTCAGCCGGATTTGGTAAAACAAATGATAGATGAAGGACATATTATAGGAAATCATACAGTAAATCATAAAAGTATGCCATCTTGTAGTTTAGAGACAATAAAAAAAGAGGTAATGGATTTGCACTCTGCAATATATGATAAATTTGGCTATGAAATGAAATTCATTAGACCGCCTAAGGGCGAATATAGTGAGAGAACGGTAGCCTATACAAATACATTGGGCTACACAAGTGTAATGTGGTCATTTGGCTATGATGACTGGGATGAGAAAAAACAAGGAAGAGAAGAATATGGCAAAAAGAAAATCCTAGACAATGTTCATAATGGCGAGATAATGTTACTTCATGCAACATCAAAAGACAATGCAAATATTTTAGATGATGTAATAAAAGAAATAAAAAATATGGGATACGAGTTTAGAAATATCGATCAATTTGAAAAATAGAACAGGAGGAAAAGACTTGAGAAGAAAAAAAGAGAGAGTTATAGATAGACTACTAGAGGTCCCAAAAGAGATATCAACAAATGAACCTAAAATAACGATTGCAGGGTTTAAGCAAATGTTGATAGAAAATTACAAAGCAATTTTAGAATATCAGGACATTTATATTAGGATAAAAACATATATTGGAATTGTCAATATTAATGGATTTAACTTAAAACTTGGAGAGATGACTTCTGACGACATAATGGTCACAGGAGATATAGAGACGGTTGACTTTGAAAAAATAGAAGATTAAAGCAAGGGGAGAAAAATGCTATTTAAAATATTATTAAAAAATTTAATAGGATATGTCAACATTAAAATAGAAGGCTATTTTGTAGAAAAGTTTATAAATAAATGTATCAACAACAAAATATTTTTTTGGAACATAAAAAGAGAGAAATCTACAATTATATATACCAATGTTGGAATAAACGAATTCAAAAAAATACGAAAAATAGCAAAAGAGACAAAATGCAAAATAGAGATATTGGATAAAAAAGGACTCCCTTTTATTTTGCACAGATATAAAAAAAGAAAAGTATTTTTAATAGTAATAATATTAGTGTTTGCACTTCTTTTCGGATTGTCAAGGTTCATATGGAATATAAAAATAGAGGGATTAGACAAGATAGAAAAACGAGAAATAGAAACAATATTAAATGACAATGGCTTAACAACTGGAAAGTTGAAATCAGCGATAAATAAACAAAAAATTATAAATGAAATACGAATGCAAAGAGATGACATATCTTGGGTTGGAATATTGATAGAAGGGACAAATGCAACAGTAAAAATAGTAGAGGCAAATTCTAAGCCAGAGATAATAAATGACGAAGATTATTGCAGTATTATATCGACAAAAGATGCACAAATTGTAAAAGTAAGTGCTCAAAACGGTATCCCCGTAGTAAGAGAGGGGGATATTGTAACAAAAGGTGATACGCTAATTGCTGGTTGGATAGAAGGTAAATATACTGGAACTAGATATGTTCATGCAGAAGGCGAAGTTACAGCAAAAGTGTGGTATAGTCAAAAAGAGAAAATAATGTTAAACCAAGTCGTAGAAAGGAATACAGAGAATGTAGAAAAAAAATATAAAATAAAAATAAATAATTTTTCAATAAATTTCTTCAAAACCCTTTCAAAATTTGAAAAATATGATACAATAGAAGCGAGCAAAAAGTTGAAAATATTTTCTGATTTATATCTGCCAATCGAGCTAATAAAAATTACGAATACAGAAAAAATAGAAGAGAAAATTACTTACGGAATAGAAGAGGCAAAGCAGATTGGCATAGATAAAGCTTCTGAAAAAATAGAGAGAGAACTACCAAACAAAGAAAATATATTACAAAAGTACGAAAATTCTTACGCGGGTGAGGATTACGTGGATGTAGAAGTTACATATGAAGTGTTAGAAAATATAGGGACCAAAGAGAAAATAGTATTTTGAAAGGAAGATATGAAATGGAAGAGAAGAGTCTTAGAGTCTATTCAGACAAAAAATTTTTTACAAAATTAACAAATACTATAACAAAGTTATTGATACCAACGAAGATAGGAATTAATGGAATGTTGATCTCTATCAAGAGGAACAATGTGTTAAAAGCATATGAGGCTTATCGCGAAGCTCAACAGGAGTCTGCGGAGAACCAAAGTGAACTAGAAAAAAAATACGAAGATATTTATTCTTTATACTTAGAAGCAATAGATAAACATATGATGGATAATGTATATAAAAAAGTGAAAAACGATACAGCAACAGCATTTGAGAAAGAAGCATTGTCAAAATATTATATGGTAATACATTTAAAAGATACAGAATATTTAGAATACAAATATAGAAAACAAATTTTTTTAATGCAACTTGACTATGATACAGTAAAAGAATTAAACAAAGAAAAATTAATAAACAAATATGAACAATTTTATGCAACAAGAATGGAAGATTTGTACAAAAAAATATTAAAGAATTATTCAATAAAATTATCTGAAAATATTTCACAAATAGATAAAGAAATTATATATGGAAAGATTTTTTCTTCGGTAGAAGAATACATAACAGATATTCTTCCAATAAAAATGAAATTAGAACCAGAAAATAAAATCTACTCTGACATATTGGGTGATTACAAAAACTTTGAAAGATTTACAGTAGGAAAATTAGACCAAAACGATATAATCGAAAAGAACATGATTTTATTAGGAATCAGTAGAAGATTATTCACACATAGCTTGCCTTTAGTGGTTGCAGAACAATGCTACGAAAAATTATTAGTAGATGTTAGAACTCTAATAATGGACACAAAAATAGCAAGAAAACAAGAAAAGGCATATAGCCTATTAATAAATATAATAGACGATTACAATCTACGTCTATTATCAACAAAAATTTATTGGGACAAGTTAGCAGATAGAGAAGCATACAAGAAATTCTGGAACGCATATAAGAATATAATGCAAATAAAAGAAAGCGATTATATAACATACTCAAAGGAAAAAGAAAAATTATTCTTAAAGAGAGAACTAAGAGAAGTATTCAAAAATGAAAATAGATATTACAGAATTATAAAATTCTACAAGAGAAAATTAGTAGCACTTGGAGAAATGAGAGAATTAAAGAACAGCTGTATTTCAGAAGGGTACTACACAAAAAAGAAAACAGAGGACATTTCTATAAAAGAAAAAGTAATATAATTTATCAGTAAAAGAGGTAATATTTTGGAAAATTATTCACAAATAGAATTCTTAGAAATACCAGAAACAGCAGAATACAAAGAGTTAATAGAAAAAGTTGTAGAAACTTGCTTCAATGAAGAAAACTTAACAAAAACAAAACTATACTTAAATGTAATATTGACAAATCCTGAAACAATAAGAACAACAAACAAAAAATATAGAAACATAGATAAAGAGACTGATGTACTATCATTTCCAATGTTTGAAAAAGATGAAATAGAATCGATAATCTCGGCAGAAGATGATGAACAAATAGAAGACGTTTTAGGAGATATAATGATCTCTATACCAAGAGTAATCGAACAAGCAGAAGAGTATGGACACAGTGTCCAAAGAGAACTAGCATATATGGTAGTGCATGGATTTTACCATGTAATGGGGTATGACCATATGAATGAACAGGAAAAAAGTGTCATGAGACAAAAGGAAGAAAAAATACTAAGTAAATTAAATATTACAAGGCAATAGGGGTTAAAATGAAGAAAGACGAGCATAAACTGAAAAATGATAATTTTATAGAAGCTTGGTATAATGCAATAAATGGTATAGTCTATACAGCAACAACACAAAGAAACTTTAGAATACAACTTATATTAGCAGTAATAGTCTTAGCGTTGTCATTATTTTATGGATTGGGCACGACAGAATTTTTGTGTTTAGTATTTGCATTGTTTTTTGTAATCTTTGCAGAAATGGTAAATACAGCAATAGAAACAGTAGTGGATTTGTTTGTGGATGTATATCATCCAAAAGCAAAAATAGCAAAAGATGTTGCAGCAGGAGCTGTAGTTCTATCAGCTTGCAATGCTTTGATTGTTGGATATTTCATATTCTTCAATGCGGAAAATATGAAAGCAATAAGTGATAGTATATTCAACAACATGGTAAAATCTCCTCAACACTTAGCCTTTGTAGCAATAATATTAGTTGTAATTGCGGTAATTGCAATTAAAGCAAGTTGCTCTAAGAAAAAGGAAAGAGGTCAGTTGATAAAAGAAGGATTTGTACCAAGTGGACAGTCAGCAGTAACATTTGCAGCACTTACAGCAATCTGGATTAATAGCAAAGACATAGTAACATTTACATTAGCATTAGTGCTATCATTATTGGTAGTAGGAAATAGAGTATATAACAATGCGAGAACCAAAGCAGAAGTGGTATTTGGAGCATGCATGGGAGTATTGATAGTAATGCTTGTGTATGGATTAACAATATTTAAAATACAATAAACAAAGGGGAAATAAAAGAAATGAAAAAGTTTTTAATAATATTATTAGTAATTATAATATTAGCAACAGGTGGATATCTAGGATATAGAATATATAAAAGCAAAACAGAAAATATAACAGACCTAGGAACAGATGTTATAGAAGAACCAAAAGAAGAGCCAAAAAAAGAAGTTCAAATTTTTAAAGGAACAGACAGACCAATAGCTTTAATGATAGATAATCATAAAGGAGCTTTACCACAAGGTGGATTAAATGATGCTTATATGGTTTATGAAATAATTGTTGAAGGTGGAGAAAGCAGATTAATGGCACTATTTAAAGGAAAAGACCTAGAAAAAATAGGACCAGTAAGAAGCTCAAGGCATTATTTTTTAGACTATGCACTTGAAAATGATGCTATATATGTACACTTTGGATGGAGCCCACAAGCAGAATATGATATATCTAACTTAAAGGTAAATAATATAAATGGAATATCAGAAAGCCCAAAATCATTCTGGAGAGTAAAAGACAAGAGTGCACCACATAATGTTGCAACAAGTATAGCAAAAATAAAAGAAATTGCACAACGTAAGAATTACAGAATGACATCAGATAAAAAGAGTGTATTACACTATGTAACAGATGATGTAAAATTAGAAAATGGACAAAAAGCAGATACAATAACAATACCATACACAAACATAAACTCAAATACAGTAAAATATACATATGATGCAGAAACACAAAGATATCAAAGATATTCAAAAGGTGTAGAAGAAACAGATTGGAACACAGGCGAAAAAATCACAACAAAAAACATAATAATCACATTTGCTAGAAATGCTACACTAAATGATGGAGAAGGAAAAGGAAGACAAACTCTATATAATGTAAATAACCTAAAAGGTTATTACATAACAAATGGTAGAGCAATAGAAATAACTTGTGAAAAATCCTCAAGAAGTGAACAAACTGTGTATAAAGACCTTGAAGGAAACGAAATTGATGTAAATGATGGCAACACATTTGTGCAAATATGTCCAATAGATGCAAAAGTAGTAATCGAAGGGCAAGAAGAACCGGTGGAAGCAAATATAATAACAGAACAATAAAAAATAAGAACTGCCAAAAGGAAGGCAGTTCTTTTAATATTTTTCTAACTTATATTCTTTATCTAAATTATGATTAACAAACAAATTACTAATTAATTTTAACTCTTTTTTTGCTTCATCAGATACTGTAAAAGAATAAAGCTTTTTAGCTGGAGCAGATGCTATGTACTTTAAAGAATTAAAAGTATCTCTGCAAATTTTTATCGCGGATTTATCTAAAAATCCACAATTATTACACAAATAACCATTATTAGAAATGCTAAAATAACCAATATTTTCTTTATTTCCACATAAAGCACACTTATCAAGTCTAGGACAAAAACCTAAAATAACCATTAATCTAATTTCAAAAACGGACAATATAAAATCTTTATCAGTATCAGTTTCAGAAAGCAAGTAAAGAGTGTTAAGCAAAAGTTGCAAAATATTATAAGTATATTGGTTCTCATAAGTAACATCTGAAACCAATCTGGTCATAAAAGCAGCATAATTTAGTTTATCTAAATCTGTACGAATGTTATAAAAAACTTCAATAGCTTCGCAAGAATTGATATTATAAGAGTTTACACCCTTAAAAAGAACTAAATCGCTAAAACTTAAAAATTGAGTGCCAGCTAAAAGTGAGCTTTTAGGCCTTCTAGCACCTTTAGCTGCACAACCAATTTTGCCTATGTCGGGAGTAAGAATAGAAACCATCTTATCAAAATCTCCCATATTACTTTCTAGTAGTACAATTCCTTTTGTCTTTATTATTCCCATAAAATCCTTCTTATAAATTATTCATTTTGTTATCATCTTTTACTTCAATATTAGTAATGTTAGAATCACTTTTTTGCAAATTTTTCTCGGCGTTTTCAACCTCTAGCAATTCTAAAAAAGTATTAATATTTCCAGTATTTTTAAAAGTATTCCAAGCTATTTTTTTTATCATATGAAATCATCTCCTATGTAGCATTAAACGCATACCAATTTTTATTTATCTTTTGTAAATTCAAAACATTTATACTAGCAATTATTGTAATTTAAATTTTTTTACTAAATTTGAATCATTGATCCAATCTTCTCTAACTTTAACCCATAATTGCAAATTGACTTTTGTATCCAAAGTTTTTTCTAAATCTTCCCTTGCATAAGTTCCGATTCTCTTTAACATTTTTCCGTCTTTGCCGATAATAATACCTTTATGAGATTTCTTTAAACAATAAATAGTTGCAGAAATATCACAAATACTTTGCTTTTCAACGGTTTTTCTGAATTTCATTTTTTCGACTTCAATATAAATTCCATGAGGAACTTCTTGATCTAATAACCTTAAAGTCTTTTCTCTAATAGTTTCTTCGGCTAGTTGCCTTAATGTTTGGTCAGTATATTCCTCTACATTATAATATGCAGGACCAACCTTCAAGTTGTTTTCTATCTCATCAAGAAGAATATCTAGATTCTTGTTTTTTATGACAGAAACTGGAACAACAGCAGTAAAACTATATTCTTTAGAATAAAGTTCAATTAGTTTTGCGATTTGTTCTTTAGCAACTAAATCTACTTTGTTAATTACCAAAATACATTTTTTCTTAGAATCTATAATTTTGTCTAATATTAATCTGTCACCTTTGCCAATAGCCTCTGATGTTGCATCAACTACAAAAAGCACAATATCAACATCTGAAGAAGCACCAAAAGCTGTTTCAACCATAACATCTCCAAGTTTTGACTTTGGTTTATGAATTCCAGGTGTATCAACAAAAATAATCTGACTGTTAGGACGATTAACAATAGCTCTTATAGCGGTTCTAGTAGTCTGTGTTTTATTTGCAACAGCTGCAACTTTTTCACCGACTAAAGCATTGATAATGCTAGACTTTCCTACATTAGTTCTTCCAAGCATTGATACAAATCCTGATTTAAAATTTTCGTTCTCCATATAGTTCTCCAATTTCTATAATTATTATAAATAATTTTAATTAAATATTTTGTAGAAAAAAGTAAATAAAAAAATATTTCATGTACAATAATTCGACAAACTTTTTCTAACACTAGAATTATATAATATTTCTTGCAAAGTGTCAAAAATTATGCTATACTTACCATAATATTTTGATGCTAGGAAGTAGGAAAAATGTATTTAATAGTAGGACTTGGAAATCCAGAACCAGAATACTCAAAAACGAGACACAATATGGGATTTGATGTAATAAACAAATTATCAAAAGAATTTGATATTGAAGTAAAAAAAGAAAAATACAAAGCTTTGTATGGAACTGGAGTAATCGAAAATGAAAAGGTAATCTTATTAAAACCTCAAACTTATATGAACTTAAGTGGTGAGGCTATAAAACCATTTGCGGATTTCTATAAGATAGATATAGATAAGATTATTGTAATATATGATGATATAGATGTAGAAACAGGAACTATAAAAATAAGAAAAAAAGGTGGAGCTGGATCGCACAATGGGATGAAATCAGTTGTATATGAGCTAGGCTCAAAAGAATTCCCAAGAATAAAAGTAGGAACAGGGACAAAAGAAGAAATACCTAATCTAATAAATTACGTAATAGATAAAGTGGGCAATGAAGAATACGCAAGACTAGAAAAAGGAGTAGAATTAGCTGCAGAAGCGGTTAAACTATGTTTAAAAATAGGAATTGACAATGCAATGAATACATTGAATTAGAGGTAGGCAATGAAAGAAATCATAATAAACAAAGACGAAAATAGCATAATAGTGGCATTATTAGAAAATGGCAAACTAGTAGAAGAATATGATAATATAAACAATAAAAAAACATTAGAAGGAAATATATATTGTGGAATTGTAAGAAATGTATTACCTAATATGCAATCAGCATTTATAGATATTGGAGAGAGTAAAAACGCTTTTATACATATAAAAGATATAATTCCAAAAATAAGTGAGGTAACAGGAAATAAAGAAAAAGATTACTCAAAATACAAAATGAAAGATTTTGTAAAACAAAAAGAACCAATACTTGTTCAGATAAAAAAAGACAAAGAAAGCTTAAAAGGTGCAAGAGTTTCAAAAGACATAAGCCTAGTAGGCAGATTTTGTGTACTTTTAATTAATGTGAATTTTATAACGGTATCGCAAAAAATAGAAAGCAAAGAGGAAAAAGAAAGACTAAAAAATGTGGCAAATGAAATCTTGAAAAAATACGAAAAAGATGAAAAATATGGATTAATATTAAGAACAGCAGCATCAGAAAAAAGCAAAGAAGAAATAGAAAGAGATATAGTAGAATTAATAGAATACTGGAAACAAATAAAAAGCGCATATGAAGAAGTTTCAAAAGAGGGTAAACCAGTATTAATATTTGAAAACTACAACATCGTATCAAAATTTCTATTAGGAGTTTTAGACTCAGACATTAATCAAATAACAGTTAACAACACAGCTGTATTTGAACAAATTAAAGAACAAATTAGCGAATTAAAAAAGACAAACATAGAATTGTGCTTGCAAGAAAATGACTTAATGAAAAAACATGACTTAGAACGTCAAATAGCAAAAATGCACGAAAGAAAGATATGGCTTAAATGCGGAGGATTTATAACAATAGATAAAACAGAAGCGCTAACAGCCATAGACGTAAACTCAGGAAAATATACAGGAAGAAACAAAGAAACCAAAGAACTAGCATTATTGAGAGTAAACAGAGAAGCAACGATAGAAATAGCAAAGCAAATAAGACTAAGAAATATAAGTGGAATAATTGTTATAGATTATATAGATATGCTAAAAGACGAGGAAAGAAAACAAATACTAGACTTGCTTGACAAAGAACTAAAACAAGACAGAAGCAAAACACAAGTGGTAGGATTTACGCAATTAGATCTACTAGAAATGACAAGAAAGAAAATATAAGAGTTTGATTACTAGTTGATTTGTAAAACGGCTTATTTTATAATAACGATATACGAAAGGAAAGGGGGAGCAAAATGCCAAAAAAAACTAAAGAGAGGGAAAGAATCAATAGAAAACTGAAAAACAAAAAAGGGATAACCTTAATTGCGTTAGTAGTAACAATAGTTGTGCTTTTGATACTAGCAGGAGTGAGTGTAAGTGTAGTAGCGGACAAAAATGGAATAATACAAAACAGCCAAGAGACAAAAGAACAGACTAGAGCAGCAATGGTTGAGAAAGAAAGGGACCTTTGGAAATTAGAGGAACAAATATACCAAAGTGATTCTGAAAAAGAAACACTAGAAAAAGTGTTGGAAAGATTGGAAAAAGAGAACACGATTACAAAAGAAGAAAAACAAGCAATACTGGAAACAGGAGAAGTAACAATAGCTGGAAAAACCATAATATTTATAGATGGGACTATCGTAGCTTGTGGAAACGAAGAAAATTCAGCTGATGGTAGCTTTTTAGGAAATACCAGTATCAAAAGAGGAGACATTGAACAAATAAATATAATAACTGCATTAAATGGGCATGATGCCAATGATGAGAAAACATGGGATATTTCAGAAAGAAAAAATGGAAGATATTTAGCTTGGTATGAAGATAAAGATAATAATAACTTTTGGGAAGTGACAATAGCTGGAAATGGAAGAGTAAAATTAAATAAAAGTGCAAAATTACTTTTTAAAGCACTTGGAACTTATGCAGGAAAGATTGAAATGAACGGAATTGAAAATCTGGACACATCAGAAGTTACAGACATGAGCTATATGTTTACAGATGGCTCTCAATATACTGATTTGGATTTAAGCTCATTTGATACATCTAATGTTACAACAATGAGTGGTATGTTTTTAAATTGTTCAAAACTAACTAATTTAAACTTAGCAAACTTTGATACCAAAAATGTAGTAAAATTAACAAATTTATTTAATGGCTGTTCGGCAATAGAAAATATAAATTTAAGTAGTTTTGACACATCAAATGTAACCAAAATGTATGCAATGTTTGGAAATTGCGAAAATCTAAAAAATGTAAATTTAAAAAATTTTGACACATCAAAAGTAACTGATATGGAGGCAATGTTTTTTAATTGTAAAAGCCTAAGCAAGATAGATCTTAGCAACTTTAATACTTCTAGTGTTGAAAGATTAAAAAGAATGTTTGTTAACTGTGAATTACTAACTGAATTAGATTTAAGTAATTTTAAAACAGAAAATCTTCTTAATGTGGAAACTATGTTTAGTGGATGTAAATTGCTGAAGAAGATAGATATGCGCAATGCAACATTTGATAAAGTTCAAAATTATAATTATATGTTGGATACTCTACCATCAGATGTAACAATAATAGTAAAAGACGATACCCAAAAAGAATGGCTTTCTTCTAAATTCCCAGAACGTGCAAATTCTATAAAGGTACAAGGACAAACTTAAAAACAGCTAAAGAAACAGTGACATAAAAGTGCTAGAATGCGAGAAAATAGCCAAAAACCATTGACAATGATTTTGCTTTGTGATAAAATAATTATCTGTAAGCCGCCTGGGTCGGGCAACTAAATTCTATCATAATAAAAATTATAGATAGATGCCTTGAATTTTATGCTTAGCGAGTATACGAATAAAGGGAGGTGTACAATACAATGTACGCAATAATTGAAAGCTGTGGAAAACAATACAAAGTAGCAGAGGGAGATGTAGTATTCTTCGAAAAACTAGAAGCAGAAGAAGGAAAAAAAGTTTCTTTTAACAATGTAGTTCTAGTATCTGACGGAAAGAAAATAGAAGTTGGAGCTCCTTATGTTAAAGGTGTTAAAGTTGAGGGAAAAGTAGTAGCTCATGGAAAAGCTAAAAAAATATTAGTTTACAAATACAAAGCTAAGAAAAACTACAGAAGAACTCAAGGACATAGACAACCATATACAAAGGTTGAAATAACATCTATAAAATTAGCTGCTGAAAAGAAAGAAACAAAGACAGAAGCTAAAAAAGAAACAAAATAATAATTAAGAGATTATAAAACAAAAACATGAAAGGAGTGAAACTAAATGGCTCACAAGAAAGGTCAAGGTAGTGTTAAGAACGGTAGAGATAGTGAATCAAAACGTTTGGGACTAAAAAGAGCTGATGGTCAAGTAGTTCCAGCTGGAAATATATTAGTAAGACAAAGAGGAACAAAATTCCATCCAGGAAAAAATGTTGGAATAGGCAGTGATGACACATTATATGCTAAAGTAACAGGAACTGTTAAATTTGAAAGACTTGGAAGAGATAAAAAACAAGTTAGCGTTTATACAGCAGAAGAATTAAAAGCTAAAGCAAAAAAAGCAAAAGCTCCAAAAGCTGTAAAAACAGAAAAGAAAGCAGAAAAAGCACCTGCTAAAAAAACAACAACTACAAAAAAAGAAAAAGTAGAAAGCAAATAAAATTTGAAACCTAGCATTACGAAAGATGCTAGGTTTTTTGTATGCAATAGTAAAAATCAAAAAATTCCTTGTTATTATCAAGGTTTTGTGGTAAAATATTACATATAAAAATAACAAAAAGGGGAACAAAATGAAACAAGAAAAATCATTAAGTAAAAAATTAAGCAAAAAAGCTATAATTATATCATTAGCAATAATTATAATAATACAAATATTGGCAAGAATTTATGTTGGATACAAAAAAGAATATTTCCACATAGATGAAGCATATTCGTATTCATTAATGAACTATGACAAAATTCAAATTACAGAAAATGATGATTTTTATGATACATGGCACACAAAAGATTATTATATAGATTATTTATCAGTAAATAGTGATGAAGTATGGAACTTAAAACCAGTATATGAGAACCAAAAAAATGATGTACATCCACCTTTATACTACTTACTACTAAGAATAGCAGCATCATTTACAATAGATGGATTTACAAAATGGACAGGAATAATTCTAAACATAATTATATATGTATTTTCAAGTATCTTTATATATCTAATATCAAAAAGAGTATTTAAAGATGAGAAAAAAGCATTATTGACTTGCTTGATATCAGGGTTATGTTTAGGAGCACTAGACACAACAGCATACATAAGAATGTATGAACTAGCAAATTTATTCATATTAATATTAACATACATACATATGAAATTGTACGACAAAAAAGAGCTAGAAATAAAAGATGTTGTAACAGTTGGAATCGTAGCATTATTAAGCTCATTAACACACTATTATACATTAATATATATGGCAGTGCTATTTATAATATTTGTAGTAAAATACATAAAAGCAAAAGAGTACAAAAACTTAATAAAATACATATCTTGCTTTGTTGTTGCAGCAATAGTATCACTAATAATATTCCCATATTCATTTAAGCATATGTTCATGGGATATAGAGGCGAAGGCGCAATGAACAGCCTATTCAATAGCGAAACTCTATATGCAGACATAGGAACATATCTATATGTTTTAAGTAAGGGATTAGTTGGATATACCTTCGTTGCACTAATAATATTGTTTATAGTGCTAGACGTTAGAAAAAAAGGTACAATTGTAGACAATGATGAAACAAAATTATTAATTATACCAACAGCGATATATTTTGTATTAGTAGCAAAAATGTCACCATACAAAGAACTAAGATATATAATGCCAATAATATCAGTATCGATGATATATTTAATATATGTATTTTCAAGATTATTTGAGCTAAACTTTAAACAAAAAACAGCAAAAATAGCAACTGTAGCATTATTTGCAATAATAACAATCTCGCCACTATTTACAGGAGCTCATTTAGACTTTACATACACAAAAATGAATCATTTAGCTGATAAAATGGAAGAAAAATCAGACATTCCAGCACTATATGTATTTAATGAAAATAATATAAGATTTTTAGATGACATATATATGTTTACTAAGTTAGATAATTCTTATATTATGAAATACAGCAATGCAAATGAAGAAAATATTAGAAATGTTCTAAGCGAAAAAGATACATCAAAAGGACTAATATTAGTTTATAATGAAGGCGTGCAATATGAAGATATTGTGAAACAAATAAAAGAAATATACAATTATAAAACAGATGAAAGAGTACAAGATTTAAACGCAGGAGGAGTTTTATACTTACATTAAGAGAAGGGAAAGTGATTATTATGGGAAATAAAAAGAGAATATTAACAGGAGATAGACCAACAGGAAGATTACATATAGGTCATTACTTTGGATCTTTACAGAAAAGAGTTGAAATGCAGAATTCAGGGTTATATGATCCATACATATTAGTAGCAGATGTTCAAGCATTAACAGACAACTTTAATAATCCAGATAAAGTAAGAAAAAATGTAAGAGAAGTAGTAATGGATTATTTATCAGTAGGAATAGATCCAGAAAAGTCAACAATATTTATACAATCTATGATACCAGAAATAGCAGAACTTACAGTATTCTATTCTAACCTAGTAACAATAGCCAGACTAGAAAGAAACCCAACAGTAAAAACAGAAATAGCACAAAAAAGAGAACTATTTGGAGAAAGCGTAACATATGGATTTTTAGGTTATCCTGTAAGCCAAGCTGGAGATATAACAGCGTTTAGTGGAGAATTAGTTCCAGTAGGAGAGGACCAACTTCCATTGATAGAACAATGTAGAGAAATAGTAAGAAAGTTTAACTCTATATATGGAGAAGTATTAATAGAACCAGAGGCAATTCTATCTTCAGGCAAAAGAATAAAAGGATTAGATGGAAATGTAAAAATGGGTAAATCTTTAGGAAATGCTATTTATTTATCAGACTCACCAGAAGAAATTACAAGAAAAGTAATGAGTGCTGTCACAGATCCTAAGAGAATAAAGAAAGATGATTTAGGAGATCCAGATGTATGTATGGTTGCATATTATCATCAACTATTTACAGAAAAAGAAGAATACGAAAACGTTTGCAAAGAATGTAGAGCCGGAACTAGAGGATGTGTAGCTTGTAAAAAACAACTAGCACAAAACATCATAAAAACATTAGAACCTATAAGAGAAAAAAGAAAATATTATGAAGAGCATCCAGAACTAGTGGATAAAATCTTAATAGAAGGAACTCAAAAGGCTAGAAAAGAAGCACAAGAAACAATGAGAAAAGTAAAGAAAGCAATGAAATTAGATTATTTCGCTTAATAGAGATAATCTTTTGAGTAAAAAGAGAGATTAAAAGTAAGGAGCAAGAAAGATAATATGTTTACAGACTATGTAAAAATTTATGCCTCTGCAGGAAAAGGCGGAAACGGTGCAGTATCGTTTAGAAGAGAAAAATATATAGCAGCAGGTGGACCAGATGGTGGAGATGGCGGAAAAGGTGGAGATGTCTACTTTGAAGTTGATCCAGATTCAAATACGCTTTTAGAATTTAGATACAAAAAGAAATTTAAAGCGGAAAGTGGAAAAAATGGTGAAGGTGCTCGTAAATTTGGAAAAAGTGGAGAGGATATTCATATAAAAGTTCCAATAGGGACAATAATCAAGGATGCACAAACAGGAGAAGTTTTAGCAGATTTGTCAGAAAAAGGACAAGTGGAATTATTGTTAAAAGGTGGTAGAGGTGGTAAAGGAAATTGCCATTTTGCTACTTCAACAAGACAAGCTCCTAGGTTTTCACAAGCAGGAGAAGAAGGAGAAGAAAAAGAGTTAATACTAGAGCTAAAACTATTGGCAGATGTAGGATTGATTGGCTATCCAAGTGTAGGAAAATCAACAATACTATCAATCGTAACAGCAGCAACTCCAAAGATTGCGGACTACCATTTTACAACACTAGAACCAAATTTAGGAGTAGTAAAAGCAGAGTATGGAGATAGCTTTGTAATAGCAGACATTCCAGGACTTATCGAAGGTGCAAGTGAGGGAACGGGACTTGGAATACAGTTCTTAAGACATATTGAGAGAACAAGATTATTATTACATGTAATAGATGTATCTGGTTCAGAAGGAAGAAATCCAGTAGACGACTTCTATACAATAAATAAAGAGCTAGAAAAATATAGCAAAAAGTTAGCAACAAGAAAACAAATAATAGTTGCTAACAAAGCTGATATAATGCAAGATGAAAATATGTATAAAGAATTAGAAAAACTTGCAAAAGAAAAAAATCTAGAAATATTTAAAATCTCTGCTGCAACAGGTGAAGGAATAAAAGAATTAATGGCAGAAGTTTCAAAACTATTAAAGACACTTCCAAAAGAAGAATTAATAGAAATAACAGCTAAAAAGAAAGTTTATAAATTAGAAGAAACAGAACCATTTACAATAAAGAAAGAAGAAGATATTTTTGTTGTGGATGGTCCGGTAATAAGAGAAATAATGAGAAAAGTAAATATGGAAGACAACGAATCTTTATACTACTTCCAGAGAAAATTAGAAGAATTGGGTATAAACCAAAAATTAAAAGAAGCGGGAGTAAAAGAAGGAGACACAGTAAAAGTTGTAGACTATTTATTAGAATGGGAAGACTAGAAAAATATATTATTACAAACTTCTAAATAAATAATCAGAAAAATTTAAAAATCAACAAAAAACGAAACCGTATGTCGAACTTTGACATACGGTTTTTCTAGACAAGCAAGCCTTTAGACTATATAATTAGATTGTTAACAAATTTACATAAATCTAGATTTATGAATTCTAATCAAAAAATTAAATCAAAAGAAAAATCCAAAAAAAAGTAAACAAATCAAAATTATATAAGGAGGAGTGCGTTTGGTAACAGTAGACAACAAAAAAGAAGTAAAACTATTACAACCAAAGATAGATATAGTGTTTCAAAGTTTATTTAGTGCAAAAAACAAAGAAATAACCAAAAGCTTTGTAGAAGCTCTGCTAGAAGAAAAAATAGATTCAATAGTAATAAACAGTGAAAAAGAGGTAACAAGAGATAAACCAATAGACAAATTAGGAATATTAGATTTAGAACTGGATATAAATAATAAAGAAAAAGTAGATGTAGAAGTACAATTATTAAAAAATGATGAATTCATACATAGACTATTATTTTATTGGTCAAGGATTTATTCAAAACAAATACATAGAGGTGATGAATATATCAAAGCAAGAAAAGTAGTAATAATAGCAATAACAGATTTTGAAATAGATATAACCAAAGAGTTAAAAAGAATGGAAACAATATGGAACATAAGAGAAAAACAAAATCCAGAAAAAGTGTTGACAGACCTGCTAGAAATCCGTATAATAAATCTAAAGAGGATAAGAGAAGCATACCAAAAAGATAAAGACAACAAAAAGAACCAATGGGTAATGTTTTTAGAAGATCCAAACTCGAAGGAGGTACAAGAAATTATGGAAAAGAATGAAGATGTAAAAAAAGCAGTAGTAACAGTAAGAGAAATGAGTGAAGACGAAAAAATGGAAAGACTAGCAGAACTAAGACAAAAAGCCATAATGGACGAAAAAGCATTATACAACACCGGAATTAGAGAAGGCAAAGAAATTCGGAGAAAAAATTGGAAGAGTCGAAGGAGAAAAAGTTGGTAGAGAAGCTGGCGAAAAAATCGGAAGAGAAGTTGGCGAGAAAATTGGAGAACAAAAAGGAGAACAAAAGAAAAAAATAGAGGTAATAAAAAGAATGATAAATGATAACTTAGACATAAAAATGATAAAAAAATATACAAATGCAACAGATAAAGAAATAGAAGAAGCAAAAGTGTCAAAAAATTAAAGAAAAATGTACAACTAGTATTAATTCTTTTAGAAAATGTCTTAAAAATTTTTATTTATTCGCACTAAAATTTTTGTTTAGTGCGAATATTTCTAATTTAAATGATTAGATAAAAAAATACTTGTAAAATCATAAAAAACCTAAAGTGCAGATAAAATCTGAAACTTTAGGTTTTTTTATATTTCAAAAATTTAATTAAATATATAATTTAATAAAAATCCGTACACCTATTTTATAGCATAACTGTAAGGAAAAATCAATAGTAAAAAATAAAAAAATGAGCATACTAAAAACATAGAAAAAGGAGAATTCATTAGAGAGAACTTAATTACAGGATTTAAATTTTTTTATTAAATTATATATTCAATAAAAACTAAAATAATAATTGTTATTATAAAACAAAATGTTTTATAATAACAATAAACAAAAGGAAAGGGGAAAGAAGATAAACCAAAAAAGATTAAAAAAATTAAAAGAAACAAAGGAGGAAAAAAGAATGTTAAAAAATAAAAAGCGGAATAACATTAATAGCTTTGGTTGTAACAATAGTAGTGCTTTTAATATTAGCAGGAGTAAGTATAAGTTTAATACTAAATAACAATGGAATAATCAAAAAGAGTAAAGACGCAAGAAGAGAATATAAACAATCACAAACAAATGAGCAATCAGATCTAGATAATGTATCAAGTTGGATAAATGATGTAGTATCTGGAAAAGGCAAAAAACTAACAGGAGAAGAATATACAACAGAATACACAAAACCATATTTGCCAGGAAGTGATTTTTCTGTATTAGAAGGAACAACCCTAGCAAATGGATTAGTCGTAAGAGACGGTGCTGGTAATGAATATGTATGGGTGGAAGTGCCAACAAGTATATATGATAATGAAACATATAATACAGAAACAGAGACAGGAGATAAAAAGCCAGCAAACAAAGAAGAAACAAACAAAATAGAATACTGCTTAAAAAAATATACGAGTTTATACAGTCAAAGTGGATTCTCAGATGAATATATAGAAGATTCAACACCAGGGTGGTTTGCAGATAAAACAGCATATGATAATGCAAAAAATACAATGCTAAAAAGTGTATATGAAAATGGTGGATTTTATGTAGGAAGATATGAAGCAGGAATAAATGAATCTAGAACTTCAAAAGAAACTGAGCTAACAGCAACACCAGTATCAAAACCAAATATGTGTCCATACACATATATAACAAGAACACAAGCAAAACAATTAGCAGAAAAAGTAAATTCAGGAGGATATACATCAAGCTTAATGTTTGGAATCCAATGGGATTTAATGTTAGCACATATACAAAATAAAGGTGGAGTTGATGTAACAACTTTAACAAATGACAGTACAAATATAGGAAATTATAGCAATAACAAATGGAATATAACAAATGACAAAGCAAAATATACTACAAATAGAACAGAGTGGAATAATTGCCCATATCAAAAAGAAACAGGAGAGCCAATATTATTAACAACAGGAGCAAGTGAAACATTTGCAAAAATGAACATATATGATGTAGCAGGAAATGTAAGGGAATGGACACTAGAGTATTGCAGTACCTTTGCTAGCTATCCTTGCGTTAATAGAAGTGGCAATTGCATCGACGACGGCACTGTCGGTAGAGCTTCTCGCTGTGGCTGCGCTCCTGTAGGCGACAGCAACGGTGTTGTTGGTTTTCGTGTCACGCTTTATTAGGTAGACCAGGTCTAGAGCGTGAGAACCAGAGTGAAGAAAAAATACCAAGTAGATATAATAAAGACTGAGAAAAGCAAAAGTCAACTAATAGCGTGGCGCCACTAACGTGGCGCTCCTTCTATATTTTAAGACAATACAGTAATTGTAAATTGATAAATAGACATTTTCTCAAAGGATTTATTAAGACATTATCACAAAAAAATTATAATTTTTTAAAATTTACAAACTTTTGTTTGACATTTTGTTTCTTTTATGATATTATGATTGCAGAAAATAATTTAGGAGGAATAATAATGTCTAGAAAAAAGAGACCTAATGAGTTAAATAAGAGAGAAAAAGCGATTTTAAAATTTATTGAAAAAGAAATACAAGAAAATGGTTATTCGCCATCAGTAAGAGAAATTGGAAAGGCTGTTGGATTAAAATCAACAGCAACAGTACATGCTTACTTGGAAAGACTAGAGAAAATAGGACGTATAACTAGAAAAAATAAAATGGGAAGAACACTACAACTATTAAAAGGTGGAAAGCCATATCGTCCAAATGGAGAAGAGAAAAAAGAAGAAAAAGAAGTATATACTGGAAAAGAAATGGTAGAAGTACCTGTAATTGGAAAAATAACAGCGGGAGCTCCAATCCTAGCAGTAGAAAACATAACAGATACATTTCCTATTCCACTTGACTTTATAGGAAATAACACATGCTTCATGCTAACTGTTAGAGGAGAGAGCATGATAGAAGCTGGAATACTAGACGGAGATTATATACTTGTAAAAAAACAAAATACAGCAGAAAATGGACAAATAGTGGTTGCTTTAATAGGGGATGAAGCAACAGTAAAAACCTTCTACAAAGAAAAAGACCACATAAGACTACAACCTGAGAACAGCACAATGGATCCAATAATAGTACCAACTTGTGAAATATTAGGAAAAGTAGCAGGTGTATTCAGAAAAATGTAATAAACAACAGAAAATAATATGTAAAGACAAATAAAGATGGAGAAGTAATTATGAAAAGAATGAAAACTTTTGGAATGTACCTTTTATGGTTTGTACTATTATATATGTTTGTTACAGTTTCAGCATATGGATACATAGAAGCATCATATAAAGGAATAGATGGAATAATAATAAAAGACGACAAAATGTTAATTACAATAGATGAAGCAGAAGCAACAATAGTAAATGGACAAATTAAAGGACAAATTAAGAACATTAGTCAAGAAGATATTGGAACAAAATACATAAAAATAGACCTTATATCAAAAAAGGGAACACTTATATTAACTAAATATATACAAGTAGATGAACTAAAAGCTGGCGAACAAAAAGAATTTAACTTGATGTTTAGAGCAGAAAATATAGTAAAATACCAAGCGCAGATAACAGACAAAGCGGAACTAAAAGAAGGACTATCAGAACTAGTAAAAATAGGAGACTTAGGAAATGATGGAGCTTCTAAAATAGCTTTATTGTTAGCAGCAGTTATTTTAATAAAACATTTACTATAAAACGTAATAGAAAACGAAGAAAAGATGTATAATAACAAAGAAATTATACATCTTTTTAAAAATTGGAAAGATAAATTAATAATATTATAAAAAATGTTTGAAATTTCCGTAAAGATGTAATATAATTGTAATAGTTTCGCAACAAAAAAATGAAAGGGAGATTCACATGTTTGATTTTGGACAAGATATAGGAATAGACTTAGGAACAGCAACTGTAATTGCTTATGTAAAAGGCAAAGGAATAGTTTTAAGAGAACCATCAGTAGTTGCAGTAGATAAAGAAACAGGAGAAGTTCTAGCAGTAGGAAAAGAAGCTAGAAGAATGTTGGGAAGAACACCCGGAAATATAGTAGCTACGAGACCTTTAAGAGAAGGAGTAATATCAGACTATACAGTAACAGAAAAAATGTTAAAATACTTTATAAACAAAGTCTGCGGAAAATATATTTTTGCACCAAGAATTATGATATGTGTTCCTTCAAGAGTGACAGAAGTGGAAAAAAGAGCTGTAATAGATGCAGCAACACAAGCAGGAGCAAGAAAAGTATATTTAATAGAAGAACCATTAGCAGCCGCAATAGGTGCAGGACTGGATATATCAAAACCATACGGAAATATGGTAGTAGATATTGGAGGAGGAACTACAGATATTGCAATATTATCTCTTAATGGAACAGTAATAAGCACTTCAATAAAAGTTGCAGGAGACAAGTTTGACGAAGCAATTATAAAATATATAAAGAAAAAGCATAACATCATAATAGGAGAAAGAACAGCCGAAGATTTAAAAATAAATATAGGATGTGTATATCCAAAAATACAAGATGCAGAGATGGAAATTAGAGGAAGAGACCTAATAACAGGTCTGCCAAAAACAGTAACAGTATATTCAAGTGAGATGCTAGAAGCATTGACAGAATCAGCAGAACAAATAGTAGAAGCTGTACACTCTATACTAGAGAAAACACCACCAGAGCTCTCAGCAGATATAAGTGATAGAGGAATATACATGACTGGTGGAGGATGTTTAATAGATGGATTAGACAAGTTATTACAAGAACGTACAGGAATCAATGTAATGGTTGCACAAGACTCAGTATCTTGTGTTGCATTAGGAACAGGCAAAGCACTGGACAACTTAGATTCATTAGAAGGAAAAAAATAAAGGACAAAATTGTGCCTATGTTTTAAGAAAGGACTACAAAATGAGAATATTAAAAGATTTTAAAATACCAAACTTTAAACTAAAAAAAATAGAAATGAATGACATACCAGATATAGAAAAGGTAAAAATTGATTATGAAAAAGTAAAAGAAGTAGGGGAAAAGAAAAACAAAAAACAACCATATGATGCAGGAACTTTTACAACAGTAAAAGACATATTTGTAGAATCAATGAAAAAATATGCAGACAACACATTAGTTCTTCAAAAGCCAAGTCATAAAGAACCATACAAAGAAATAACATACAGACAATTTGGAGAAGATGTTGTATCATTTGGAACAAAATTAATAAAAATGCTTCCTAAAAAAGCAAAAGTAGTAATAGTAAGTGAAACAACATATCAATGGTATGTGTCATACATGACTTTACTTTGTGGAGATACAGTTGTAGTACCAGTAGACAAAGAATTACCAGATAATGAATTAGAAAATGTAATAAACAGAGCAAAAGCAACTGCAGTAATATACTCTGCAAAGAAAAAAGATTCAATAAAAAAGGTTGAAGGAAATGTTCCAACAGTAAAATATTTCATAGAAATGGATTCTGATGACTACATTGTAGACAAACATATGGGCATGAACTATTTAATAAAAGAAGGAAAAGAAATAGTTGACGCTGGAAGCACAGAATTTATGGATATAGAAATTGATCCAGAAGAATTTAAAATGTTAATATTCACATCAGGAACAACTTCAAAATCAAAAGGAGTAATGATATGTAGCAGAAACTTGGCAGCAAACATAAATGCAGTATTTGCATATGTAAAATTGACGCCAGCAGATAGACTATTCTCTATATTACCATTACACCATACATACGAATCAACAATAGGCTTCTTACTACCATTTGCAACAGGTTCATCAGTTGCAATATGTGAAGGATTAAGATATATAATTCCAGATATGCAAGAAGCAAAACCAACAGCAATGCTTGCAGTTCCTTTATTAGTTGAAAACTTATACAAAAAAATAAATGAAACTATAAAGAAAAGCAAAAAAGAAGGAATTGTTAACTCTATGATACATGTTACAAATGTTTTGAAAACAGTAAACATAGATATCAAGAGAAAGGTATTTAAAGAAATATTAGATAACTTAGGCGGCAACTTAAGAATAATAGTATCAGCAGCAGCTCCAATAGATGCAAAAATTTGTAAATGGGTAGAAGACATTGGCATAGAATTCTTACAAGGATATGGACTTACAGAAACAGCTCCAATAGCTGCACTAACACCAGAGTTTGAACCATCAAGATATGCTTCAACAGGAAAAGCAGTAAAAGACACAGAAATAAAAGTTCTAAATCCAAATGAAAATGGAGAAGGAGAACTATTAATAAAAGGACCAACAGTTATGCTTGGATACTATGAAGATGAAGAAGCAACAAAACAAGCAATACAAGATGGATACTTCCATTCTGGAGATATAGGAAGAATCGACGAAGATGGTTACATATATATAACAGGAAGATGTAAAAACGTTATAGTAACACAAAACGGAAAAAATATCTATCCAGAAGAAATTGAGCTAATGCTAAATGATATACCGGAAATATCAGAATGTTTAGTATATGGAGAAAAAGAGAAGGAAGATAAAAGAGATAAAGAATTAATAATAACAGCAAAGATTATTCCTGATTACAAAAAGATAGAAGAATTACATGGCAAAGATTTATCAGAGGAAGATATTCAAAAAATTATATGGGATAAGGTAAAAGAGAATAATAAAAAGCTTACATCATATAAAGCCGTAAAGAAAATTGAAATAAAGAAGGATGAATTCGAAAAAACAACAACAATGAAGATAAAAAGATACGCTGAAATGAACAAAAAATAGACAAAAAGAAGAAAAAACACTTTTGTAACACTTTTGTAATAAAAATGTTACAAAAGTGTAAATAAAAAACTGCCCGTAAGTATTGTATTTTTTTGTTGAATAATATATAATTAGCGTATATTATAGCGAAACATATGAAGAGGAGGAATTTTACAATGTCTAAATCTGGCATAGTAAATGTAAGAATGGTAATAACTGAAGAAAAGATATTATCAAATATATCAAAAGTCCAAAAAATGATAGATCCTAACAGTAAAAAGCAGATAATACAATTAGAAGACGATGCATATTTCAAAGATTTAGTAGAATCTATTAAGACGTACTTAATTGAATATCCAAAAAAGAAAAATTTCCCAAGTAGTGTATATAGAGCAGCTTATGGGCTTGTTGAATTTGCAACAAATGAATTTGAAGAAAATACAAAACAAATAGAAGAGCTTATAAGACAAAGAGAAAAGAACATAGCATTATCAGGAGAACTAAAAAATGTACTTAGCATTGTTGTAAACAAAGAAGATGGATGGAAGGATTCAATAAAAGAAGTTTCATCAGAATTCCCAGAAGATATAATAGAAACACTAGGAGTACTTGGAAGATCAAAATCAGATAAATCTCAAAATTATCATGACGCATTAAAACTAATAAATGCTAGAATTGCAAACCTAGAATCAAACTTACATATAGAAATAGATATGGAAAGAATTGAAGATAGATCAAAAGCATTAAGCTATATAGGAATAGAAGTTGCAGATGCTCTAAAACTAATACCTACTCCAAGAGAAGAAATAGAAGAAACTGTAAATACAGAAAAAATAGCAGTAGAAGAAAAAATACAAGAACAAACACCAATAGCAGATACCCAATACTACGAAGAGACAAGAGTAAATGTAAAACCTTCATTATGGCAAAGATTTAAACAAAGTAAATTTGTTCAAACAATAAAATATATAATGAAAATAAGAATTGTACTAGACGTACCAGCATTACCAAGCGGAGACGAAAGTAAAAAATAAAAAACGAGAACCTAAATTTGTTAAAAGTTTAGGTTCTTTTTGAATGTCAAAAAAATAATAACTATATCAAATGAAATTAAACAAAACTATTGAAAAAAAGTAAAGCATATAATATAATTTTGTCCAAAGGAGGATGCGGTATGAAAAATAAAAAGAAACTATTAATACCAATAGTATTAATTATAGCAATCGTTATAATTGCCATAATATTTAGTCAAATGAACAAGAAAGAGCTACTATCAGTAAAGTCTGAGAAACAATTAATGAAAATATATGAAGGGTACAATAACTACAGTTCGGATGGATATTTTAAATTTTTTGCAATGCCATTATATGGAATCTTAGATTTAAATGTTTTATCGGGCAGATATGACAAGGCTTATATTCCGTTTTATGGAGATACTTCACTAGACTCTACAACCGAAAGCAATACAACAACATCCTCATCTACAAAAGAACATTCAACTACAAATTTACAAGTAGAAAATGTAGATGAAGCAGACATTACAAAAACAGATGGAGATTACATATATTCAATATCAGAAAACAAAGTAATAATAACAAATGTTCAAGACCCAACAAACATTAAAATAGAAAAAGAAATATATACAGATACAGATTATGTGCCAGAAGATTTGATGTTGTACAAAGAAAAGCTAATAGTAATATCAACACAATATTTGAACCATGCAAAAAGCAACACAATGGTAACAGTATATGACATAACTACAAAATCAAATCCAAAACTAGTAAAAGAATATACATTGCTAGCAAGATATTACACATCAAGATGCATAAATGGAAAACTATATGTTATATCATCAGAAAGGCTAAGAAAAGTAGGCGACAACATAGTAAGAGAATATATCGAAAACGATAATCACAAAGAAATAAAATTAGATGATATAAAATATTTGAAGGACGTAAAATCAAATAAACAAACAATTATCTCAAAACTAGACTTAGATAAAAATGATGAAGTAAAAGTAAAATCATATTTGTTTGACATTGAAAATGCATACATTTCAGAAGAAAATATATATCTTCTAAATGAAGACTATGAAAATAAAGCAAATGTAAAAGAACCATTAAAGCACCTATTTGGACCAGGTGGAATAATAGGATTTATGAATTACATGGTAGAGGAATACGATAGTTATTCGTATGGCGATTACACCAATATTTATAAATTTAAAATCAAAGATGATGGAGATATTCAATACAGCAACAGAGTAAAAGTAGAAGGAACAACAATAAACCAATTCTCGCTAGATGAATATGAAGGAAATCTAAGAGTAGGGCTATATACAACAAAAGGATCAAGAGTAGCCGTGTTTGATAATAAGCTAAAACAAATAGGTGAAACAGATTATCTATCAGAAGGCGAAAAAATGTATTCTACAAGATTTGCCGGAGAAAAAGCTTACATGGTAACATACAAAAATACAGATCCATTGTATGTAATAGATCTAAAAGATCCAGCAAATCCAACAGTGCTAGGCAAACTAAAAATTCCAGGATACAGCACATATCTACATCCATATGATGAAAATCATATCATAGGAATAGGAATGCAAACAGAAGAAAAAGTAAATAGAAATATTTATGGAAGAATTACAAGTACATCAGTAACAATAACAGGAATGAAGATGGCGTTATTTGATGTATCAGACGTAAATAATCCAATTCAAATTTCACAAACAATAATAGGGGATAGAAGAGCAACATCAGCAGTTCTAACAAATCACAAAGCACTATTATTTTCAAAAGAAAAAGGAATAATAGCAATTCCAGTAGACAACTATCCAAGTGATGTAGAAATAAGTACATCAAATGGAGAAGATATTGCAACTTTGGTAAATAGTTATAAAAACTACAAAGAAGAATACACCTCAGAAGGTTATTTTGTTTATAATATAAACTTGACAGATGGATTCAATTTAAAAGGAATAATTAATCACGACAAAACAACAAATTACAAACCATATTATTATAATAGCAAATTACTAAGAGGATTATGGATTGAAGATAATTTGTATACAGTATCAGAATCTATGATAAAAGTAAATAAACTAGACAATCTAGAAGAAATATCAAAGCTAGAAATAAAAGGAGGAGAATAAAATGGCTGGTGAAGTAAAAGAAAAGAGTAGAACAGGAATGAGTGTTGCAGCATTAACATTAGGAATAGTATCAATAGTATTTGGACTATTTTGGTATATATGTATTCCAACAGGAATATTAGCAATAGTATTTGGAGCAAAAACAGCAAGAGAAATGGGAAGCAAACTAGGAAAAGCAGGATTAATTACAGGAATTATAGGACTTTCGATATGTGCTTTTCTATATATATCAATGGTTCTTCTAATATTAATAGCAATGTAATCTAAATCAAACATAAAGGTGCAGGTTGGAAACAACGTGTTCCAACCTGATAAACATGAGGAGGAAAAGCAAAAAAATGAAAACAGCAGAGCAAAGTGTGCAAAAGATGAGCAGAACTAAAAAAATACTACTATCAATATTGATAGCAATAGTAATATTAATCATAAGCCTTATAACTTATGAGGCAATCACAGTAAACAAAACATACTACATAGGAGAGAAAAATCTAAAAATACCAGTATTTGTATATCATGACATTGTCAATGATAAGAGTCAAATAGAATATGACTATATGCAAACAACAACAGAAACCTTTGAAAAGCAACTTACTGGTTTAACAAGATTAGGCTATAAACCAATTACATATCAAGACCTAGTAGAATATAAAGAAGGTAAAAAAGCAATATATAAAAGAAGCTACATAGTTACTTTTGACGATGGCTACACGGGAATATACGAAAATGCATATAAAATAGCAAAAAAGTACAACATACCGATGACATCTTTTGTAATAGATGATTGTGTTGGAACACCAGGGTATTACACATGGGAACAAGCCAAAGAAATGCATGATAGTGGGCTAATTTCTATATATTCTCACGGTCTAACACATTGTAAATATAACGAAGTATCGCCAGAAGATTTAGTAACACAAACAAACAAAGCATATGATAATTTAAGAAACAACTTACAAGATCCAAACCTTCTAAAAGTATTTACATACCCATATGGATTATATACAAATGAAGAGCTTGACGCACTAGGAAAAGAAGGATACATACAAAACTTGACAGATAATAAAATAAATAGAAGCAAAAAGCTTAATTTATCAGGATTACATAGAGAATACCCATTAAACAATCCTGTATGGAAAATGATACTAAAAATAGAATACAGAAGCATGAGATACCCAGACTAAAAAAAGAACCCAAATTGTTAAACAAAAGTTTAACGATTTGGATTTTATTTTTTGTTTAAATGTAATTTATTTAAAACATTTGCAACAGCATGAACAATCTTTGTAGAATGTTCTGCCGCAATATTCTTACCAATGGCTTTTCCACCGACTGTAACAGAAGCGACAAGAGCACTTATGATAAACTGCAAATCCACAGACAAGTTATATATTGAACCAATCTTTAATGCAATCAAAGCACTTATTGAACCACTTAAAACTCCACAAATATCGCCGACTATATCAGAACCAAAATTAGCAACCTTTGCTGAATTACGAATAAGCTTTACAGAAGTTTTTGCACCTGTAACTCTTTTACTAGCCTTAGCGTGAAACTCATCTTCATCTGCAACAGTAACTGCAACTGCAATAATATCAAACACTATACCAATAATAATTACCAACAACAAAATTAAAATCGCTGGGAAAAGAGATAAATTACTGATTGCGTTAGTTGATATAAATGAAAAGGCGATTGACAAAATAAATGTCATAACAAAAACGCTAACAATCCATTTTACATTAGAGTTGTTAGCAGACTTTTTTGTGTCTTTATTTGATTTTTTTGAATTTACTTCTTTATTTTCTGAATCCATTAATTTCTATCTTTCTAAAAAAATGATTTAGATGGTAAAATTATAAGTAAATTTTACGGTTTGAGGTCTAGCCGAATTTCTCTATTTGCTACTTTACATTGCTATAAAGCAGTTTCCTTTTAAAGCAAATATTCCGGTGTCAGGAATGCCAGATTGCCACTTAAATCCGTACCTTAATCCCTATAATTTTATGCTTCTAATGAAACAAACATTCTAGAAGTTTTCCTTGAAATACTTTTCTAAGATTAGTCCCTTTTGCAACAGAAATTTCATATACAAAGATGAATATAATCCCAATGCTGTCACTCAAGACAGGCTACGCTATGTATTAAAACATAGGTTACACTTAAAATGTAGTTCTTTTTAAGCCTCCGCGATAATAGGGTTGGAATATGTATGCCATTACACATTTCCCTAGAATCTTACTCCCTGCAAACACGCAAAACTGGCATTTCGCGCACAAACAAGGAACTTCAACGATGTGCCCTTTAGTGGATTTTTAGCCCCACCCTCATAATAGAAAGCATTACTAGAATAATGCACCATCAATTATGATTATAGCATATAAAACAGCAAAAATCAAGTAAAATCCATCGACAAATATTTCCAAAAATAGACTCGCAAATTAATTGAAATTTTATATTGCTCGTGATATAATACGAAAAAAGATAAATAAAGGAAAATGATATATGAATAAAAAACTAATTATTACAATGATAGCAATAGCTTGCACAGTTGCAATAATAATAGCAATAGTATTAAGCATAGCGCTAAAAAAGAATGATAATACATCCAAAAATCCTAATACAACAGAAGAAAAAACGCAAGAAGAACTAAAAAAAGAATTTAACAATTTATTTAATAATAGTGTGGAATTTAATGGCTATGACACTAGTAACATACCAAAACTTGTAGAAAATAAACCTATTGTATATACAACATATGAACTTGAAGAAAACAAAGAAGACAAATATGAAGTTGACATGCATATACCAGTAATCAACATTAAAAACGATGTTGGAAATGAATTTAATGCAATAACACAAACCATATTTGCAAACAAAGCAATGGATATTCTAAAAAATTCAAAAGTTTATACGATATACAGCATAACATATACAGGTTATATAAATGGAGATATATTGTCAGTAATAATAAAATCAACATTAAAAGAAGGAACAAGTGCGCAAAGAATAATTGTGCAAACATATAATTATGATTTGAAAACAGGAAGAAAAATCAAATTTGAAGAACTATTAGCGCAAAAGCAAATTAGTATAAGTGAAGTCTCAAAAAAGATAAATACAGAAATAACAAAATCAATAAAAGAAGCAAACAAAATTCAAATATCAGGATATCAAACATACACAAGAGACCTAAATGATGAGATATATCAAATACAAAATATATCTACATTCTTTATTGGTCAAGATGGAAAGATTCGTCTAGTATTTGCATATGGAAATAATAACTTTACATCAGAGATGGATATAATAGAAATATAGAAAGAGCAGGAAAATGTCTAAAAATATTTTAATTACAGAAAAGCCGTCAGTAGCACAAGAATTTGCAAAAGTGTTAAACGTGAATACTACTAGAAGAGACGGTTACTTAGAGGCAGAGAATTGGATAATAACATGGTGTGTTGGACACTTAGTAACAATGTCATATCCAGAGAAATATGATGAAAAAATGAAACTTTGGAGACTGGACACATTACCATTTATGCCAAAAGAATATAAATATGAAGTAATTCCAAATGTACAAAAGCAATTCAACACAATACAAATGTTATTAAATAGAGAAGATGTTTCTACAATATATGTTGCTACTGACTCTGGAAGAGAAGGGGAGTACATATATAGACTAGTAGAACAAATGATAGGAGTAAAAGGAAAAGACAGGAAAAGAGTTTGGATTGACTCACAGACAGAGGAAGAAATAAAAAAAGGAATAAGAGAAGCCAAGGAACTTACAGAATATGATAGCTTAGCAGACAGCGCATATTTAAGAGCAAAGGAAGATTATTTAATAGGAATTAATTTTTCAAGACTATTAACAATCATATATGGCAAAAGAGCTGCAAGCAAATTGCAAGAAGATAGAATCTCCATATCGGTAGGTAGAGTAATGACTTGTGTTTTAGGTATGGTAGTATCAAGAGAAAGAGAGATAAGAAATTTTGTAAAGGTTCCATATTATAAAATAGTAGGAGAATTTGGACCAAAAGACAGCAGTTTTACAGCAGAATGGAAAGTCACAGAAAATTCTTCTCAAAAAGAGTCTGTGAAACTTTATAATGAAACAGGATTTAAAAAAGAAAAAGATGCTAAGAACTTCATAATAGAGTTAAGTAACAAAAAGGCAATAGTAAAAGAAGTAAAGAAATCAAAACAAAAAGAAAATGCACCATTACTATTCAACCTAGCCGAAATTCAAAATGAGTGTACAAAAAGATTTAAAATCAAACCAGATGAAACATTAGAGATAATACAAAATTTATATGAGAAAAAGCTTGTTACTTATCCAAGAACAGATGCGAGAGTGCTATCAACAGCAGTTGCAAAAGTAATAAGCAAAAACTTAAATGGAATAGCTAAAGGATTTAAAAATGAAGAAATCCAAGGCTATATAAAGAAGATGGTTGATGAAAAATACTCAACCAATTTAATAAAAACTAAATATGTAAATGATAGTAAAATAACAGATCATTATGCAATAATTCCAACAGGACAAGGATATGAGAACTATGAGAAATTACCAGACTTACAAAAAGAAGTATATAAACTTATAGTGAAAAGATTTTTAGCAATATTCTATCCTCCTGCTGAATTTAACAAAGTGTCAATCACAATTCAAGTAGAAAACAAAGAACACCAGGAAGAATTTAGTGCGAGTGGAAAAGTTTGTTTAAAACAGGGATATTTAGAAGTACTAAAAAATAAAAATACACCAAAAGAATCCACAGATTCTGCAGAAAAAGTGGAAAACAATGAAGAAAAAGACAATCTAGCAGTATTTGCTCAAATAAAAAAAGGACAGGAAATAGAAGTTGTAAATTATGAAACAAAAGAAGCTCAGACTAATCCGCCTACAAGATACAATTCAGGTTCTATAATTTTAGCAATGGAGAATGCAGGAAAGTTAATAGAAGATGAAGAATTAAGAGAGCAAATAAAAGGTGCAGGAATTGGAACAAGTGCGACAAGAGCTGAGATAATAAAAAAATTAGAAAAGATACAATATATACAAATAAATGATAAAACTCAGATTATTACTCCGACACAAAAGGGAGAAATAATATATGACATAGTATATAATGCGATGCCAGATATGTTAAATCCTAAACTTACAGCAAGTTGGGAAAAAGGGCTAGATATGGTGTCAAAAAAAGAAATTGAATCAAATGTATTTATGGAAAAGCTAGAAAAATATATACAAACTAAATTTGATAAATTGATAGTAAAATATTAGAGAGAAAGGATTGAGGTAATCTATGAAAATTGGTTTAGCTTTAGCAGGTGGAGGAATAAAAGGAGCTGGACATATAGGCGCAATAAAAGCACTAAAAGAAAATGGAATTGAAATAGACTGTGTAGGAGGAACAAGTATAGGAAGTATTGTTTCTGCACTCTATGCTATGGATTATTCAACAGACGAAATGCTTAGATTATTTAAATATTTTGCAAAAGACATAATGAAAATAGATCCAAAGTATTACTGGTCAAATGTAAAGAGTAAAAGAAATTTTATGGGTTATGGACTACTTTCAGGAGAAAGAATTGAACAGGCAATAGCAGAATGTGCTGAATTAAAAGGCTTAAAAAACATAAAAGACATAAAAATGCCAATTTGTATGCCAACCACAGAAATAACAGAAAGTAAAAAATATGTATTTACAAACCAAGAAACGCAAGACGAAACGAAACGAATAGAATACATAAATGACATTCCACTAGGAAAGGCTGTACGAGCTAGTGCAAGCTATCCGGGAGTGTTTGCTCCAACAGTATTTAAAGGACATAAATTTGTAGATGGAGGAATATTTGATAATCTTCCAACTCATGAAGTAAGAAAACTAGGAGCAGACAAAGTGTTATCAATAAGATTCAGCTCAGAGAAATTTTACGATCCAAAGAATTTATTTGAAGTAGCACTAAAATCTGTTGATTTGTTATTTGATCAAAGAACTGCCTCGGAAGTAGCAAGCAGTGATTACGCAATAACATTGGACTTACCAGAAGCAAATGTATTTAATATTAAGAAGATAGATTATTGTTATAACCAAGGATATATAACGACATTAGAACATATGAAAGAAATAAAAGAAATATTTAAAGAAAAATAAAAAAGGACCCCTGAAGAAAAATCTTCAGGGGTGTCTGTTTGGTTAATTGGAAATCTGCTTGTCCAGCATAGCCTGAGCCATAGCTGCGACATCCTTGGCAGGATCCTTGCACAAAGTCATGAGAATGTACTTTTTGGTCACGGGATTCGATGCGATAGCCATACGCAACGCATGAATCGGGCTCTGGGACAGCTTCTCCTGAGTTGCAGCATCAATGTTGTGATGCCTGGCAACGTTGAGAAGAATAACCAGAGAGTTGCTCTTAGCCAGATTTGCCAGGGCAATGTCCGGCGTCTTGGGATTCGTGGACAGAGCGTACTGAACCATCCGGTTCGGTTTCTCGGACAGCTTTTCCAAAATGTCCTCATAGTGAGGCTCGGTAAGAGCCATCGCAAGAGAGGTCAAAACTTCCGAAGAGTCATCCTCGGCGAGTTTTTCGATAATGTCAGGAGTGACACTATCGTGGAAAATGATCTGAGAGCGAACAGACGGAAAGTGGCAGTCTGTCAGCTGCATGAGTACTTGGTTTTCAGTGTTTTCGTTTGCCACAATGGCGCTCAAAGTTTCCTCTTCCTGAGACGTCCGAGCAAGATGCTCGAGAGTGTCAGGGTCCTTACACAGGGAAGCAAATTCCCACTCGCAAATAGACATGTTTTTTCCTCCTTATTAAAGTTCTTGAAAAAACTACAGGTATAGATTTTTTTATCCCTATACCGAGGATAAGATATAAACATTATAACACAAAATACGTTGTTATGTCAATTAGTGCAAATCTAATAGTTAATAGGTGCTAAACTGTAGAAAACTTAACAAAACTATTGCAAAATTTTGGATAAAATGAAATAATATAGAAAAGTTATTAAATAAAAATTTTCTAAAGGAGATAGAAAATGCTAAGAGAAGTAAAAGAGATAAAAGTAGAACCTTTACAAAAACAAATGGAAAAAACAGAAGATTATATAGAAAAGAGAAAATTAAGTAGCCAAATAAGCGAAATACAAAAAGCCAAAACTATAAGCGAATTAGGGCTTACATTTGATCAAGCCGTCAAACTATTAAAAGAACACGATATTCCGATAACATTAGGAGAGGAAGATAAAGAAATAACAGAAAGGGAAGGCGGATTTCAAGGATTAGAAGATTTTATGTTGGTGCATTTAACAGAATACGAACCAACACAAAATAGAATAAAATCGCCTAAAGAAGCTGGGGCAAGGATTGAACTAACCGAAGAAATTCAAGGAAAAGAATATGAATACACTATTCCTTGTGATAGAAATACAGTTCACTTTTGTGTAAACAACGAAGTAAATGCAAAACATCGGCAGGCTAAATGTAGATGGAAGACCTTATGCTATACTAATACCAATGGCAGATATACCAAAAGAAAGACTAAAAGGTGAACCAAATGATATGTATGTAGTTAACGGAGGTGTAGAGATAACTCCAAATTCGTACATATTGTGCCCACAAGGAAAAGGGAAAGAAATAAAAGAAAATAACCCAAATGCAACAGTAATAGAATGTGAAGGCAAGGAAATAAATGGATATGCAAAAGCATTTTTGTCCACAATAGGGTATAAGCAAACAGACACAAACGCTTTCGGATTTTGTGACCAAGATGAAGTCGAAAAGCAAAGAGCAGATGATTTTCTTAGAATTATAAAAGAAAATGGAATACCTAATGTCCCACACTTTCTTAGTAAAGAAGAGACAGAGGAATCTAGGTATGCAAGATTTAACCGAGAAATAGCAATATCTCATATAATAAAAGACAATGGATTAATAAATAGTGAAGAGGATAGTACTAAAATATTAAAAGATGTACTAGAACGTAATCCATTAGAATATCCAATTGAAAGTAAAGAAGTTATAGAATATATAAAAAATAAAATGGAAGAAGAAGGACTAGATCCAACAAGTATAGTTGATAGGAAAGCCATAAGATCAAACGAAATAATTCAGCAGGCTGTGCAAAAAATTGTTAGAGAAAAAAACAATGATGGGATAAAACAAATAAAAGATGACTTTGATAAATGGGCAGAAGAAAGAAAAGCACAAGAAGGAAATATCTCGCTAGAAGAAATCTACAACAAATATGAACAACATATAAAATTGTTTCCAACTAACGGCAACATATTTGCAGATGTTGCAACAGAACTAATAAAGCATACCAAAGAAAAAAATCCTGAAGAAGCAAAAAAAATGGGAGAAGAAATATTAGTATTTGCATTAAATGAAAGAATTAAAACAGACAAAGAAGATGCGAAAAATCCAGAAGAGGGGCAGGAAAAAAGAAATAAAGAAATAAGAATTAGAGAAATATGGGACAAAGTAGGCAAAGAAATAGGACTCCCAAGAATGATGCTATATGAAGGAGAACTAAGAGATGCAAGGTGCATTGGAGAATGGCCAAAGGTAACAACAAAAGGAGTAGAAGTGCTACCACCACCTCCTTCTAAAGAAGAAATTATAAAGCTATCAAAAATGCCACCACCACCTCCAGCGCCAATGATAAATATATCAGACGTAAAAGGAGCCATAGGAGAAGTACGAAAAGGAGAAGTTGTAAAAGCTAGAGAAACCTTAGAGAGAACAACAAACAAAGAAAAAAGCACAGAAGAAAGAGAAATATAAAAGGAGAAGAAATGTTAGAAAATAAAACAGATGATAATATAATGTATGCAGAATTATCTGAAATACTAAAAATGATGGAACCAGAAGAGGTAAATAAAATACCCAAAAAACTCTTAGAAGTTATAGAAAAAGAAAAATCTAATACATACATTCCAAATTATGATAGCAAGATAGAGCTAAATAGCCAAAGCATCAAAAAGGAAACACTAGCAATGTTAGCTTTGCTATACATAAATTATTGGTGCGAAGATGAAAATGAGAAAAAAGAATATTTAAAACTAATAGAAAAAAACGAACAAAAATATCAAGTAGAACTTAACAAAAAAACAGACATAACAAAATTCTTTGAAAGTGAGAAAAAAGAAAGAATGCAAGAACAAAGTCTAACAGTAGTAGAAAACAAGAACTTGATAACAAGAATAATAGAAAAAATAAAAAAATTATGGAAAAAGAGTAAATGATAAAAAAGCAGTTTTGTAACATGCTAAGGAAAACAAACGATGGACTACAACTAGAACAATAAAAATAGAAAGGGAAAAAATGACGACAGAAGAATTCTTAAAAAAAATTAAGGAGAGGGGAGTTAGTGTTGAAGAAGCTCCGAATCTAATAAAAAAAGCTAAGCAAGTAGGCCTACCATCAGAAATAATAACTGAAATAATACTAGAAACAAATAATAAAGAATTTATACGCGAATGTGCTAATGATTCTGACACACCAGTTAGAAGCCCTGATAGAGTAAGGCTAATAAAAGCAGTAAATGACTCTGAATTCACCCTTGCAATGTTATTAGAAAAAAAAGGAATGTTCATGACAAAAGAAAAAGCAGAACTAATAAAATCATTAGATTCTCCAGAAGAAATAATTACGTGTCTAATAGCAAAAGAATTGCAACTTGATTCTCATATAAAGGCAAATATTGTAATCGAAAAGCAAGATGTAGAATTAGTAAAACAATGTTTAAAAACCCCTCAAATAATGTATCCAGAAGACATAAAAAGAGTTTTGCAAAGTGTAAAAGACAAAAACGTTTTAAGAGAATTCTTAGATGAAGTTGCAATGAGCAGTCACAAAGTAGCAATAATAGAAACAATAGGTGATAAAGAGTTTGCAAAAAGATGTGTAAAAGACAAAGGCCTTGTTGCATATCAACAAAAAGACCTTATTGCATACATAAATGACCCAGAATTCACAATACAGTGCTTAAGAGATAGAGAGATAAAACTAAACCAACAAGATAAAGTTGAGCTTATACAAACAATAGAAGAACCATATATTATAAAAGAATGCTTAAAAGACGAGAGGCTAGACCTATCTCCAGCAAGTAAAGTAAAACTAATAAAAGCAACAAGGGATGAAAAAACAATAAAAGAATATATGGAAAACCCAGAACTAGGACTGAAAAAACAAGAAAGATTAGTTCTTGCACTAGAATTTGGAAATGATGACTTAGTCCAACAATTAATGGCAGAAACAACGCAAAAAGTGAAAGAAATTAAAATTCCAGAGGGAATGACAGTTGGGATAGAAATAGAAGCGGCAAATTTAGAAGTAAACAATTCTATCTTCAAGAGATGGAAATCAAAAAAAGAAGAAAGTGTAGAAAATGGAGCAGAATACACATCTCCAATACTAACAGGAAGCAAAGGAGATAGCGAAGAAATATATTTTGTATGTAATGCACTAAAAACAATGGGAGCAATAGTAAATGGAGAATGTGGAGGACATATTCACATAGGAGAAAAATTCTTAACAACAGCACAATCATACAGAAATTTAGTAGAACTTTGGTGTAACTCAGAAGAGATATTATATGCAATTAGCAACAAAGAAGGAGAAATAACAAGAATGGGGGCAGTCGAAAAACATGCTGTACCACTTTCGGGAAAAGTAGAAAATGCGTTGAAGAAACAACAAATATATGTAGATGACAGAACTAGAGAATGGGATTTACTAATGGAAATAATAGACATACAAAAAGATAGATATTCTAGTATTAATTTTAAGAACTATAATCACAGAATAAAAGAAACAATAGAATTTAGATTATCAAATGGAACATTAGACCCTGATGTATGGGTGGAAAACATAAACCTTTTTGGAGGAATAATGAATTCTGCAGAAAGATTAGCATCAATACAAAAAAAGCAGACAAGAACTCAAGAAGAGGAACAATATCTTCGTGATTTCGAAGAACTAAAAGACCCTACAATTACGCAAGAAGAAAAACTAAAAAGACTATTAGCTCTTGCAATACCAGAAGAAGACAGACACATTTACCAAGCAAGATATGATACAAATATGGCAATGCTAGAAAAAAGTGGATTAGTATTATCAGAAATAAGGGAAAAAACAGCCAAAAAACCAATAGATATAGGAAGAATAGAACAATCATTATTTACAGGAGAAAAAGCAGTGAAAGCACAAAGTATTATAGAGGCAGAACGCAGACTAGAACAGGATAGGTGCCGAAATGCGCAAGAAACAGAACTAGAAATATAATTAAAGAAAAGAGGAAAACATGGAAGATAATTATCCAAAAGCATATAAAGAATTATATGAAATAATAAAAAACATTTCTTCAGAAGACTTGTCGAAAATACCAAAAGAGATACTACAAACAATAATAGATCAAAAAGACGATGATTACAAATTTGAATTTAACGGTGATATAGACAATTCAAACTTATTAGAAGAAACAAGAGCACTTCTAGCAGTAATCTATAAAAACTATTGGACAACACCAGAAGAAAGAAAAAGAATAGAAGCTAAAATAAAAAACGACTTGAAATAAAAAATAAATCCATAAGGAGAACATGAAGGTTCTCCTCACTTTTTTTATGTAAAAAACATAGTATATAACATAATCAATAAAAATAAAACTTTAGAGAGGAAGGATATATATGAGTTATTACATAATAGAAGGTGGAAAAAAGCTTGAAGGTGAAGTAAAAATATCAGGTTCTAAAAACGCATCATTACCAATAATTGCAGCAACAATACTAAATGGCAAAAAAAGCAAGATCTACAATGTGCCAAACATCCATGATATGCAAATAACATTAAAAATATTGAAATATATAGGTTGCAAAGTAAGTAAGAATAATGATAAAATAGAGATAGATTCAAGATACATAAAAAAGAAAGAAATACCAGAACAGCTAATGCGAGAAATGAGATCAACAGTAATACTTGCAGGAGCAATACTTAGCAGGTTTAAAGAAGTAACATTCTCATATCCGGGTGGATGCGATATTGGAGCCAGACCGATAGATTTACATTTAAAAGCATTTAAAAAATTAGGAATAAATATTGACGAAGAATATGGATTTATTAAGTGTAGTTGTGATAAAATAGTAGGTGCAAATATAGACTTAGATTTTCCAAGCGTAGGAGCAACAGAAAATATTATTCTGGCATCTGTGTTAGCAGAAGGAAAAACAGTAATCACAAATGCAGCAAGAGAACCAGAAATAGTAGACTTAGTAAAAATGCTAAATAAAATGGGAGCAAAAATTACAGGAGAAGGCACAAATGTAATAGAGATAGAAGGGGTTAAGAAACTTCAAGAAGTACAATATAGAGTAATGCCTGACAGGATAGAAGCGGGAACATTTTTGTGTGCAGGAGCAATTACAGGAGGAAGAGTAACAATAAAAAATGCAATGCCAGAACAGCTAGTACCAATAATGTCAAAGTTAGAAGAAGCTGGATGCAAAATAACAGTAGACAAAGATAAAGTCGAACTAAAGGCACCGCAAAGATTAAAGGCGGTAGAAATAAAGACAATGCCGTATCCAGGGTTCCCAACAGATATGCAATCAATATTTGGAAGTGTATTATCAGTAGCAAAGGGAACATCAGTAATAACAGAAAACATATTTGAAAATAGATTTAAATATCTATCAGAATTGCAAAGAATGGGAGCAAAAAACAAACAAAAAGGAAATGTTGCAATAATAACAGGTGTAAGAAAATTATCTGCTGCAAGTGTAAAATGTACAGATTTGAGAGGCGGAGTTGCAACAGTTTTAGCAGGATTACAAGCAAAAGGAAGGACAAAAGTTACAAATATAGAATATATATTAAGAGGGTATGAAAACTTAGACAAAAAACTTAATAAATTAGGAGCAAATATACAAATAGAAGAAGGTGATTAAATGAACAAAAAACCAAAGAAAACTACTAAAAATTTGTATGACTTTGATTATGAATCAAAAAAAGAAAAAAAGATAAAAAAGAAGAAAGCAGATAAAAAATCTGCTTCAAAAGCTGAGCAAAGTGGACAAGCTGAAAAAAAGAAAAAATATGAAGATGAAATAATCATAGGTGTAACAAGGCTTCCTGACAAAAAAGATATACACAACAAAAAAGAAAAAAAGGCAAAAACAACAATAATACCAAAGAAAATAATACCTAAAAGCAAAAAGACAAAAGAAATAAAAAACACAAAACCAAACAACGCAAAGCCAAAGAGCAAGAAAATAAAAGTGTTGATAATATCAATATTAGTATTAATAGCGATTATAGCAGCAATGTTATCTCCACTATTTAATATAAAAAACATTCAAGTAGTAGGAAATACAATATTATCATCAGAAGAAATAATAAGTATTTCTGGAATCAAAACAGAAGAAAATATGTTCAAAGTGATGAAATTAAAAACAATAGACAGAATAAAAGAAAATGCTTACATAAATGAAGTTGCAATACATAAAAAATTGCCAAACACAATAGAAATTCAAGTTAAAGAAAGAAAGCCAAGTTTTATGTTAGAATATGGCAATGGATATGTTTATTTAAGCAACCAAGGTTATATGTTAGAAATATCAAGCATAAAAAAAGATATTCCAACAATTTTAGGAACAACAACATCAAAAGAAAATTATAAACCTGGAAATAGGCTAAATAAAGACGACTTGGAAAAATTGGGAACAGTCATAAAAATAATGGCAGTTGCTAAAACACATAACATAGAAAATTTGATAACAACAATAGATATTAGTAATTCGGACAATTATACATTAAGACTAGAACAAGAGAAAAAGACTGTATATTTAGGAGATTGCAGTTATTTAGAAACAAGAATGTCGTCACTAATGAGCATATTAGAAAATGAAAAAGACATAGAAGGAGAAATATTCATAAACATGAATATAAACACACGTAAGCCTTATTTTAGAGAAAGTATTTAACAAGGAGTGAGAAAATTGAACAAAAAGCAAATAGCAATAACATTAGGAATAATGTGTTTAATATTAACAATGACAATCGTAATTCAAATAAAAGCAGCTAATAATGCAAATAAATTAGTTTCGCCATCTTTCTCAAATAACGATTTGAGAAACCAAGTGCTAAAATGGAAAGAAAGATATGATAGCACATATGCAACTCTACAATCAGCAGAAAAAAAGCTAGAAAGTGTAAGACAAACTGCAAGTGAAAACACGGATGGCTCAGCTGAAAAAGAAGAACAATTAAAGAAAAACAACATACTTTTAGGATTAACAGACGTAACAGGAGAAGGAATTATAGTAACAATAAAAGATAACAACAATGTTTCGACAGACAGCACTATAATAGATCCTAGTTACTACTTAGTTCATTATGGCTATCTTCTAAAAATAGTGAATGAATTAAAAAATGCGGGAGCAGAAGCAATATCAATAAATGACCAAAGATTAGTGTCAACTTCTTCAATTACATGTGATGGAAATGTAATAAGTGTAAACGGAGAAAAAATAAGCTCACCATTTATAATCAAAGCAATAGGAAATGCGTCATTCATGAATTCGGCACTTTCAAGACCAGGCGGAACAGTAGAATACTATAATAGCTATACACCAACATCAATCAAACAATCAAATAATGTAACAATAAAAAAATATACTGGAGTAATAAATTCAAAATATATTCAATATGCAGAATAAGAGGTGATAAAACTTGAAAATGAAATTTGATAAAGGAACAATAACAATGTCAATCAGCATACTAATAATGTGCATTTTGCTAGTGAGCGTAATGTGCATACAATTCAAGACAGTTGAACAAGTAAATGAAACAGACATTGAAAATATGAGAGAAGCGGAATTAAGAGAGCAAATATCAACATGGAAAAGCAAATATGAAGAGGTCAATGAAAAACTTACAGAGACCAACTCTAAAATTGAAGAATACAATGCAAAAATAGAATCAAATGATGAAGCCTCTGAACTATTGGATGAAGAATTGAAAAAATCAAACCTATTACTAGGAACAACCAATGTAGTAGGAGAAGGTGTTGTTGTAACACTTACAGACAACCAAGAAAGACAAATACAAGCAGATAATTTAGTAGAGTTAATTAATGAACTAAGATTTGCAGGGGCAGAAGCAATATCAATAAATGGTGTAAGAATTTTAAGTATGACAGACATTGTTGATATAGATTCATATATATTAATAAAACCAAGACAAAGATTGATTTCACCTTATGTTGTAAAAGCAATAGGAAATCAAACATACTTAACAAGTACATTATGTATGAAAAACAGTGGATTTATAGACAGTTACAAGAACAGTGGAAAAACTGTAACACTAGAAAAACAAAGAAACATAAAAATACCAAAATATTCAGAAAACATAGATATAAAATATATGAAGGAGGTTGCAGGAGAATGATATTAGTAGCAATAATATTAGGATGCGTAATAGGAGCATTAATAGGACTATTTGCACCAATGGTGTCATACACTTATTCAGGATATCTAGCCATAGCAATAATAGCTGCATTGGACTCAGTATTTGGAGGAATATTAGCAACATTAAAAAAGAACTTTAACCTAACAATATTCATAACAGGATTCTTTGGAAATGCTATACTTGCAATACTACTTACAATATTAGGACAAAAGTTAAATGTGGACATATATCTTGCAGCAATAGTAGTATTTGTAGGAAGAATATTTACCAACTTAGCTATCATACGTAGATACTATGTTGATAAATTTATGAAAAAAATGGAAGACAAAAAAGGAAAAAATAAAGCAGATGGGAATACAGAAAAAGTGACACAATAATACATAAAAAATAATAAAAAAACAAATTACAATAGTTTTGGAAATTTTGTTACAAAAATATTACAAAATTATGACAAAACTATTGACTTTTTTTGCAAAATATAATATTCTTATCTAAAATAAAAAGCAATAAAAATGGAGGAGTTAGTTTTGGCAATCGGTGATATAATTGTGGGTATAGACATTGGATCCTCGAAGGTTAGCTTAGTTGTAGGAGAAGTCAACAATTTTAACCAAATAGAACTTGTCTATACGGTTGAACATAAGTGTAAAGGTATTAAAAAAACAAAGATAATAGATGAAGATGAAATAGCCAATGCTATCATAAAATCGATACAAGATGCAGAAAAAGAAGCTGAAATCAAAATCAACTCTGCTTACTTAACAATATCAGGGAAATATGTAACAATAGTACAAAATAGTATTACAAAAAATATAAAAGATAAATTTTCAGGAGTATCTGCAAAAGACGTATCTTCTGCATTACTTCAAGTAAGAGATATCGATGTACCAGAAGGACAAAGTATAATCGATATAGTAACTGATAAATTTATATTAGATGATGGAAGAATAGTTGAAGATCCAGTAGGAAACCTAGTATCAGAATTCACAATAAATGCACAAGTTATATTAGGAGACAAAGACTATATCAAACAATTATCTAATATATGTAAAAAAGCAGACATAGACATAGACGGAATAATACCAGTAACACTAGCAGAAAGAAATTTAATATTAGACAATAACGAATTAAATGATAATGTAATGATAATAGATATAGGAGCCGGAAATACAGAAATAGGAGTATTTGAGGGAACAGCCTTCAAATATACAAACACAATACCACTAGGAGGAGACAATATAACAAAAGATATCCAAATGGTATTAAATATTTCTGATACGGAAGCTGAAAAATTAAAAAGACAATATGGATTAGCAATGAAATCATACATAGATAATGACAACGAAATTGTTTTGAATTCGGTAGAAGACTCAAAAAATAAAGTTATTAAAAGTTCAGAGCTAATAGAAATAATAGAAGCAAGAATCGAAGAAATATTTACACTAATAAATAGAGACATAACAAACCAAGGAATAAAACCTAGAATAAATAATGTAATATTAACAGGTCAAGGAATTACCAACATAAGCAAAAGCGATGTGGCAGGAAAAGTAATTCTAAACATACCAGTGAAATTCGCAACAGGAAGATTAATCAGTACTGTAAGACCTGAATATAGAACAGCATATTCATTAGTAAGATATATAGCTGCAAGACCATTTGCAAAAAGTGTATCAAGTAGCATAGACTCAAATTCTAATGAAAACTTTTTCACAAAAGTAATAGATAGAATAAAAGAATTTTTCTATTCATAAAACATAAGAAATAAAAAATCAAACAATAAAAAATAGGGAGGAATAAACTTTATGATGATGGATAGCGTAGATGAAAACACAATGTTAGACGGAACAGCAACAATAAAAGTAATAGGAGTTGGAGGAGCTGGAACAAATGCAGTAAACAGAATGGTTGATTCTGGAATAAAAGGAGTAGAATTTATAGCTGTAAACACAGATAGACAAGCATTACTTCTATCAAAAGCTGCATCAAAAATTCAAATAGGAGAAAAAATAACAAGAGGATTAGGAGCTGGAGCAAATCCTGACATTGGAGCTCAAGCAGCTGAAGAAAGCAAAGCTGAAATAACAGAAGCTTTAAGAGGAGCAGATATGGTATTCGTAACTGCCGGAATGGGCGGAGGAACAGGAACAGGAGCTGCACCAATAGTTGCATCTTGCGCAAAAGAAATGGGAATACTAACAATAGGTGTTGTTACAAAACCATTTACATTTGAAGGAAAGAAAAGATTAACACAAGCTGATAGAGGAATCGAAAGCTTAAAAGGAAAAGTAGACACACTAGTTGTTATACCAAACGACAAACTACTACAAATAATAGATAGAAAAACATCAATAGTAGAAGCTTTTAAAATGGCTGATGACGTACTAAGACAAGGTGTACAAGGTATATCAGACTTAATTGCAATACCAGGACTTGTAAACCTAGACTTTGCAGATGTAAAAACAATAATGCTTAACACAGGAATGGCTCACATGGGAATTGGTAGAGCATCTGGAGAAAACAGAGCAGAAGACGCAGCAAAACAAGCTATCCAAAGTCCACTACTAGAGACTTCAATAGAAGGAGCTAGAGGAGTAATAATAAACATTACAGGTGGAAGCAATTTAGGACTACACGAAGTAAACACAGCAGCTGAATTAGTACAAAGAAGTGTAGATCCAGAAGCTAACATTATATTTGGTGCTGTAATTGATGAAAGCCTAGATGAAGATATAGTAATCACAGTTATAGCAACAGGATTTGAAAAAGAAGATGACAAAGTTCCAAGCCTAAGTGATATAACAAGCAAATCTTGGTCACCAAAGCCAATGACTAGTTCATCAGTAGAATCAACAAATTCAAATGGAGATTTAGACATTCCAACCTTTTTAAGAAAAAATAAAGGAAAATAATGAAAAAATATAAGTAAAAAAGAAGAAATAATCGCAATAATGTAGATTATTTCTTTTTTTCGCGTTCATAATACGACAGCATTTTAAAAAAATACAAAGTATAATAATAAGTGCAAATTAATTAAGAAAAGGATGAAATAAATTGACCATATACTTAGATATAATCTTATGCGAAAATTTATTGATGAACTACATTATACTATTTGCAACATATGTAATAATAAAGCCAAAAACCAAACATCCACAAATAAGAATGATTCTATCAAGCTTGTTGGGAAGTATATATGCCATAATTATATACTTGAACATATTATCAATTTATACAAACTTACTAGCAAAGATTACTTTATCGGTGGTCATGGTCTACATAGCCTTTGCACCGCCTAATATAAAACAACTTTTAAAACAAATATTGATATTTTACTTGGTATCATTTATATTTGGCGGATGCACATTTGCTTTAATATACTTTCTAAAACCAGAAAATGTAGAAATGAAGAATGGAGTATTTGTCGGAATATATCCAATCAAAGTTGGGTTGATAGCTGGAATTATAGCTTTTATCATAACACAAATAGCATTCAAAATTAATAAAAGCAAATTAAATAACAAAAACACTTTTATAGAAATAGAATTATACAACAAAAATAAAATGACAAAAGCAAGAGCGTTACTGGATTCGGGAAATATGTTAAAAGAACCGATAAGCCAGAAGCCTGTAATTGTAGTAGAAAAGGCAATATTAAGCAAGATAATACCAGAAGAAGTTCTGAATTATATAGAAAGGATGGTGGGAGGTGATGACCAAGAAAGAAATGAAATGCAAGAATACTTATCTAAAATAAGAATGGTGCCATTTATGTCTTTAGGAAAAGAGAATGGAATGCTAATAGGAATAAGATTGGATAAAATAAAAATTAATACAGAAGATATAAGATTAGAAAAAGAAAATATAATTGCGGGAATATATGAAAAGAAACTCACAAAAGACAATAAATATAATGCACTAATAGGACTTAATTTATTGGAAGGAGACCAGGAAAATGAACCTATTACAAATATTAAAAAATAGTGCGAGCATAATATATGCTAAATATTTAAAGAATAACGAAATTGAAAACATGCCTATATTTTATATAGGAGGAAGTCAAACATTACCTCCACCTTTAAATGCGGAAGAAGAAGCAAAAGCTCTAAAAAAGTTGGCGCAAGGAGATAAAGAAACACGACAACTACTAGTGGAAAGAAATTTAAGACTAGTTGTATACATAGCCAAAAAGTTTGAAAATACAGGAACAGGTATAGAAGATTTGATATCAATAGGAACAATTGGACTAATGAAAGCAATTAATACATACGATACAAGCAAAAACATCAAACTTGCCACATATGCGTCGCGATGCATAGAAAATGAAATTCTTATGTATTTAAGAAGAAGCAATAAAATAAGAGGAGAAATCTCAATAGATGAACCGTTAAACCAAGATGGAGATGGAAATGAACTATTATTATCTGATATATTAGGTACTGATAATGATAGTGTATCAAGGGGACTGGAGGATGAGGTAGATAAAAAACTATTAAAATCTGCAATAGAAAAACTAAATACAAGAGAAAAGAACATCATGGAATTACGATTTGGATTTATTACCGGAAATGAAAAAACACAAAAAGAAGTAGCGGACATGATGGGAATATCGCAAAGCTATATATCAAGATTAGAAAAGAAAATAATAAGCAAAATGAAAAAAGAAATAATGAGCAAAACAGGATAAAACAGTATAGAACCTCCATTTTTGGAAATAATGTAATTAGCATTAAGTTCCAAAGGAGGTTTTATTTTGGTAAACAAGGTAGAAATATGTGGTGTGAACACCGCAAAATTGCCTGTGCTATCAAACGAAGAAAAAACTAAACTTTTAAAAAGAATAAAAAATGGAGATCAAAAAGCAAGAGAAGAATTTGTCAATGGCAATTTAAAATTAGTATTAAGCGTTATAAAAAGATTTTATGGAAGAGGAGAAAACCTAGACGATTTATTTCAAATTGGGTGCATAGGATTAATTAAAGCAATGGACAATTTCGACTTAAGCCAAAATGTACAATTTTCAACATATGCAGTACCGATGATAATAGGAGAAATAAGAAGATATTTAAGAGATAACAATATGGTTAGAGTAAGTAGATCAGTGAGAGACTTGGCATACAAAGTTCTTGCTATACGAGAAAGGATTCAAAAAGAGGAACAAAGAGAAGCAAACACGGAAGAAATAACAAGAGAACTTGGAGTTGAAAAAGAAGAAATCGCTTTTTGTTTAGATGCAATTCAAGATCCGATATCTTTACAAGAACCAGTATATGGGGACGACACGGAAAAGATTTTTGTAATGGACCAGATAAAAGATAAAAAGAATAGTGATGAGATGTGGGCGGAAAACATAACTATAAAAGAAGCAATGAAAAAGTTGAGAGATAAAGAAAAATTAATTATAAGCAAAAGATTCTTTGAAGGTAGAACTCAAATGGAGGTTGCAGAAGAAATAGGAATCTCGCAAGCACAAGTATCAAGACTTGAAAAAAGTGCAATAGATAGAATAAAGAGAATATATAAATAGTGACTAGTGATAGTCATTATTTTTTTGTTGGTTACATATATTATATAGAAGAAAATGAAAAGGGAAGGAAATGCAAATGGATGGGAAGGGATTAGACTTTAAACATAAAGAAGTTATTAATATCAATAATGGAAAAAGAATGGGATACGTCCAAGATGTATGCGCGGATTTACAAACGGGCTCGATTACTTCGATAATTGTTCCGGGAGAAAATAAATTTGCAAGCATGTTTTCAAACAAGAATGATATAATAATACCTTGGGAAAAAATCCATTGTATTGGAGAAGATACAATATTGGTGGATGTATAAAAAGGTATAAATTTTGAGTTTGAAAAAAATATGAAAAAATTTTCAAAATTTCGACAAAAAAGTATTGACTTTAAATAATTCTTATGGTATTATATAAAAGTACTGAGAAACAACTGAAAATCATATATATTTTTAATATATAAAATTAGTAAAGAAAAAGCAATTTAAATCAAAAAACAGCGATTACTAGTTTTTTATTTTGCACCTAAAACAAGGTGAAAAAATATTTGAAAATTTTAAAAAATGTATTGACAATCAGAAGTTAAAGAGGTATAATAAAAAACGTTACATGTAAACAAAGAACATGTTAACGAAGAGCACATTGAAAAGTAAACAATAACCTTTGAAAAAAGACCAATAGCGGTAGTTATTTGTACTACCATAAAAAACAAATTAATGAGCTAAAACTCAAATCAATTAAGATTTA
>JABLTK010082772.1_pt1 | contig 81459 bp, 50 predicted proteins | sample 7160131 | NCBI WGS metagenome assembly JABLTK01 (sample SAMN14651221, study PRJNA627086) | human gut metagenome | isolation source: feces | host: Homo sapiens | reverse complement strand
ATTATTGCAAAAAAAACTATTACTATATACTTTGCTTTTTTCTTTTTATTACAACCTCTCATTTATAAACTCTCCTTTAGCATATTATAACATATATATATACAAAAACAATTAATTTTTTATTAAATTTATTTCATTTACTAATATAATTTCTTATACAAATTACTATTTATCGTTACTGTCTATCAAATTTTTCATTTCTTTAAGTTTTGTTTCTAATAATTTTTTATCAATTAATTTTAACTTATATTCAGAAATCATAGTCTGAGACATGTTTTTACTAATTGAATATTCAACAACATCTTCATCTTTAGAACTACATAATATAACTCCAACACTTGGATTCTCTTGTTCTTTTTTTACATCTCTATCTAGGGCTTCTAAATATAAATTCATTTTTCCTAAATATTCGGCTTTAAATTCTCCTAATTTTAATTCAAATGCTACTAGACAAGATAATTCTCTGTTATAGAATAGTAAGTCAATAAAGAAGTCATGATTTCCAACTTGAACTCTATATTCATCTCCGATAAAAGTGAAATCTTTACCAACTTCTAATATAAAATCTTTTAAGTTCTTGATAATTGCATTTTTCAAATCTTTTTCGGAAAATTCATTTGGTAAATCTAAAAATTCTAAACTATAAGTATCTAAAATTTTAGTGTTTGGATAATCATCTTCATCTATAGTTTTATTTACTGTTGGCAATTGTTTTCCATCCGAAAGCATATATCTTTCATAATATGCTGATGATATTTGTCTATCTAATTCTCTTTTTGAATAATTATTTTTAATAGATAATTTTAAATAAAAATGTCTTTCTTCTTTGCTTTTAGCTCCACTTAAAATCAGTAAATTGTTTGTCCATGACAATTGCGTCACCAGTGGTGTCGCAATCTCATCATCTTTATAAGTACTATAAAATTGAATCATACGTTCTATATTTCTTTTAGTAAATCCCTTTATATTAGGATAATTATTTTTCATAAAATCTGAAGCTTTTGTTGTTATTTTATCACCATAATTACTATTTTCTTTTAGTTCATATAGGAATTTACCGACTTCTAAATACAATAAAATCATTTCTTCATTTACTTTTCTGTAAGCATTATTTTTTCGCTTTTCAATCATTTCAATAATTTGATTAAAATTAATATCTAACATATATAACCACATCCTTAAAATAAGTTATTTGTAATTTTAAACAAATTATATCATTTAATTTGATAACTTTATATACTTTCATTGAAATTTGTGAAAATTTTGTATATAATGTTTTTAGAAAGAGAACTTAGTTCGTAATCTGTTGTTTATTCGCTCCAGAATCTTAAAGAGATACACTTAAAAGTGTATCTCTTCTTTTGTTAAATTTTAAACCCTTTTCCGATTACCTCTCTAGCATTCATTATTATTATAAAAGCCTCTTTATCTATCTCTTTTGCTATGCTTTGCATCTCATAAGCTTCTGTCCTCGAGCCCACACATAATAACGTAAGTTTTTCTTGATCTGTATACATCCCTTTTGAAAATAATCCAGTACTCCCCCTATTGATACTCGCTGATATTTGACCTGCGATTTCTTCGTATTTAGGTGAAATTATAAATATGACTTTAGTAAAATTTACACCTTCAAAAATTAAGTCTATCATTTTTCCCATTAAGAATATTGCTATTGCGGAATACAATCCAATTTCTATGTTTTTAAAGAATATTACATTTAATGCAATTACAACTGTGTCAACTGCCAGAATTAAACTGCTACTTTTATATTGTTTCTTATATGCTCTTATTATGTGCGACAGTAAATCAGACCCACCTGTTGATGCATCAAATTTTAATATTATAGCTGTTCCTATTCCTGCAAAAACGCCACCATATATACATCCTAGAAATCTATCATGTGTTAACGGTGTTATTTTATCTATTAAATCTATCATCAGCGAAAATACTATTGTTCCATATATTGACCTTGCAAATAATTGCTTCCCTATCTTGAAATACGCTATTATTAATAATGGTATATTTAATGCAAACACCGTCACTCCCATCGGAACTTTAAAGAAATAGTATACTATTGTTGCTATTCCAGAAAAGCCACCTGTTGAAAGTTCATTTGGCAATAAGAATAACGACACTCCTGCTGCCATTATTGTACATCCTAAAGCTATTATTACATATTCCTGAATTGTCTGTACTATTTTATTTTTCATAAAAAAATCACCTATATTACCATTATTGGCAATTATAGGCAATTTTATTCATTATGCTGTTTCTAGCACATTTACTTTAAATTTCCCTTCTTTGATTTCATCATTTTCTTTTGCAGTTGCAATTAAAGCATATGTATCTTTTAGCTTCTCCAAATTTTCTTTTTTATGTCCAACAATATTGTTTATGTTCTTAGAATTAGCTTCTATTTCCACTTTAATTACTTTTGCATTTATCTTTTTTATTTCATCAACTATTTTGTCATACCAAATAGCATCTTCTACTAATTGTCCAAAGGCTGGGTGATATGGTCCTGCAACGACTTCACTTTCTTTGTTTTCCGAATCTGTTATAGTGTCAGTATTTTGGAGTCCAACTCTAATTACTCTGATATTTTTTTGCTCAAATAATTTTACAATTTCCTTTGATCTTTCTACCGCCTGGCCCACTGTTAAAGGTGTAAAATCTCCTTTGTTAAATTCTTCTTCCAATTCTGTTCCCTTAATTACTAGTACAGGATATATTCTTACCATTTTGGGTCTTAGTTTTATAATGTCTTTTGCACTTTGAATGTCATCTTTTTCTGTACTATCTGGAAGTCCAACCATCATTTGATGTCCTAAATTAAATCTATAAAAACGTATTAGCTTTGATGCTTTTTTTACATCTTCAAAACTGTGTCCCCTTTTGCATCTTGCTAGGATGTAGTTATTAGTAGATTGCACTCCTAGTTCTATGGTTTTTACATTGTATTTTTTTAGCATACGAAGTATATCTTTATCAATCGCATCTGGCCTTGTTGATAATCTAATGCTATCTACCTTTTTTTCTTTTATATATGGCTGTACAGCACTAAGTAGTTCTTCTTGTTTTTCTCTTTCTATTGCAGTAAAGCTTCCGCCAAAGAATGCTACCTCAACATAATTGTTTTCATTTTTGAAGTTTTCTAGATAATATTCTATTGTATTTGTTACATCTTTTGCAGTTACCTGCTTTTTCTCTCCGCTTATTGTTCTTTGGTTACAAAAAGTACAACATTTTTTACATCCTAAATGTGGTACAAATATTGGTATAATATATTCTTTCTTCAATACTATTACCTCCTTATATATACCATTTTATAGCGTTTCTAGTGCTTTTCCTGCTGCATCCATTTCTGCTTGTTTTTTTGTTTTGCCTTTTCCTACTGCTAAAACTTTTCCATCTAATTTAACTTCTGCTGTAAATGTCTTGTCATGGTCTGGACCTGTTTCATTTATAATTTCATATTTTATATTTACATTTCCATTAACCTGTAACTTTTCTTGCAATACTGTTTTATGGTCCTTTATTCCAACATTTTTTGTTGCAATCTCTATTTCTTCCTTTAAATTGCTAATTATAAATTTTTCTGCTTCTTCTAATCCAGAATCAAAGTAAATTGCTGCAATTACTGCTTCTACACTATCTGCCATTATTGCTATTTTTCTATTACCTTGATGCATTCTTTCGCTTTTTCCTACATATAAGAAATCACTAAAATTGTGCTTATCTGCAATCTTGTATAGACTATCCTCGCAAACTACAGTCGCTCTAACTTTAGTCATTTCTCCTTCTTTTAATTTTGGATAATTATTGTATATATACTTACTTGATAAAAATTCTAATATACTATCTCCAAGGAATTCCAACTTTTCATTGCTCTGTATATGATTTTCATATGCATATGAAGTATGTGTTAATGCGTTTTTTAGCAATGCCTTGTTCTTGAATGTATATCCAATATTTTTTTCTAAAATTTCAAGCTTGTCCATCTTTTCACTTCCTTTCTATCATAAAAATAAAAAGAAAGGTCGAACTAGAAGCTAATAAAAGTTATCCTTTTATATTGCTTTTAGTAGCTTCAAACAAAAACCTTTCAAATTTATTTTTTCTTATGCAACATGTTCCTTTATATAGTCGACTACGTCACCTACTGTAACTATCTTTTCTGCATCAGCGTCAGGGATTTCTGTATCAAATTCTTCCTCTAATGCCATTATTAATTCTACTATATCTAGTGAATCAGCTCCTAGATCATCTATAAAAGATGCTTCCATTGTAACAGCTGTTTCAGCTACTCCTAATTGTTCTACTATTATTTCTTTTACCTTCTCGAATATTTCTTCTGAACTCATTTACAAGTTCACCCCCTCTCAAAATTTCTATCTGCCTATACATACAATAATACAAGTTTGATTAATTGTCAAGTAAAAATAAAAAATATTATTGCCTTTTTTTTATTTAAGTGTTATTATTTTAATAGTATTAACAGAGGAGAAAAAATATGAAGGGTGAAAAGTTTGATTTTTATGATTCAAGCTCGATTAAAATTTATAATCTAGACCAGAAGTTACGTTATGAATTAATGATCTTGGATAACCTTGATGCAATGACAAAAGTTCATTGTGAAAATGTTGGTAATCTTACCGGAAGAATTTGCCAGAAATTACGTTTAAACAAGAAATTCACAGTGTATGCTATGATTTGTGGCTATCTACACGATATTGGAAAAGCTTATATTCCAAAGGAAATTCTTACTAAAGATGGACCTCTTACAGAAGAGGAATTTGAGGTTATGAAGACTCATACAACTATTGGTTACAACGTTTGTATGCGAGACTTAAAATTACGTCCATATGCAGATGGTCCTTTATATCATCACGAAGCATTAAATGGTTCTGGCTACCCAAGTGGATTAACTCAGAAGGATATTCCTTTTGTTGCAAGAATCATACGTGTTGCAGACGAATATGATGCATTAGTAACAAAAAGGCATTACACCACTCACGTTCATATTTCTGATACATTAAAAGATCTTATAAAAGATACTCTTCCAGAAGACGAGAAAAAAATTGCCGCACTTGGCCAGTTATCAGAGAATTCTAATGTTGGAAAGATTAGTCCTAAGATATTACGTACTTTATGCAAGCTCGTAATCGAAGATACAATTTATGAAATAAGTATTGTATGTAACTATGTAGATTATTTAAAGGAAAATATTAAAAGATTAGAATTAATAGATTCTTACAGTAATAAAATGCAATCTGCTGTTACTGATAAGAAACGCAATTATTATAAAGAAGGAATTGAGATGTTATTTTTGACAGGAGAAGATTTTCAAAATTATCATGATATTCTTGGAGAATATCGTCAAACTCTTGCTCAAAAGGAACAAAGAATAGATGATTTATATAACGAAATAAAAATAATTAAGAAACTAAAAGTTTAACAGCTTTTAGTTTCTTCCATTATTATAGTAGCTTTTATTATTCTCCTAATCCAAAACTTACCCCTAAAGCATTATTTATCTTGTTCATAACTTTTATATCGTCAATATGCCCTATTTTCTCTTTTAGTCTGCTTTTATCAATCGTTCTTATTTGTTCTGTAAGCACAATAGAATCTGTTTTTAACTGAGAATTTTCTGGACCTATTTCTATATGTGTTGGTAATTTATTTTTTCCTATTTGAGAAGTTATAGCAGCTGCTATAACCGTTGGGCTGTGCCTGTTTCCCATATCGTTTTGTATTATAACAACAGGTCTTATTCCTCCGTTGTTCCGAACCAACCACAGGGCTTAAATCAGCATAAAACATATCTCCTCTTTTAACTATCATATTGCTCACTCCTAATATTTCTGTAACTAAGATTTGTTTTTTGATATATTTTAACTACTAGTTTAAGATAAAAAACTATATTAATAGTCAGTTTCTATCTCATTATATATTATGTTTATTTCTTCTTTTTTGTTATTATCATATATTATTAGTTTTGTTGGTTTTCCTGTTTTTTTGTCTAAATATAGAACTTTTTGTTTTTTCTTATTTTTTATTTTCATCATTTTACCATTGTTTTCTTCTATTGATGTTTCGTTTGTTGTTTTGAATTCTTCTATAAATGAGCTCAACCATAAATCATTGTTTTCTAAGTTTTTGTAATCACTGTAAGTCTTGGTTATATTTAACTTGTCACTCTGGATTTTTAAACTTCCATTATTGTATGTAGTCTTGATTCCTTTAATACTTTCTGGTTCCAGCACTTCTTGTACATCTTCTTGCGAATTATGAGTCTGCTTTAAAATATACTTGTTGCTATTTTTATTGCTATTTATTGTAACTTCTAAAGTTGCTCTATAAGAACTAATATTTAAAATATTATCACAAACTTTATCTCTAATTTGATTATTTATATTATTCCCTTTTTTTAAAGTTTTATAATTGTTTTTTGTAAAAATTATAAATAAAATTGCTATTAAAATAAAAAAAGCACTAGCAATAAGAATGTATATTTTCTTTTTGCTATGCTTATCTTTCTCTATTTTTAACATATTTTCACACCTCATATATTGTTTTATACAATTATATTTTGTATAAGCAAATATATGATTATAGTGTGCTAAAATATTCTTTTAAATAATCTACTACTTCTTCTCTTGTCTCCAATGTGTTCATATGGTTTCTAAATTGACTTGAGTCTTTTAAGCTTTTGGTATATGCTGAAATGTGTTTTCTCATTTCTTTGATTGCAACTCTCTCTCCTTTTTCTTCTATCTCCAAATCTATATGTTTTAGAATAGTATCTAGTCTTTCTTTATTGCTTGGTTTTGGAATTCTGTTCCCAGTTTTCAAATATTCTAGTGTCTGACTAAATATCCATGGATTTCCAAGTGTCGCTCTTCCAATCATAACTCCATCGACTTTGCTAAACTTCAATGCTTTTTCTACATCTTCTGCACATTTTAGATCTCCGTTTCCTATCACAGGAATTTTTACAGTTTCTTTTACTTTTTTGATTATTTCCCAGTCTGCTTCTCCTGAGTAATATTGACTTCTTGTTCTTCCATGCACTGTAATTGCACTTGCTCCCGCCTGTTCTATAATCTTTGCAACTTCTAGTGCAACAATATGCTCTTCGTCCCATCCTTTTCTTATTTTTACAGTAACCGGTACTTTTGAGTTTTTTACAGCCGTTTCAACTATTTGCTTGACTACTTCTAAATTCAACAACAATCTGCTTCCATCTCCATTTTTTACAACCTTTGGAGCTGGACATCCCATATTTATATCTACGATATCAGCAAATTCACTTACATATTTACTTGCATAAGCAATAGATTCTATATCACTTCCAAATATCTGCACAGCTAATGGTCTTTCTTCTTTGCAAGTTTTAAGTAGCAATTTTGTTTTTTCATCCCCATACAAAAGCGCCCTAGCACTAACCATTTCAGTATATACTAAGCCCGCACCTTTTTCTTTGCATATTAATCTAAATGGCAGGTCTGTGATACCTGCCATTGGTGCTAGAAATATGTTATTATCTGTTTCTACATTTCCTATTCTCAAAATATTCTCCTATTAATTTACAAATATTGCTTTTTGTCTTCTTCCACTAATATTCAATAATAATCCTATAAGTATTAGGTTAGTAAGTAGTGAGCTTCCTCCATAGCTTACGAATGGAAGTGGAACTCCTGTTATTGGAAGCAATCCCATTGCCATTCCTATGTTTTCAGTCATGTGAAATATAAATATTCCTGCTATTCCCATGGATATATATGCTCCAAGGCTATCCTTTGCTGTTTTTGCGATATATATTGCTCTTGTTATTAATATTACATATGTAATTATTACTGTGGCTGCTATTATGAATCCCATTTCTTCGCCTATTACAGCAAATATGAAGTCCGTAGTTTTTGGATATAGAAATCCTAATTGTGTCTGATTTCCTTTTAATAAGCCCATTCCCAAAAATTCTCCTGAACCTATTGCAAGTTTTGATTGTATTACGTTGTACCCTGAACCTCTTGGGTCTAAATTTGGATTTAAAAATACATCTATTCTCGTTTTTGCGTGTTCTGGTAAAACAAAGAAATATAATAGTGGTAAGGCTATTAGTACCAATAATATTCCAGTTATTATGTATCTCTTTTTTATTCCTGAAACAAACAACATTAGCACTGTTGCAATTACAAACGCTACTGCTGTTCCATAATCAGGTTGTTTTATTATTAATAGTACCGGAACCATTACTATCGCTAATGCTACTAGCAGTCTAGTGGGTCTGCTTATTTGGTCTTTTCCTTTTTCTTGTATTCTAGACATATATGTTGCAAGTGTTATTATAACAATAACTTTTGCAAATTCCGCTGGTTGTAGTGATATTGATCCTATTGTAAACCAGCTTGTCGCTCCATGGTTACTCGGAGTAAATAGAACAGCGATTAATGCTATTAGTATTAATCCATACAATATTGGCGATATTTTTGATATGAAGTTATAGTCTATAAATATTATCGCAATCATTATTGGAAGACTTATCGCAATCCAAATTATTTGTTTTTTCAGTTCTTCATAATCCGCGCTCTGCGTTGCCGAAAACAAAGCAACTAATCCTATTGCTAGAAGTATCAACGTACAGATAAGTATTCCCCAATCCATGTTCTTTAAGATTTTATTTTTCATGATTCAATAACCTCATTTATTCTTCTTCTGAGTCTTGATTTTCTTCCTGGTCGTCCTCTTTTTCTGTCTCAGTTACTTCTTCATCTTCTTCGATTATTTCTTCATTTTCTTCAATTTCTTCTTGTTCAGGTTCACTTTCTTCTGCGTCTTCTTTTTCTTCCGGTTTATTATCTTCTGGCTTAACTTCTTCTTTTGCTTCGTTTATTTTTTCAGATTTTTTTCTTTTTTTGGAGTTATCTTCTTTAGTTTCGTTTTTCTCCTCTAAATTTCCTTTTTTCACTTCTTCTTTTATTCCTGTTATTGGTATATTTGCATATAATGCAGGTGCACCTGTTGTTCCATCCTCATTTGTCTTGTTTGTCAATCTTACATCTATATCGCTTTCATCCACATCTATATACTTTTTAATTACCTCAATTATTTCTTGTCGCATCATGTCTAAGAAATCTGCTGAAACATTTGCTCTATCTTGCATTAGTACTAAGTGAAGTCTCTCTTTTGCAGTGTCCTTTGAGCTTACTTCCTTTTGTTCCTTTTTTCCAAATTTCTTAAAAAAGCTTACTATGTTCTCAAACATTCTTTACCTCCAATAATTATTTTTTTCTGAATACATTTTTTATCTTGTCTAAGAATTTTTCATCCTTTCCAGGAATTGTTACATCTACATTTTCTCCTAATATTCTTCTAGCAATTTCTACATATGCTTTACCAGAAGGAGCTTTTTTGTTGATTACTGCAGGTTCTCCTTTATTTGTTTGAGTTATTATAAATTCATCATCTGGAACTACTCCAATAAGGTTTATTGATAACAGATCAACTATGTCGTTAACGTCCATCATCTCACCTTTTCTTACCATGTTTGGTCTTAACCTATTTATAATTAGCTCTGGATTTTTTATTTCTGATGCTTCTAATAATCCTATGATTCTATCTGCATCTCTTATTGAAGATATTTCTGCATTTGTTACTACTATGGCTCTATCTGCTCCGGCTATTGCATTTTTGAATCCTTGCTCGATTCCTGCTGGGCAATCTATTATGATATAGTCAAATTCTTCTTTTAGTTTACTAGTTAGTTCTTTCATTTGTTCTTCGTTTATGGCACTTTTATCTCTTGTTTGTGCAGCAGGTAATAAGAATAGTTGTTCAAACCTTTTATCTTTTATTAAGGCTTGTCTTAATTTACACTTTTTTTCTACAACGTCTACTATGTCATACACTATTCTGTTTTCTAGTCCCATTACAACATCTAAGTTTCTTAGTCCTATGTCAGTGTCTACTAGTACTACTTTTTTGCCTTTTAGAGCTAAAGCAGAACCAAGATTTGCTGTTGTAGTTGTTTTTCCTACTCCACCTTTTCCTGATGTTATTACTATAACTTCTCCCATAAAGTCCTCCATTCTTACTAACTATGTTTAAGATTTTAATCTATTTTTCACACTAATATATTATACTTAAAATTGTCAAAAGTCAAGTGAAATGAGGGATTTTGCAAAAAATAATCAGCATGTTTTTGCTGATTATTTTTGTGATTGATTTTTTTATTCTTTGATTATTAATCGGGCTTAATTATTTTATTATTAAAGTTGGACGAGTACCGCCCGTAGCCGCTGACGTCGTTGACTGGACTGCCGTTGCCGCGGTTAGAAGCTGGAGTGCTAGAGCCATAGCTGTTGCAACCGCCTCCCCTACTAGCTCGGCCGCCAAGTGTTGCCCGCCTCTTGTGTCCATTCCCAGCAGTTTCCTGCTAAATCGTAGATATTATTCGCCCTTGTAAATGTTGTTATTCCTGTATTTAATACAGATGAAGTTTTATTTGCTTTTATTTCTGTTGTTCCATCATCTGCTTTTACTGATGTTTCTTTATAATTTCCCCAAGAACTTGAATCTTTATTTACTTCATCACTTGTTTTTGCTCCTGAACTTATTAGCCAATTCATTGTTACATCCCACTGACATCCCCATATCATTCGTGTTTCTACTTTATCGCTTGCATTTAAACTTTTACATTTTTTATATAAATTATACCAATTTGTGTTTGTTAATGTTGGTTGATTTTTTTGCACTCCTGCTTCTGATAGCTCATATCTTCCTATATAAAATCCTCCACATTTTTTTATACTTTCTATCATTTCTTTATATTCATCTACAAATAATTGAGCTAACTCTTCTTTTGTTCCATTTTCTCCTAATATTGTGTTATAATATGTTGCATCATGACCTGTTCCACTTCCAACTACTAGGTCTGGCTCACGGTAATATGGATCAGTTGTTGTTCCTGGCGTGGTTCTTGTTATTGTTTTTGTGTTACTATCTTTTCCTATTGTTATTGTGCTTGAATACAACTTTGTTTTTACTGCTGTTTCTCCTGATGTTCCACATAATGTGTTTTCTGTTTCGTTTGCTGTGTTGCACATTGTTGCTAATGTTGTTTCATCTACTGGTATCCATACCCACTCGTTTCCTTTTTTATCCTGTATAACTAAACCGTGATCCACTGCATCAGTCGTTGGAGTAGTTGTTCCATCTCCCCATTTTGAGCTATCTGTGTTTATTGGAATATATCCTGCAGGTATGGTTGGATTATAAGCATTGCCTACTTCTCCATTTATTGTTTCGTTTTCTTCTTTTGGCTCCGGCCATACCTGATTTTTTCTATTCTCTATTTCTGCAACTATTTCGTCTACTCGTTTTAGATCTCTTTCATATACATCTTTTGCGTTTATTTGGCTTTTTAATTGAGATTTTCTTAGTGCATTTACCACCATGTAAGAAGTTGACAAAATTGTTACAAAAAATAATACTGTTACAATTACTAAGCTCGTTATTGAGCCATTTTCACTTTTTAAATTTTTCATTTGCGCTTTTCCTCTTCTCTTTATAGTTTACTTTATATACCTATATTATACTAAAAATCAGTAATAAGTCAATTAATTTTGCATGTTTTTTCTTGACATGTTTTGCAATTAATAATATACTTGGATTGTTAGTATAATACTATTAATTTTTGATAAGGAAGGAGTTTGTTTATGAATGATTTGGTAGAGATTAGATGGCATGGAAGAGGCGGTCAAGGTGCAAAGACAGCTTCACTTTTGCTTGCAGATGCAGCCTTTAATACAGGTAAATACATTCAAGGATTTCCTGAATATGGACCTGAAAGAATGGGTGCTCCAATCACAGCCTATAATCGTATAAGTAACAGTCCTATTGTTATACATAGCAACATATATGAACCAGATTATGTTGTAGTCGTAGATGATACACTTTTAGAAAGTGTTGATGTTACAGCAGGATTAAAAGAAACCGGAGCTATTGTAATAAACACAGTTAGAGATGCTGATTATTTAAAGAGTGTCTTAAAAGGTTACAATGGAGGGATTTATTGTATTGATGCTAGAAAGATATCTGAGGAAGCTTTAGGAAAATATTTTCCAAATACTCCAATGCTTGCAGCTATTGTAAAAGTTGCTGGTATAATGAATGATGAAGATTTCTTAGCCGATATGCAAGGCTCATTTAAGCATAAATTTGCTAAAAAGCCTGAAGTTATAGAAGGAAATATGAAGGCCTTAGAAATGGCTTTACAAGAAATAAAAAAGATAAATTAGAAAGGTGGAAATTTTATGTCAGAAATGCATATAGATAAAAACACACCAGTTGAAGATATGACTCCTGGTGGAGAAATTTATCAATCTGGAAATGCAAGAGAATTTAAAACTGGCGACTGGAGAAGTATGTGTCCAGTTTGGATTTCAGAAAAATGCACTCAATGTGGTCTATGCTTTCCAGTATGTCCAGATGACTCTATTCCTGTTAATTCAGAAGGAAAAAGAGGCGACTTCGACTATGATTATTGCAAAGGTTGCGGTGTTTGTAGTAAAGTATGTCCTTTCGGAGCCATCGAAATGAAGGAAGGAGGTTCTAAATAATGAGTATTAGAGAAAGATTAAGTGGAAATGAAGCATCAGCTGTTGCTATGAAGCAAATAAATCCAGATGTTGTTGCTGCCTTTCCTATTACACCTTCAACAGAAATACCTCAATATTTCTCAACTTTTGTAAGCAATGGTCAAGTTGATACAGAATTTGTTGCAGTTGAAAGTGAGCATAGTGCCATGAGTGCTTGTATTGGTGCAGAAGCTGCAGGATCTAGAGCTATGACAGCTACCTCTTCAAATGGTTTGTCATTTATGTGGGAGATGCTTTATATTGCATCAGGTTCAAGACTTCCTATCGTACTTTCATTAGTAAATAGAGCTGTTTCTGGTCCTTTAAACATACACAATGACCATTCAGACGCAATGGGTGTTAGAGATGCTGGTTGGATAATGTTATTTTCTGAGAATAATCAAGAAGCTTATGATAATTTGATTATGGCTCATCAAATAGCAGAAAATAAAAATGTTATGCTTCCTTTAATGGTTTGCCAAGATGGGTTCATAACATCACACTCTATTGAAAATATAGAATTAATTGAAGATGAAAAAGTTAAAGAATTTGTTGGTAAATACCAACCTGAACATTATTTATTAAATCATAATGAGCCAATAGCTGTTGGTCCTATGGATTTACAAGCTTTCTTGTTTGAGCATAAATATCAACAAGCAGAAGCTATGAGAAATGCTAAAAAAGTAATTTTAGAAGTAGCAGATAGATTTGAGAAAATGACTGGAAGAAAATACGGTTTCTTTGAGGAATATAAATTAGATGATGCAGAAATCGCTATTGTTTGTATGAACTCAACAGCTGGAACTACAAAAGCTGTTGTAGACAATTTAAGAAACCAAGGTATAAAAGCAGGTCTTTTAAAGATTCGTATGTTTAGACCTTTCCCAGTAGAAGAAGTTGCAAAAGCTCTTTCTCACTTAAAGGCTGTTGCAGTTCTTGATAAAACTGATAGCGTGAATGGTGCAGGTGCTCCATTGTTTACAGATGTTACATCTAGCATGTATACACAAAATGTTCATGTTCCAACTGTAAACTATATCTATGGTATTGGTGGTAGAGATACAACAACAAAAGAGATTTCTAGCGTTTATAAAGATTTAGAAAAAATTGCCGAAACTGGTGATATTGGAAATCCTTATAGATATTTAGGTTTAAGAAGGAGAGGTGAATAATATGGCTTATAATTTAAAAGAAGTTATGGCACAAAAGCCTTCTAGATTTACTGCAGGTCACAGAATGTGTGCAGGATGTGGCGCTCCACCAGTTGCAAGAATGGTTTTAAGAGCATTAAAGCCTACTGACCACGCTGTTATAGCAAATGCTACTGGTTGTATGGAAGTTTCTACTTGTTTATATCCATATTCAGCTTGGACAGATTCTTATATCCACACAGCCTTCGAGTGCGCAGGCGCAACTTGTTCAGGTGTAGAAGCTGCTTACAAATCTTTGGTAAAACAAGGTAAGCTTGTAGAAAAAGACGGAGAACAAACAAAGTTTATCGCTTTTGGTGGTGACGGCGGAACTTACGATATAGGTCTTCAATCTCTTTCTGGTGCAATGGAGAGAGGTCACGATATGACTTATGTATGTTATGATAACGGAGCATATATGAATACAGGTATCCAACGTTCATCAGCAACACCAAGGTTTGCCGATACGACAACATCTCCTGCTGGAAGTGTTATTCCTGGTAAAATGCAATCAAGAAAAGATTTAACGTTGATTATGGCATCTCATCATTTACCATATGTTGCTCAAAGTATCGCAGTTGCAAATTTTAAAGATTTATATGAGAAATCTGAAAAAGCAATTTATACAAAAGGTGCAACTTTCTTAAATGTATTAGCTCCTTGTCCTCGTGGCTGGGGTTATCCAACAGAAGATTTAATGAAGATTAATAAGCTTGCTATTGATACTTGTTATTGGCCTTTATATGAAGTTGTTGATGGTGTATTCCATATTACATATAAACCTGCTAAAAAATTACCAGTAGAAGAATTCTTACGTCCACAAAAACGTTTTAAACATATGTTCAAACCAGGAAATGAGTGGATGATAGAGGCTTTCCAAGCTGAGGTTGACAAGCGTTGGCAAGAAATATTAGATTTAGAAGAAATAACAAATAAATCTGCTGAATAATATCTAAAAAATATAGAAATAAATTTAGTTTAATTATTGTAAAAGGTGGTGAAAATAATGGCTTATAAAATTACAGATAAATGTATAGCTTGTGGAGCTTGTGCAGCTAACTGCCCTGTTTCTTGTATAGCTCAAAAAGGAGAAAAATATGAAATTGATCCTGAGCAATGCATCAGCTGTGGAACTTGTGCAAGTGTTTGCCCAGTTGAAGCACCAGTTGAAGAATAGAATACAGTAAAGAGCGCCTTTCAGCGCTCTTTTTTGTTATTTATTTTTTTAATATTCATCTTGGTTATTGTCTACATTTTTTCTTTCTTCTTTTTCTAATTTTTCTAGTTTTTGTAGCTCTTGTAAGTTTTCTAACTCTTCTTTGTCTACATTTTCTGTTTCGCTTCCTTTTGGATTTTTTAAAACTTTTACATCTGCAGCATTATAACTCTTGTAAGTTTTTGTGCCTTCTCTTTCAAATTGTACTTTAACCATTTCTCTTAAAGTTTCTACTGAACAAACTGTTCCTTTTCCATCTTCTGTTTTTACAACAGCTCCAACTTTTGGAAGTCTTTTATTTTTTTCTTCGTATACTTCTTGTTCATATTTTAGGCAACACATTAATCTGCCACAGTTTCCTGATATTTTTGATGGATTTAGTGAAGCACTTTGTTCTTTTGCCATTTTTATTGATACCACATCAAAATTATTTAAGAAAGAACAACAACAAAGTTCTCTACCACAAACTCCATTACCGCCTATTTTTCTAACTTCATCTCTTACTCCTATTTGTCTTAGCTCTATTCTTGTTTTGTAGATTGCTGCCAAGTCTTTTACAAGCTCTCTAAAGTCAACTCTTCCATCTGAAGTAAAGCTAAATATTATTTTGCTATTATCAAATTTATATTCAACATCTACTAAGTTCATATCTAGATTGTATTTTTTTATTTTCTCTTTGCATACATCAAATGCTTTCTTCTCTTTATTTCTGTTATCTTCTAAGTGTTTGATGTCCTTATAGTTTGCTAATCTTATTATTTTCCTTAATTCTGTTTGAACTTTATTGTCCGGTATTTCTCTTTTGCTAATAACTACTTCTCCTATGTCCTCTCCCATAGAAGTTTCAACTATTACCTTGTCCTTTGGTTTTAGTTGTATGTATCCTGGATCAAAGAAATATACTTTTCCAGGCTTTCTAAATCTAACTCCTACTATTGTTTTCATCTATTTCCTCCCATATTTTAAACAACATTTCATCTATACACATATCATAATTTGTGTTTGAATTTAATTTTGTTTTTGCATTATTTATTATGCCTATAATGTTTATAAATTTTGATCTATAATCTGCGTTTTTCTTTATATGACTATATACTATTGCTATCATATAATCTAACAAATCAAAAATTATTTCTTTTGATTTATATAGAACTTCGTACTGATTAATTAATTTTACAACATTTCGAATATTGCTATTAATCATATCTTTTGTGATTCCATCAACTTGATTATACTCTTCTATGTTGTCATTAATTTTTATTAGTCTTCCTATGCTCCCATTGGAAAGTTCTAATATGCTTTGGCTTGGCTTTTGTATGTCTTGATTTTTGTCAATATATTCTAGCATTTCTTTGTTATCTATATTGACAAAACTTAGCTTTAGACATCTTGATTTTATAGTATTTAACAATTTGTTTTCATTTGATGTTATTAATATAATAACTATGTATTCTGGTGGTTCTTCTAGTGTTTTTAGTAAGCTGTTTTGTGCCTCTTCAGTCATTTTCTCTGAATTATCTATTATTACAACTTTTTTTGATGACACAATCGGTTTTTGATATATTTTTTCTTGTAGTTCTCTGATTTGTGCTATTTTTATCGAGTTCCCGTCTTCTGATATTTCTATAAAATCAGGATTATTGTTTGATATAAATTTTATACATGAATCACATTGATTGCATTTTTCTTTTTCTTGTGACAAGCACAAAATCATTTTTGCAAATTCTCTTGCTATTTGTTTTTTTCCGATGCCTTCTTCTCCAACAAACAAGTAACTATGTGATACTGCATTACTATTTGCAACATTTTTTAATTCTTGTTTTATTTTTGTATTTCCCACAATATTTTCAAAGCTCAAAACTTTTTCTCCAATTCTCTATATTTTACTCTGCCTTCTCAATTTTTCCCATTTTATTTAAAGGCCAAAATCTCACTGTTACTTTTCCTTCTATTTTTTCTAATGGTATACATCCAAATTTTCTACAGTCTATAGAATGTTCTCTATTGTCTCCCATAGCGAACACACATCCTTCTGGAACTATAAAGTCTGTAAATACTCCATTATTGCTATTTGTAACAACTGTGTCTTTTAAATATGCAGATTCATCAAGTTCTTCTCCTTTTATATAAACTTTTCCGTCCATAATTTGTACATGTTCACCTGGCAATGCAATTACTCTTTTTATATAGCTCTCTTTGCCCCACTCTAATACATAATACGTAAATTTTGAAATTACATTGTTGAATTTTCTTGAATAAATTGCTACTGGTTTAGAGAAATCTACCTCTTTATCTGTCACAACTTTTTTTGTTGGCGCCTCAAATGTAATTATATCTCCTCTACTTGGCATTTGCTTTTTTGTTCTTGGAATTCTATTTAATATCAACCTTTCCCCCGGTTTTAGGGTTGGAAACATTGACTCTTGTTGAACAACAGTGGGTGTTCCTACAAAGTATCTAATTAATAATGCTAGGACTACTGCTATTACAATACATTCTATCCATTCTATTATATCTTTAGTCTTTTCACTCATCTATATCTTTCCTTTCGTCCTGCTTTTTCACAGCCGGAATTCTTATAACAACTTCTGTTCCTTTTCCATATTCACTTTTAATATCTATGCTACCTTTATTTTGCTCGATGATTTCTTTTGCGATAGGCAATCCCAATCCTGTTCCACCCATCTCTCTTGTTCTTGCTTTATCTACTCTGTAAAATCTTTCGAACACTCTAGCTAAGTCTTCTTTTGGTATTCCTATTCCATTGTCTATTATCTTAATATATGCATCATTATACACAAAGCCTACATATATTTTTATTACTCCACCTTCAGGTGTGTATTTTACTGCATTTGACAACACATTTAAAACAACTCTTTCAATACCATTTTTATCTGCTTCTATTGGCGGAACATCTGCTGTTACATAGCATTCTACATTTTGCTTTTTCTTTTCTATTTCTATTTCTAGCTTTTCTTGGCATTTCTTTGTAAGGCTTCCTAAATCAAATTCTGACACTTCTCTTTTCATTCTATTTGTGTCATATCTTGATAATGTTAATAGATCACTCACTAAATTTGCCATTCTTCTGCCTTCTGATGAGATTACTGATAAGAATTTCTGCGTAGTTTCTTTGTCATATTCCCCATCTTGAAGTGTGTCCGCATATCCAATAATTGAAGTAATTGGTGTTTTTAGCTCGTGCGATACATCTGCCACAAATTCTTTTCTCATATTATCAAGTTTTACGTGCTCTGTGATGTCTTGTATAACTGCAATTATCCCTGATGACAAGTTGTTTTCGTCTTTGTATGGTGCAAAGAACACGTTTACTGTTTTTTCTCCCACATTTATTCTTTGCTCTGATGGAGTCCAACTTTCTAAATATAATATTGCTTCTTTTTTTATTTCCACATTTAGCTTCTTAAATATATCATCAAAATTATCTTCTTTGTCTATATTTAATAACTCTTTTGCAGCTGGATTTATATGCATTACTTTGCCATTTTCATCAAATGCTATAACGCCATCTGTCATATGCAATAATATTGCTTCTATCTCTCTTTTTTGTCTATTTACGTCTGTTAAGTTTTGTTTAAGTTCTCCTGTCATTATCTCTATTATATTGGTAATTGCATCGACTTCTGATTTGCCTCTTTTTTTCTTTTTTATATCTTCTAACCTAATTAATTCTGTATTGTCTCCACTTGCAATTTTTCTTGCTCTGTTTGCTAAGTCCTTTATTGGCATTATTATAACCTTTGATACAAAAGCTCCCATTATTGAAACAATACAAGAAAATACTAATATTGCACTTAATATTAGTATTTTTATTTGCTTCATTTGTACCTCTTGCATAGCTTGGATTTCTTGAAAGCTTGAGCCATCAACTGTATTTGCTAATGTGCTTGACTGGCTTATTATATTCATCGAAAATGCACCCATTCCCAAAATTATTATAATACCAGTAACAAAAAACATTAATAAAATTTTACTTTGTATATTTCTCATAGTAGTTTCCTTTATTTAGATGCTAGGTAGTAGCCTATTCCTCTCTTGTTTATTATGATTTTAGAGTTTTTTGTGCTATCTCCTAGTTTTTCTCTAATTCTGCAAACAGTAACATCTACGGTTCTTATGTCTCCATAATATTCATAGTTCCATACTTTTTCTAAAAGCACTTCTCTTGTAACAGGAATTCCTGGTTGCATTGCTAAGTATTTTACAAGTTCAAATTCCTTTGGTGTTAAAGCTTTTACTTGGCCTTTCACCTTTACCTCTACTTTTTCTAGATCAAGTTCTAAATCGCCAACAACAATTTTGTTGTTTTTGTTTGTTGATTCTTTATCTCTTCTTTCCTTTTCATCATCAACTTTTCTCAAATTTGCTTTTACTCTTGCCATTAATTCTCTTACACTGAATGGCTTAGTGATGTAGTCGTCTGCACCTAATTCTAGTCCAACTATTTTGTCTATTTCCTCGTCTTTTGCAGAAATCATAAGAATTGGCACATTATATGTTTGTTTTACTCTTTTGCAAACTGTTAATCCATCCATTTTGGGAAGCATTACATCTAATAAAATCAAATCTGGTCTTTGTTCTATTGCAATGTTTAATCCCATTTCTCCGTCAGTTGCTTCTAGGGTATTATATCCTTCTTTTTTTAAATTATATACTAATATATCTATAATTGGTTTTTCATCGTCTACGACTAATATTGTTTTTTTGTTTGGATCTAAATCTTCTTTCATAGAAGTACACTCCTTTATTTTATTTTTATCTTTCTTCGTCATCATCTCTTGTTTGTATTGTTTTATTTTGTTGTTCTTCTTTTTCTATTTTTTCTGCCACAAATTGACCTTTTTCATTAACATAGAATTTGTAGTTTTCTTTAAGATCTGCTGCTTCTTGATATGTATCAATTATCTTATCAGCCGCCGGCTTTAAATCTTCCATATTTGTTGTTGATGTATCTCTATCTTCATCTAGTAATTCTCTTGCATTAATAATAAGTTGTTTAGCCGTTCCGTTAAGAGTATCTTTTGATGAAAGGAAGAAGAAATCCTTTGGGTGAATCGTTCTACCATCTGGCAAATTGATAACAGTACGATGGTCTCCTTCTCTATTGATATTGTCATGTATCTCTATCTCTTCTGGATTTTTAATCCCATATGCTTGTGCTATTTGATTTGCCATAACATCCTCATATAAGTCTATTACAAAATCTTTAGAATCAATTATTGTCTTAACTGCTTCTGTATATACTTCTTGTTCTTCCACCATCATGCTTGGTTTGTTTCTTAAGCTTGTGTATGTTTGTATTGCTTGTTCCAACTTCTCTACATTTTCCATTTGCTCGTTTCTCTCGTCTTCTGGTTCATAAGAAAGTTGTTCTTCTATTCCTCTTATTCTTGATTCTTGCTCATTTGCTAACTCTATTGCTGTTTGCAAGTCTTTATTGTAATTTGCTTTTTCTGCCATATTAGAGATTACTGTTTTTCCTATTCCAACTCCTACTCCGCCTAATATGATTCCAGCACCAAAAAATGCTGCAGCTCTTTGTTTGAATGTTTGTTTACTGCTTCTATAGTTTCCGCTTCTTCTACTAGGATTATTACTTATCTGTCTTCTTCCTTGTTCCATAAATAAATTCCTCCGTACTTTATTATTTGCATTTATTATACCTCTTGTGCTCATACTTGTCAAAGCTTTTTTACAATATTATTGCAATATTATTACTATTTGTTTTTCTGGCAAATATTATGCACAAAAGAGTCGATTTATTTTATTAAATCGACTCTCTTTTTTATATTATTACTTCTATATTATAGATCCCACCATTTTTATTAAGTTTTATTTTTTTCTCTTTTATTTCCTCTCCGTTGCAAATCATCTTTTCTATTTGCTCTGTTACAATTTCCTTGTGATTACTATTTATTACTTTTATATTATACAAACTATTTCCATATTTGTATTTAATTTCGTATTGTTCCCATTTGGTTGGTATATGTGGCAATATCTCCAAATATTCATTTTTAATGTTTAAGCCTAATATATATTTTATACCTGCTACATACATCCAACTACTAGAGCCAGTGTACCAAGTCCAACCACCTCTACCTGCTAAATTTCCTTGACCATATACGTCTGCTGGTATTACATATGGCTCAACTTTATATCTATTACTTCCTTCTTTTGTTCTACTGTGTTCTATTGGATTTATCATTCTAAAATTTTCATATGCTTTATCATTCAAATTAAGCATTGCTTGTGCAATAATGGTCCAGGTTGCAGCATGTGTGTATTGTCCTCCATTCTCTCTCGTGCCCGGTAAATATGATTTTATATATCCTGGTTCCAATTTACTCTTTTCAAACGGTGGATCTAGTAATTTTATTATTCCTATTTCTTTGTCTATTAAGTGATTTTCTAAGCTTTCCATCGCTATATACTTTTTGTCATTGTCACCCGCTTCTGAAATTGTTGCCCAGCTTTGAGATATATTATCTATTTTACACTCTTCGTTTTGCAAGCTTCCCAAAGTTTCTCCATTATCTGTAAATGCTCTTTTATACCATCTGCTATCCCATCCTTCTGTGTTTAATATTCTCTTTAATTTTTCCATTATTGCTAGATATTTTTCTGCTCTCTCATTATCATTTTTATATTTACATACTGGTATAAACTTCTTTAATACCTCATATAAGAAGAATCCTAACCATACACTTTCTCCTATTCCTTTACTACCTACATTGCTAAATCCATCATTCCAGTCTCCTGTTCCTATTTTTGGAAGTCCATGTTCTCCAAAGTTTAGCGATTTTTCTATTGCTCTTATGCAATGCATATATAGGCTTTCTTTTGTTTGAGAATCCTTATACAAATCATACCTTTCATTTTCTTCTGCTGCTAAAATTCTTCCTTCTTTATAGCTTATCTCTTCATCTAATATTTGATAATCATTTGTAAAGCTTATATAGTCTTCTGTTACATATGCCAGCCACAGCAAGTCATCTGAAATTCTTGTTCTTATTCCCCTACTTGTTTCTTCGTGCCACCAGTGTTCAACATCACCTTCTATGAATTGATGTCTTGCACTTTTTAGTATTTGTTTTCTTGCTATTTCTGGTTCAATATATTTTACGGCCATAGTGTCTTGAAGTTGATCTCTAAATCCATACGCTCCACCTGATTGGTAGAATCCTGTTCTTCCATATAATCTTGCACAGATTGTTTGATATATCAACCAACCATTTAATAAAATGTTTGTAGATTCCATTGGTGTATTAACTTGTAATCTGTTTACTAAGTCACTCCAATATCTCTTTATATTTACATATTCATTTTTGCAATTTCCTATATTTGAATATTTATATGCAATGTCCAAGGCTTCTTCTTTAGTCTCTGCACTTCCTAGTACAAATGATATTTCTTTGGTTGAAAATGCTTCTATTGTTACATCTATCATTATAGCCATTATGCTATCTTTTCCAAAAGAGTTTTCTCTGCTTAGTTCTATTTGATCTAGTCCAGCTGGAGAGCTTATTCCTAAATTTTTTAAGAATGAGCTCTTGCTACCTGTATAAGATTTTATTTTTTCACTAGATGTTACAAAAATCGAATCCTCCTTCTTTTCGTTCATTACATTTCTTAAAAATATTGTATTTGATGCTGTGTTAAAATTTGTATATAAATATTTGTTAGTTTTTATTTCATCTTCTCCCAATACAGGTTTTATATAATATACTAATTTTAGATTTTTTCTTTGAGGATTTTTGTTTTCCAATGTTAATAAATTTATTTTAACATTGTCTTCTTTTGGCACAAATATATCTACTGTTTGCTTTATTCTTGAAGAAGTATGAATATATTTTGCATAGCCAAATCCATAAATTGCATAATATTCATTTTCATCATGCATTGGATTGTAACCAACTGACCATTTCTTGTTTGTGTCCTTATCTTTTATATATATTATTTCTGAAGGAGTATCTGTTACTTGGTCATTTGACCACGCCGTTATTCTATTTAATTTGCTATTTTTATTCCAAGTATATCCACCCATATTTTCTGTTGTTAATGTTCCAAATTTACCGTTTGTTATAATGTGGCTCCAAACTGTTGGTAGAGTGTCATTTGAACTTACTTTTATTTGATATTCTTTTCCGTCTTTTGCAAATCCGCCATATTCATTAAAATATTTTAACTCTTTTTCGTCCAGTATCATTTCTGTGTCTGTTTCGTTTTCAAAACTTATTTCTTTGTTTGAATCATAAGCAACTTCTTTCACATTGTCTAATATCTTGTGTTCTATTTCCTTCATTTGAATTTCCAATGAACTATAACTTGCATTTATTATTAAGTTTGCTCTCATTTCTAATAGTTTTTTATCTTTACTGTCTACATTTTCTAAACAGAATATTCCTCCTGGAATGTTTAGCAAATATGCTAGATTTTTGTTTAATACTGCTGTTTGTATAGCATCTCTTACATAATTTTCGTAGCTTTCTTTTTCTTCATTTAGTATTACTAAATCAATGTTTATATTTTTAACTCTAAAAAATTCATACGCACTTAATACTTCTTTGATTATATCTATATCATTAATATCTTTTATTTTCACTAGCAATATCGGCAGGTCTCCTGATATTCCATATTTCCATAAATTCGATACTGGATATTGAGCGTTGTCATTATACTGATTCTTTTTTATATCTACTTTTGGTGCAAATAATATATATGATAACATTTGTTGATATATTTCTATATCTTTTCCCTTTAATCCCAAATATCTATTTTCCGCTTCACTCTTGGCTTTTAAAAGTTCAAAAGTTCTTTTAGTATTTTCATTGTTCATAAATCTAACAACATTTTTTAATACATTTTCTCTGTCTTCTCCCACAGATATTATAAAGTCTATATATGTTGTTTCTTCTGGTCTTATATTGATGGTTTGTTTCATTGCAACAATCGGATCTGTTGTATATCCAATTTTTCTACTAAATGGTATTGAATTTTCTACTTCCTTTGGAACCTTGTAATTGCATCTTCCAAAAAATCTTTCTTTGTCTATTTCGTATTCAACTTCTCCTATGGTGTTATTTTGAGCAAATAGATTTACTGCCATATAGATATCTTGTTCTGAAGCTGTATGCGATTTTCTCTTTATTAAAATTGTATTTGTACTATCAATATATTCATATGACAAGAATAAGTTATTAAATGCCTTGTGCGCATAATCTTGCATTTTATCAGATATTATAGGCTCTATAACTCCTGTAATTTCTAATATTTCTTCTATGGCTCCTGTATTTTTTAGCTCTAATCTTCTTACTTCTACAGGTTCATCTGTGTCCACTATTGTTTTTGTTATTGTTTCAATGCTTTCGTCTACTCTTATTATCTTATCCATTTCTGGTGCAAATACAAGATTATATTTGTCCGGTTTCTTTCCGATTGTTGAATACGTATTTGTCCAAATATTTTTGTTTCTAATATTTTTTATATAGAACATTATTCCTTGCTGTGCTTCGTCTGTTTCTTTGTATCTATTTACTTGCAAATTTTTGTACTTGCTATATCCAGTTCCAAACTGGTCCATTATTATGGTATATTTGTCATTTGCTATTACATTAGATATATTTAGATTTTCGTTTATTTTACTGTATTGTCTTTGCGTATAATTTTCGTAATCTTGATATTTAATTTTTTCTACCTTTTCTTTTTCTTCTTTTGTTATTATCATATTTTCCGGCATTTTTTCTTGCAATAGAATATTTACAGCTTGAATTTCTGGATTATACATAAATCTTTTCTGTATTATATTTTTATTTATCAAATTATTTATCGACAATAATATTAACCCTTGATGATGTGCCATATATGTTTTTACTGGTGTGTATCCATTTTTTGTTCTGCCTGGCGTAAAATCTATTGCTTCATAAAATCCGTATTTATCATACATTTTTTCTTGTTCTAATACTTTTAAATTATTCAGAACTTCTTTTGGTGAATCGTTTATGGCAAGAACTGAACCATATGCCGATACCACAATTTCGTCAGATAGTCCTCTTTTCAATCCAAGCCAAGGAATTCCAAAGGCTTTGTATTGGTAGTTGTTATTCAAATCTCTTAAATTAAATGCCGCTTCTGATATTCCCCATGGTATTCCTAATCTTTTTGCATATTCTAACTGACTCATTATCATAAATTTGCAAGATTCATCTAATATGCTACCTGAATATTGTGGAATGTTTACTGTTGGCATCAAATATTCAAATGATGTTCCAGACCAAGAAATCAGTCCTTTATATCCATTCAATGTTGTCAATGTTCTGCTCAAATTGTACCAATGCTTTTCTGAAATATCCTTTTTAGCTATTGCAATTAGACTTGTTTGCCTTGCTTCAGATGCTAATAAATCATAGTAAGAGTCTGTTAATTGATTATCCTCTACGTTAAATCCTATTGAAAATAGTCTGTTTTCTTGGTCATATAATTTTGCAAAATCTGTTTGTTCTATTATGTCTTTAATATTTTCTAACATTATATTTATTTTTGATATTGTTTCACTATTTTCTATTTCTTCTTTTTCTTCTTTTTCTTTTAATAAGTACTGTTTTAATACATAAAGATATCCTACAAAATTTCCACTATCAACTGATGATATATATCTTGGTATAAGTGGTTCCAACGTTTCTATGTTATACCAATTATATAAATGTCCATTCCATTTCGTTAGATTGCTTATTGTATTTACCATTTTATATAATAGTTCTATTGTATCTTCTAGATTTTCGTATTTTAAATCATAGCTTGACATTACAGCAAGAAGGGCAAGTCCTATATTTGTCGGTGATGTTCTCATTACTACTTTTGGTTTTCTGTCTTCTTGGTAATTATCTGGTGGTAAATAGTTTCCTCTTTGAATTAGATTTTCTTTAAAGTACAGCCAAGTTTTATATCCTACATCCATAATGTAATCTTTTTCTTGTTTGTTTAGTTTTTCTATTGCAAATATTTGCTCATTTTTCTTACTTATTTGAAATATTATTGCCGGCGCTATAAACCATAACAAGCTTAAAATTAATATTATTAATTCCACTAAAAATGTTGGTTTTGTAATTGTTATACAAAAGTATACTATTAGTCCCAATATTGCTAATATTGAGTTTGCTCTCATTTCTTTGTAATAAGATATTAAATCAGTTTTTGCTGTTCTTTCCGCTTCTTCTGAAGTTGTCCATTCTAATAAATATTTCTTTGTCTTGGTCATTCTATATATAGTTTTTATTTCCGCTTTTGTTGTTATATAAGCTTTATCAGGTATTAGCAAAAAATCTAGTATTCCTCTAAGTAAACTAGCTCTAAGTCCATCTATTGTTTTTACAAATTTTTTAGTTTTTACTATTCCCTCTTTCCTACTTATAATTACATTTACAACATCTATAACAACAGGAATTAGTATTGTTATTAGCCCTATTAGTACAAAGTTTATTAATTCTAATTTCAGTATTTTGGCAAGTATTAAAGAATATATAATTGTCATTAACGCAAAAAATTCCACCTTACTTCTTACTATATTGCTAAATATTTTGTATTTACTTAATAATCCTAACGGGTTGTTTTTTCTTTCTCCTTTTTTATTTATTATTGTCTTTTTTAACCACGGAAGTATTTGAAAATCTCCTCTTATCCATCTATATAATCTAGTTCTAAAACTTAAATAATTTGTTGGATAGCCATCCATCAGCATTACGTCTGATACTAGTCCACATCTTAAATAATTTCCTTCTAACAAGTCGTGACTTAATACTGCATTTTCTCTTATCTCTCCTTCTAGTACTTTCGAAAAAGTGTTTACATCATATATTCCTTTTCCTGTGAATATTCCTTCATCAAAATTATCTTGATATGTGTTCGATATTACATTTGTATAAGAATCTGTTCCTCCTTCTCCTGCATATATCTGAGTAAATACACTCCTTCTGCTTTCTAATAATCCTATTCCAACTCTTGGTTGCATTAGTGCATGTCCTGATATTACTAGGTCTTTGTTATCGTTTAGTACTGGTTTGTTTAGTATGTGAGCCATAGCTCCAACTAGTTTTAAAGCTGAATTTAATGTTAAATCTGTATCAGAATCTAGTGTAATTATATATTGTATATTTTTAAATTCTTCGATATTCTTAAAAGTACTTATTCTAAATGGATTTTCTATATTACCTAACAAGTATTCATTAAATTGATTTAATAAGCCCCTTTTTCTTTCCCAGCCCATGTAACATTCTTCATTTGCATTCCATTTTCTTTTTCTATAAATAAAATTAAATTTCTCTCCATATTTTTTATTCAGTTTTTCTGTTTCTTCTATTCCAGCTCTTATGACTTCTTCATCAAAATCTTCAGTTTCCTTACTTCCAGAACTACAATCCCCTAAAAGAGTAAAATATAGATTCTCACTTTTATTTGCAATGTAATAAACTTCGAGTTTTCCCATTAATTCTTTAACTTTTTCTTTGCTTTTTACTATTGTTGGAACTACAACCATTGTTTTAAATTTTTCTGGAATCCCATTTTGAAAATCTAATTTTGGAATTAGTTTTGGCTTTACAATTTTGCTAAGGATGTATTGAGCAATTTTTGATATTATATTTTCTATTGGTACAAGTATTATGCAGAATAAAATAGCTGACAATAATACTTTTAACCACCATTGATTATTCAGTATAAAATACATATTTATACTGAATAACAAACTTATTACTACACTGCTTCCCCATATTGATTTTATATAAGTTTTAGCTTTTTCATAATTTGTTTTTATTTTTATCTTTTTGTCTAGTAAATTATTTAAAAGTTCTTCTTTTCCATCTGATATTAGATAATAGCCAATATGTTTTTTCTTCTCGTTTTGTTCTTCTTTTTGTGCTAACTCTAAGCATTTTTTTGCTATATATATTTCAGATATTTTAGTCTTTTTAGATATTTCGGCTATTGCATTTCTGTAATATGTTTTTGTATCTCCATCCATTAATTGATATTGACCAACTGGATCTTGTTTTAGTATATCTTCTACCCTATTTATTCTTTCAAAGATTTCTAAAAAGTTTATTCTCGACATTGTTTTTAGAGATATAATACTGTTGCCTATTGATACCTTTTTTACTGCAATATCAAAGTGCTCCTTTTTTACTATCTCAGAAATATCTGAACCTGTTTTTGCTACTTCCTCTTCTAATATGTTTAGATATGGATAAGCTTGGCTTCCATATTTTTTTAGCTTATATGACATATATTCTACAAATGCATTTTTCATTTGATTAGTTTTTATTTGCGATATTCTGTTTAATTGAAGTACTCTATTTTTCTTTTTTTCTTCATCGAAAAACTTAGCTAAAATGTTTTCTACTTTATATTTTTGAAGTTGCGACATATAAATTGTTTCACATATCTCTCTTATGTTCTCAATCAATGCTATTTGAATAAATAATCCTATACTCCATATCTCATTCATACTAAGTGTTTTCTTGGTTTGGTATGCTTTTAGCATTTCTTCTAAGTTCTCAGAATTTATTTTTCCATCAGTATACGCAACCATCTCTGTTGCTAACACATAAACTCTAGCAAAACCTTTATACCTTCCATTTGCAAGCCCTAAAAAATTTGTATACTTTTTTAGAGTAAGTTCTTTAGATATGCTTTTTACAACTTCTTCTATAATGTATAAATTATCCAAAATCCATTCTCCTGCCGGATGTATTGGGATAGACTGTTTTATTTGTTCATTTAGCAGTTTATATACTTCTTTTATAACAAAAAAATTCTCCTTTAATCTTGGTAAAGGATAGGTTTCTTTACTAGATTTTTCTGTTAATATATGATCAGAAGCAATTTTTTCTAGATAATTTTCTAGTTGTGCTTTATCTAAAATTGCTCCTTTTATACTTAATCTCTTTTTTTCGTTCAAAAAAATCCACTCCTTGGTATATGTTTTACACATATTTTCTCCAAGAAGTGGAAAACTTATTCATTTCATTTATTCAAAATAACTCATAATTCCATTGTAAATTCCCCAAGAAAGTCTATCTTGATAGGCATCATCCTGTAAATTTTTCTCTTCCTCTGGATTCGATAAAAATCCACATTCTACTATTGATATTGGTATTTCTACTTTTTTTACTATATATACATTATCAATTTGAAGAGGTACTCTTTTATTTTCTTTTTGTATTGCTTCGTTTAAATTGTTTTGTAAACAAGTCGCAAGTCTTTTGCTATCTTCATTATTCTTTTTGTAAAATGTTTGCCATCCACTATATTGACTTTGTAAAATTTTGTTAAGATGTACACTAACAAATATGTCTGCTGATGATGTATTACCAATTTTTACTCTATTTTTTATATCCGAATTTTTCTTATCTCTTAATGTCTTTTTATCTACATCATAAATTGCATTTTCATCAGACCTTGTTAATATTACTTTTGCTCCACTTTGTTCTAATAAATTTTGTAATTTTAATACTATTTTTAGATTTATATTTGATTCACTAATTCCATTACTGCTTACAGCTCCGCCATCTTCTCCTCCATGTCCTGCATCCAATACTATTGTTTTTGAAGTTACTGGCATCGACATTGTTTCGATTGTCTGTTTTTTTATAGAATTATTACTCATTTGAAACATAAATATTCCAATTGGCAAAAATACTGCTGAAAATAAAAATATTACTCTTTTCTTATTTATTATAAACATAAAAAACCTCACATATTACACGTTTTCATTGTAAATATATGAGATTTTTTTCTTTTTATTCATGATTATTTGATTATAAAAATAGAGCATATGTAAAATATGCCCTACTTTTTACGATTAATTTTCGTCTGATATTATTATATCGTCTTCTGCTATTCCTTCTGGTGTTCCTATTACAGTATTTTCTGATGTCATGTTATTTATTGCTTCTGTTACTACTGTTTCTGGGTTTTCTGGATTTATTTCAGGAGTTTCTTTTTTCTCTGTATTTATATGTACGTTTTTGTATCTCTTCATTCCTGTTCCAGCTGGAATTAGTTTACCTATAATAACATTTTCTTTTAATCCTATTAATTCGTCTGTTCTTCCTTTTATAGCAGCTTCTGTTAATACTCTTGTTGTTTCTTGGAATGATGCTGCTGATAAGAAGCTCTCTGTTGCAAGTGATGCTTTTGTAATACCTAGTAATACTCTCTTTCCTGTTGCAGGTCTTAATCCTTGTTCTTCTGCTTCTTTGTTCTTATCTTCGAACTCATACATATCTACAAGTGATCCTGCAAACATATCTGTATCTCCATTATCTTCAACTCTAACCTTTTTAAGCATTTGTCTTCCAATAACTTCGATATGTTTGTCATTTATATCAACACCTTGGTTTCTATAAACTTTTTGAACTTCTTGGATTAAGTATTCGTACACACCTTCTGGTCCGTTAATAGCTAATACTTCTGCAGGGTTCTTAGAACCTTCTGTAATTTGATCTCCTGCTTCTAGGATATCTCCTTCTTTTACTTTTAGCTTAGAACCAAATGGTATTACATATGTTCTGCTATCATCTTTAGAAGTAATTATAACTTCTTTTCTCTTCTTTTCGTCTACTTTAATTGATACAGTTCCTGCTATTTCTGTGATTATTGCAAGTCCCTTTGGTTTACGAGCTTCGAATAGCTCCTCAACTCTAGGAAGACCTTGTGTGATGTCGGCAACACCAGCAACACCACCAGAGTGTATAGTTCTCATTGTAAGCTGTGTACCAGGCTCACCTATTGATTGAGCTGCTATTATACCTACAGTATCTCCTATATCAACTTCTTTTCTACTTGCTAGTCCCATACCATAGCATTTACAACAAACACCATGTTTTGTTCTACATCTAAATACACTTCTAACAGTAACTTTTGTTATTCCTGCTGCTACTATCTTATCTGCTAAATCTTCTGTAATAAGTGTATTTGTATCAACTATTACTTCCTTGGTATTTGGATCTATTACATCATGTAATGGATATCTTCCAAGTAGTCTTTCTTGCATTTTTTCTATTATTTGATTTCCGTCTTTTATATCAAATACTTCAACACCTTCTGTTGTTCCACAGTCGTCTTCTCTTACGATAATATCTTGTGAAACATCAACAAGTCTTCTTGTTAAGTATCCAGAGTCTGCTGTTCTTAAAGCTGTATCTGAAAGTCCTTTACGAGCTCCATGGGCTGATATAAAGTACTCTAATGCGTCTAGTCCCTCTCTGAATGATGATTTGATTGGTATCTCTACTGTTTTACCTGTTGTACTTGCCATAAGTCCACGCATACCAGCAATTTGCTTTAACTGGTCTAAGTTACCTCTGGCTCCAGAGTCAGACATCATGAACATTGGGTTTTCTTTGTCGAAGTTTTTCTTCATTGCTTCTTTTACATCATCAGTTGCTTTTTCCCATATTTTAATTACTTGGCTATATCTTTCTTCGTCAGTAATTAAACCACGTTTATATTGTTTTAATACATTATCAACTTGTGCTTGAGAATCTGCAAGGATTGCTTTCTTCTCAGGTGGTACTTGAACATCTGCTACTGAAACTGTTACAGCTCCTAATGTAGAGTATTTGTAACCTGTTGCTTTGATGTAGTCTAGAAGTTCTGCTGTTCTATTTAGTCCATGTACACTGATACATTTTCCAATTATCTTTCCTAGATTTTTCTTTGATACAACAAATCCAATTTCATATTCGAATTCGTTTTCTGGTTTGCTTCTATCTACAAATCCTAAATCTTGTGGAATTCCTGTATTGAATATTATTCTTCCTACTGTTGTTGCTATCTTTTTATGTACTTCTACACCATCAACAACTTTTGATCTTCTAACTAATATCTTTGAGTGCATTGTTATGTCGCCATTTGCAAGTGACATTATTGCTTCTTCTGGAGATGAGAAATATGTTCCTTCTCCTGGTTCTCCATCAACATCCATTGTTAAGTAGTAACTTCCTAAAATCATATCTTGTGTAGGTGTTGTTACTGGTTTACCATCTTGTGGTTTTAATAGGTTGTTTTCTGAAAGCATTAAATATCTTGCTTCTGCTTGTGCTTCTGGTGATAATGGTAAATGTATAGCCATTTGGTCACCGTCGAAGTCAGCATTGAATGCTGTACAAACTAATGGGTGTAATTTTATTGCTCTACCTTCTACTAAAACTGGCTCAAATGCTTGTATACCTAGTCTATGTAGTGTAGGTGCACGGTTTAGAAGAACTGGGTGGTCTTTTATAACCTCATCTAATATATCCCATACTTCTGGACGTAATCTTTCTACCATTCTCTTTGCATTTTTAATATTGTGTGCTATTCCACGACCAACTAACTCTTTCATTACAAATGGTTTGAATAGCTCTACTGCCATTTCTTTTGGCACACCGCATTGATAGATTTTTAGCTCTGGTCCAACAACTATAACTGAACGTCCTGAATAGTCAACACGTTTTCCTAGTAAGTTTTGTCTAAATCTTCCTTGCTTTCCTTTAAGCATATCTGATAAAGATTTTAATGGTCTGTTGCCAGCTCCTGTTACTGGTCTTCCACGTCTGCCATTATCTATTAGCGCATCTACTGATTCTTGAAGCATTCTCTTTTCGTTTCTAACTATTATTTCTGGTGCTCCAAGTTCTAGTAATCTCTTTAATCTGTTATTTCTGTTTATAACTCTTCTGTATAAATCATTTAAGTCTGATGTTGCAAATCTTCCACCATCTAGTTGTACCATTGGTCTTAAATCTGGTGGTATAACTGGTACTACTTGCATTATCATCCATTCAGGTCTATTTCCTGATAATCTAAATGATTCTACTGTATCTAGTCTTTTTACTATTTTTGCCTTTTTTTGTTCACTAGCTTTTTCTAGCTCTTTTTTCAATTTTTCTGATAATTTGTCTAAATCTATTTCTGATAGAAGTTTTCTTATTGGCTCTGCTCCCATCTCTGCTTTAAAAGAATCTCTTCCGAATTTTTCAACAGCTTCTGTATATTCTCTCTCATTTAATACTTGAGCTTTTGATAATGTTGAAGTTCCTTTGTCTGTTACGATGTATGAAGCAAAGTATATAACTTTTTCTAAAGCTTTTGGAGATACGTCTAACATTAAAGCAACTCTGCTTGGTATTCCTTTGAAATACCAAATGTGAGCTACTGGGGCAGCAAGCTCTATGTGCCCCATTCTCTCTCTTCTAACTTTAGCTTTTGTAACTTCAACCCCACATCTGTCACAAACTATTCCTTTATATCTTACCCTTTTATATTTACCACAATGACATTCCCAATCTTTTGTTGGACCAAATATTTTTTCACAAAATAGTCCATCTTTTTCTGGTTTTAGTGTTCTGTAGTTAATAGTTTCTGGTTTTTTAACTTCTCCATGTGACCATTCTCTTATTTGTTCATCAGATGCAATGCCAATTTTCATTTTATCAAAGTTTTCTAATTCATCCACTATTTTTGCCCCCTTGAATTATACTTTTTATTAATTTTCGTCATCAAATACGTCTTCATCTCTTAACATACTATCATCTTCTAATAGCATATCTTCGTTGATGTTATCCATATCATCATCATATAAAGCGTCATTTTCAGCTTCCTCTTCCTCTGTGTAGCCGTCAGAAAGTTCATCTTCATCAATTACACTATCTTCATTAAATGATTTGTTCTCTATGTTGCTGAAACTTACAGCATCTTCTATGTCTTCTTTTAATTGTATTTCTTTATCGTCTTGAGTATATAATTTAATGTCTAGTCCTAATGATTGAAGTTCTTTTACTAATACTTTAAATCCTTCTGGAACCCCTGGCTCTGGTACGTTTTCACCTTTAACTATTGCTTCATATGTTTTAACACGTCCTACGACATCGTCTGACTTAACTGTTAACATTTCTTGTAATGAGTATGCAGCACCATAAGCTTCTAATGCCCAAACTTCCATTTCTCCGAAACGTTGTCCACCAAATTGAGCTTTACCTCCTAGAGGTTGTTGTGTTACTAGTGAATATGGTCCTGTTGAACGAGCATGTATTTTATCATCTACTAAGTGATGTAGTTTCATCATGTACATTACACCAACTGTAATTGGTTTAATGAATTTTTCACCAGTTCTACCATCATATAAGTCTGTTTTACCATCTCTACGTAGTCCTGCTTCTTCTAGTAGGTCTTCTATTTCATAGTCTTTTGCACCATCAAATACTGGTGTTGCAACCTTCCATCCTAACGCTCTTGCAGCCATTCCTAAATGTACTTCAAGAACCTGTCCTAAGTTCATACGAGAAGGTATACCCATTGGGTTTAGAACTATGTCTACTGGTGTTCCATCTGGTAAGAATGGCATATCTTCTTCTGGTAATATTCTTGAAATAACACCTTTGTTACCATGACGTCCAGCCATTTTATCTCCAACTGATATTTTTCTCTTTGTTGCTATATAACATCTAATTACTTGATTTACTCCAGGAGCTAGTTCTTCTGAATTTTCTCTTGTAAATACTTTAATATCTACTATTGTTCCAGCTTCTCCGTGTGGTACACGAAGTGATGTGTCTCTAACTTCTCTAGATTTTTCTCCAAATATTGCACGAAGTAATCTTTCTTCTGCAGTTAATTCTGTTTCTCCTTTTGGAGTAACTTTACCAACTAAAATATCTCCAGGTCTAACTTCTGCACCTATTCTGATAATTCCATTTTCGTCTAAGTCTTTTAATACGTCGTCTCCAACGTTTGGAATATCTCTTGTTATTTCCTCTGGTCCTAATTTTGTATCACGACATTCGCAATCGTATTCTTCTATATGAATAGATGTATATACATCCTCTTTAACTAGTCTTTCAGAAATTAATACAGCATCCTCGTAGTTGTATCCTTCCCAAGTTGAGAAAGCTATAAGAACGTTTCTTCCAAGTGCCATTTCTCCATTTTGTGTAGAAGGTCCATCAGCTAGAATATCTCCTGCTTTTACTACTTCTCCTCTTTGAACAACTGGTCTTTGGTTGATACATGTTCCTCCGTTTGTTCTCTTGAATTTACGAAGTTTATATGTATCTAGTTCTTTCTTTTTATTTCTAACAATTATTTCGTCTGCAGTAACTTTTTCTACTACACCATCGTTTATAGCTGTTACAGTTATTTCTGAATCTCTAGCAGCTTTGTATTCCATTCCTGTTCCTACGATAGGAGATTCTGGAATAAGTAGAGGAACTGCTTGTCTTTGCATGTTTGATCCCATTAGAGAACGCTTAACGTCATCATGCTCTAAGAAAGGAATCATTGCAGCTGCAACTGAAACTAATTGTTTTGGCGAAACGTCTACATAGTCAACTTCACTTGCGTCAACCTCTGTTATTTCTTCTTTATGTCTAACTTTTATTTTCTTATTTACAAATTTTCCATCTTTGTCGATTGGCTCTGAAGCTTGTGCGATAATATATTTATCTTCTTCATCAGCTGGCATATATTCTACTATATCTGTTAACTTGCCAGTTTCTTTGTCTACTTTTCTGTATGGTGTTTCAACAAATCCATATTCATCTATCATTGCGAATGATGAAAGTGCTGATATAAGTCCAATGTTTGGTCCTTCTGGAGATTCAACTGGACATAATCTACCATAGTGAGTATAGTGAATATCACGAACTTCGAATCCAGCTCTTTCTCTTGAAAGACCACCAGGTCCTAATGCAGATATTCTTCTTTTATGTGTAAGCTCTGATAATGGGTTTGTTTGATCCATAAATTGTGATAATTGAGAACTTCCAAAGAATTCTCTTATTGAAGAGCTTATAGGTTTTGTATTAATTAATGTTTGTGGTGTTACTGAATCAAGGTCTTGGATTGTCATTCTTTCACGAACAACTCTCTCTAATCTTGTTAAACCAATTCTAAATTGATTTTGTAACAATTCTCCAACGCATCTAATACGTCTATTTCCTAAGTGATCTATATCATCTACTTTTCCAATTCCATAGTCTAAGTTTAATAAATAGCTTATAGATGCTATCATATCCTCAGTTGTTATTGTTAAAGGTACTAGTTCACTCTTTCTTTCTTGCAATACGTCATGTAATTTGTCTTCTGGAGTTGTATCTAATATTGATTTTAATACATTATAGTTAACTCCTTCGTTGAAGTGTAAGTCTTTTAGGTCTACATTTGGTAACATTTTATAAATGTTTACTACACCATTTCCTATAATTCTTACTTTTTCATCATTAACATTTACATCTACAATATTGATTCCAGAATCTTGTATTTCTTCTGCAATTTCTGCTGTGATTTTGTTTCCTTTTTCTACCAAAACTTCTCCAGTTTCAGGATTTACAATATCGTCATAAGCAACTTGTCCAGTAATTCTTGTTGCTAATTTTAGTTTTTTATTAAATTTGTATCTTCCTACTTTTGCTAGGTCATATCTTCTGTTATCGAAGAATAAACCATCGAATAAGTTTCTCGCAGCATCTGCTGTTGGAAGTTCCCCCGGTCTTAACTTTTTGTATATTTCTATTAATGCTTCTGATTGATTTTTGATTGGATCTTTTTCTAGTGTTGATTTAATTTTTGGATCATTAGCAAATAAATCCAATATTTGTTCATCAGTAACAAAACCTATACTTCTTAATAATGAAGTAACAGGTAGTTTTCTTGTTCTATCTACTCTTACATAGAACACGTCATTTCCATCTGTTTCATATTCTAGCCATGCACCTCTTATTGGCATAACTGTTGATGTGTAAATTTTCTTTCCGATTTTGTCAAAATCTTGTGCATAATAGCAAGATGGCGAACGAACTAATTGGCTTACAATTACTCTCTCTGCACCATTGATAATAAATGTTGCACTGTCTGTCATTAGAGGAAAATCTCCTAAATAGATTTCTTGCTCTTTGATTTCGCCAGTTTCTTTGTTGATTAATCTTACTTTAACATGTAATCTTGAAGAATATGTAGCATCTCTCTCTTTTGCTTCTTCCATTGTGTACTTTGTTTTTTCTTCCATGTGGTAATCCAAGAATTCTAGAACTAGGTTTCCTGAATAGTCTACAATAGGAGATATGTCTTTTAATACTTCTCCTAGACCTTCTTCTATAAACCAGTTGTAAGAATCTTTTTGTACTTGGATTAAATTTGGCATCTCGATAAAATCACCTATTTTTGAAAAGGTTTTTCTTGTGCATTTTTCGTGTTTTACTTCCTTTAGATTCAAAGTCTTTCACCTCATATAAAAAATTAAAGCAGAATTAATATATATGATTTTCAAAAAAGTCCTTCTTATTTTTAACGCTTTGCAGATAACAAAACTCACTGCTCCCTTAAGTTCCCTTTTCCGTAAGCTTTTTAAAAATAATTCCTCTTTTTTGTAAATATTCATAGCAATAAAAAAGACAACAAAAATTCATTGGCAAATATTACTTGTTTTTTGCCAATTCCATCTTGCATTTATTTAACTTCTATTGATAATTAACGTTTTTATATTAACCACCCTTACTATCTCTATGGAGATTAATAATTTCTCATTTTGTTGATATTATGCCATAATATCAAATACTTTAATTATTATACACTTATAAGAACACTTATGTCAATAGAAAAAGTAAATTTTTTGTATTTTTTCATAAAAATAACAGTACTGTTTTAGTACTGCTATTTTATTTTCTTTAATTAACGTTCTTTTTGTTAAATAATATTACTTTATTTGCTTTTAAACTCTCTTGTACATCTATCACTCTTTGATTTGATGAGCCTCTCCATTCTAGTTTTGGATTATGTAGTTCGTCCACATATTGTCCATCAACTAAAACGTCTATATATTTTAAAGCATCCTTATCTTTTAAGTCTCTATCAAAAGTGAATCCTGACCATACCCACAAGCTTTTATTTGGGAACTTCTCTTTAAAAGCTTTTGCAAGTTCCGTTGTTCCTTGAATATTCTTTGGATGCATTGGTTCTCCACCAAGTATTGATAATCCTTCCACATAATCTTTGTCACATAATTCTAAAACTCTATTTACTGTGTTTTGCGTAAAATCTTTTCCTCCCGCAAAATCATGTGTCTCTGGATTAAAACAATTTTTACAATTAAAACTGCACCCTTGCATAAATATTGATACCCTAACTCCAGGTCCATCCGCTATGTCCATTTTTCTTATTTTGTTGTACTTCATCTAGCAATCCTTCCTTCTGCTTATATTACTCATCGTCTTTATTGTCTATATGTAAAACTCTTTCTTTTATTTCTTGTGTTCTTCCTTTATTCCAGAAATTACTTCCTATGTATCCGCAAGTTCTTCTTGCTACGTTTAATGTAGAGTGATCTCTATTTCCGCAGTTTGGGCAATACCATTCTAGATTGTCATCTATTTGTATTTCTCCGTCAAATCCACATTTTTGACAATAGTCTGATTTTGTATTTAATTCTGCATACATTATGTTGTTATAAATGTATTTGATCACTTCTATTACTGCCTCTAAGTTATTTTGTAAGTTTGGAGTTTCAATATATGATATTGCTCCTCCTGGGCTTAATCTTTGGAATTCGCTTTCTAGTTTTAATTTAGAGAAAGCATCAATTTCTTCAAATACAGGAACATGGTAAGAATTTGTTATATACATTCTGTCTGTAATTCCTTCTATTTTTCCAAATCTCTTTTGTAGGCATTTTGCAAATTTATATGTTGTTGATTCTATTGGTGTTCCATATACACTATAATCTATATCTTCTGCTGTTTTCCACTCTTTGCATTTATCATTCATTTTTTGCATTATTTCTAATCCGAATTCTTCGCCTTTGCCATGGTCTGTATGACTGTCTCCTGTCATGTATTTTACACACTCATATAGTCCTGCATATCCAAGAGATATTGTAGAATATCCGCCATGTAGTAATGGATGGATGCTTGCTCCTTTTGGAAGTCTTGCTAATGCTCCATATCTCCATAATATAGGTGCTACATCACTTGTTGCTTTTGCTAGTCTCTCATGTCTTAATTTTAATGCTTTATGGCATAACTCAAGTCTTTCTTCAAATACTTTCCAGAATTTATCTTTGTCTTGTCCTGATGATAGAGCAACATCAACTAAGTTGATAGTTACAACACCTTGATTGAATCTTCCATAGTATTTAGGTTTGTTTGTCTCTGGATCTACGTAAGGTGTTAGGAATGAACGACATCCCATACATGGATAGCATTGTCCATTTCCATTTTTATCTACTTTTAATTGTTTCATTATTTTTTCTGATATGTAATCTGGAACCATTCTCTTAGCAGTGCATTTTGCTGCTAATTTTGTTAAGTACCAGTATTTGCTGTTTTCGTGTATGTTATCTTCTTCTAGTACATATAATAGTTTTGGGAAGGCAGGTGTTATATACACACCTTTCTCGTTTTTCATTCCCTGAATTCTTTGTTTAAGGAATTCTTCTATTATGGCTGCTAATTCCTCTTTGTATTCGTCTGTCTCTCCTAAATAGAAGCAGACACTTAAAAATGGAGATTGTCCGTTTGTTGTAGTCATTGAGTTTATTTGATATTGGAATGTTTGAACTCCATCTTCTATTTCCTTTTTCAAATCTTCCTTAGCAAATTTTTCACATTGTTCTTTAGGAAGTTTTCTGTCTTGATATTTTTTCAAATATTTATTATAGCTATCTCTTACAAATGGGGCTAAATGTGTCATTGTAACTGTTGCTCCACCATATTGGCTTGAAGTAACTGCTGTAATTATTTGTGTAGCTATTGTCATTGCTGTTAAAAATCTGTGTGGTTTTTCTATCATTACGCCATTTATATTTGTTCCATTTTGTAGCATATCTTCTAGATTAATTAAATCACAGTTGTGAAGTGCATTTTGCGCAAAATAATCAGCATCGTGGAAATGTATAATTCCCTCATCATGTGCTTTTACTACATCTTCTGGTAATAAAAATCTTCTTGTTATATCTGTACTTGTTATTCCTGCTAAATAATCTCTTTGAGTTGTTACAACTCTTGCATTTTTATTTGAATTTTCGTTATTCCAGTATTCACTTTCTCCTTCTATTAATTCTTTAATAGATTGATCAGTAGTGTTTGCTTTTCGTACTAATGCTCTTGTATAACGATATGTAATGTATGTCTTTGCTAAATTATATTTGCCAAAAGACATTAACTTTTCTTCTATTATATCTTGAATATCTTCTACTAATATTCTTGATTTTTTTAAATCTTCAACATAGTCGATTATTTCTTGTATTTCTTTTTCGTTTGCTCTGTCTCTTCTTGAAACCTCCTCGTTCGCTTTTTTGATGGCTGTCTTAATTTTTTCTGGATTATATTCTACTATATTCCCATCTCTTTTGATAACCTTCATGTTAATTCCTCCCCATTTTGTTTATTCTTATAACTTTATCACTACTGTTTTCTAGGCAAGTTAGTTATAGAGTCTCTTTTGTTATCGTGAATAAATATTACAACACAAGCAATATAATGTCAAAGATATATTTCTTATGTAATCAAGCAATAAAAACCTAGTAAAATCAACGTTTTCGAGAGTTGGAATTTTTTTGAAAATTCTGTCGTTTTATGTTCCTTTTTGTTAAGTTAAGTCTTCAATGCTTAGAGAATAGCCATTTATTCTTTAAAAATATTACGTAACCATCAGCAAATATTACAAAATTATTACAATTTGATAAAAAATGATTTTTCTAAAATTTATCATTTTTTGTTTCATGTTTCGTAACGCGTTTTTCCTTTCTTTTGCTTGTGTTTGTACATGTTTGGTCGTTTTTCTTCAAATGTCATTCTCTTATTTTTTAGCATTTTTTCTTATTTTTCAAAAAATCATTTTTTCGCTTTTCTATTTTTACGAGCATAAAAATAGAAGATTCAAGTTAGAATCTTCTATCTATTTTTTATTTGTTTTTTGTGATTTTTATTACTATTGCTAATCCAGCTATAAGTATTAATCCACATATTGTTCCTATTATGTAGTAAATTCTTGTTTGTCCAAAAGGTGTTAGGATAGTTACATCAGCTGTGTCTGTATCTACCTCTTTGGTTGGTTCATTAGGGTTTTGGTTACCTACTGTTGAGTACTCGATTTTTCTACCTATTTTGTTTTCGAAGTTTATTAACTCTGCCATGTTGTTATATGATAAGTTGTTGTTTTCATCTACTCCTGACATTATGCTTGATAACGTTAGAGTTGTTGTAACTTGGCTTTGTTCTTCGTTACATAATTTTGGTATTAATATCTTGCCATCGTCTCCACCAAAAGAGTGTTTTAATATCGTTTTATATGATTTTATGTTTTCTGATGTTACGTCGTTTCCATTTGCATCTTTGTATTGGACAACCTTATTTGTTATAATTTCGTTTTTGTTCACTGTTACCCAACCTGTGTTTTTACTGTCTGTATATTGTAGGTTATTTGTCGATGCATTTCCTGAGCCTAACGAAGCTCCAACATAGTCTATGACATCAAATACTTTTGTAGTTACAACTTCTTCTTGTCCGTCTCTTTTACCTGTGTAGTAGAATTTCTTACTTGCATAATCGGCTTCTCCTATGTTTTCCGCTGTCATCTTGTAGTCAATTTGTATTGTTGCACCATGCATCAATCCTTCGTCCATTGTTAGTATTACAGCTTGGTTTTGGGTAGGATTTCTTACCTCTGGTGTTTTCATTAAGTTATTGTCGTAACCTGTTGTATGTCCTTGCTTATCAATCCAAATTACGTTTGTTGCTTTTCCAGATGTGTTAAATAATTCTTTTCCAGAAGATAGAGTTACTTTTACATTTGAAACTTCTTTTCTCATTGCTATTTGTTGTTTTGGTCTCTCTTGTAATCCTAAGTCAACGTTTTCCACTTCAAATCTTCTTCCCGAATCAGAATTTCCATCTGATGGGTCTCTTTCTATTTGTAGTACTTTCTTACCAGTAATTGCTCCTATTGCAAAGTCGCCATTTTTTAGTCTTTCCGCAAGTTCATTTGCTCTTGCAACATCTGTTTTTCCTGAATATTGACCATTTACATAGCTTCTTGTTCCTGGTGTTATTTCGTCTCCCCAAATATCTCTTGCATCTGAGTAATTGACATCTGTTGGCTCTATTAATGTTCCAATTTCTCTATCTGGATTGTTTACATCAAATCCTGAATTTACTTTGTCATAATTGTATGTTGTTGATTTGTAGTCTTGTCCATTTGGATAGATGAATTTTACGTAATATTCTCCTGGTACAAATGATGTTATTTGGTATTTTCCATTTTCATCTGTTATTGTTTCTGCTTCTACCCATGTTTTTGTATTTACATCAAACATTTTTGCTACATTATTTGTAGTTGCGTCTATTAATTGTACCTTTATGTCTTTTATTCTATCTTCGTTGTCATCTTTTATTCCGTCTCCGACTGCTGTTTTTGCAGTATCATCCATTACAGTTCTCTTGTCTTCCCAAACTTCTCCACTAATTGTTCTTAATCCTTCTAATTGAAATTTAATTGGTGGTGCTTCGTCTGCATCAGATTCATATGTGTTTTTGTCATTAGGATCTGCATTTCCTGGGTTAGAGTCTACATCTACTCTTCCGGCTGGTTCTCCGCCTTTGTACTCTGTATAACTATCTTTGTTGTCTTTGTTTGGAGAAGTTGCCTTTTCTGAATAGTATGTTGCATATCCTGTTATTTCTGCCACATTTGATTTTCCTAAATCATCACTGCCTTGGTCTAATATCATTTTTCCGTTTTCGTCAACATCTACTTCAAATACCACATAAATTATTATGCTGTCATATGATGGAATTTTATTTCCAGATAAGTCGAAGTACAACTTATTAAAGTTTGCTACTGTTTCTGTATGGTTGTTTTTGCTATTTTCAGAAGTAACTAAGTTGATTTTATTGTCTCCATCTTTTATGTATGCTTCCTTATATTTTAATTCTTTGTCAAAGTAGTCTACTACTTCTTTAACTTCACAATCGATGTTATCTGATAAATTCAATAGCTCAATTTTATATGTTACATTTGCTTTTAGTTTATCATCTGTATATTGATAATCAGATTCTTTGACTTCTCTTGTGTATGCTTGATTATAGTAGCCATCTGCTATTTTAGCTGTTACAGTCCATATTTCTCTATCTTGATTTTGGGCTTCTCTCTTATTATATTTATAAGTTTGAGTGTAGCCTTTTAATGATAATTCCGCTTCATACACATCTTTCATTAATGCTATTTTTACTTCTTCTCTCTTTGTTATACCAAAGTTGATGTTTTTAGTTGTTTTTTCAAAGTATTGTATATCACTTTCGTTTCCATGTCCTCCAGTATATGAAGAGATTGTATAACATTTATCTTCTATGTATGTTGGTCCTTTTGTGTTGATATCATTTTTGATTTCTGTTTCTCCAACTTTCATATTAGTTGTAATTGTCTCAAGCGCTTTATTTAAAGCATCTCTTTCTCCTTCTGACTCAGTTGCATTTGATGTCATAGGAGTGCTACTATCTTCCCATGGAGTATATTTCGCATGTTGATAATTTTGTCCATTATATACATATTCTATATAATATTTTTGACCTTCTGGCACTTTGAATTGGTAATAACCATTTTCATCTGTTCTAGTGCTTATTGATGTAGAATCGCTATATTCTATATTCTCTCCGTCCTCTGTATGTAATGTTACAAGCATTCCTTGTATAAATTCTTCGTCATCATCTTTAATTCCATTTAATAATGAGTCTTTTCCATGTCTTATATCTTCCCATACATTTCCGCCAAGTTCGATATTTGCTCTATCATTGTTTATTTGTACAACAATATCTTTATTTTGGTTTAAACTTGCTTCTGAATAAGAATCTTGTCCTTCTGCATTTTTAAATCCTGATATAACTTTTACTTCTTTTGCTATATAACTCCAAGAATCTTTATCTGTAACTTTTGTTACTTGGATTTGTAATGTTCCTCCTAGCTTCTGATATTTATCAGGTGCTTGAATTTCCTCTATTTCTATTAAGTCTGTTCCGACTTCTTTTATTGCAACTTGTATTGGTGTTGCAAATTTTCCTTCTGCATTTGTTGTATATGTTCCTTTATCTGTACCATTTACTTTTACACTAAATTGAGCTCCTGCTAATTTTGTACCATTTTTTGAATCTATTTTATTTACATTTAAGTTGTATGAGCCTTCTTTTATAACTGCAGGGTCTTCTGCATTTACATTTATTTTTAGCGTAGCTTGGTCTAATTGTACACTTACTCCATCTGATAGATTTTCTCCTGTTACAGATGTAACCTTAAATTCTCTAGTATTAGGGTCAACCGCTTTGTTTATTTTTATTGTAATTGGGTTATCTAATTTTTGGTATTTAGCATCAACAGAAGTTTCTGTCAATACCAAGGTATCTGTTCCTGCTGAGTTTATAGTTAATTCTATATTTAATTTGCCATTTGCATCTGTTGTAAATTTATCTGTTTTTTGTCCATTAACTGTTGTATATAATTTTTTACCATTTAATGTTGCTGTAAACTTTGCTCCTGCAACTGGTGACTTAAATTCAGAATCTATTTTACTTAAGCTCATTGTGTATTTTGATGATTTATATGTTGCAATATTTAAAGTTGCTGAACTTGAATCTTCTGTTGTTTTTACTGTTCCCTCAGCAGTCACAAATGGTTGATAATAGTATCCTACTTCTTTTCCGTATACTTTATAAATTTGAATATCTGAATAAGATTTATATGTTGATTTTACTGTAATTTTAGTTATACTGCCAAATCCATTTTTTTCTATATCTTTTACTACTATATAAAATTGACTTCCTGATGTTGGAATGTTTTTTCCTTGGCTTCCATCAGCATAAATATAAGGATTTGTATCTTGTGTAACAGTTCCTTTATCTCCTTCTACTGTTATTCCAGATATTGTTCTCTCTGTATTATATTTTAATGTAAATGGTCCTAATTTATATGTATCATCCTTTCCATCAATTTTCTCTATTTTTGCATTATTAGAAGTAATTTCTGTTGGAGTATTATTGGTTTCCGTATTTGCTATTTTTTGAGCAGCTAGTTGAGCTTCTTTATATAAGTCAACCGCTTTTGTTACTGTTTGTAATCTTGTCCAATCTCCCTTATGTATTCCTGCTCTTGCAACAACAAATTTTTGAAAATTCTCCATTGATCCATATGTAGATATTTCAGAAATCTTTGCTTTTTCTGCAGCTGTTACTCCATTTTTATTTATTTCCGCTTGGTCTTCAGCTGTCAAATTCATTTCTTTACTATAGGCAGAAATCCATATTGCTATTTGTTGTTCTCTTGTAAAATTGTACCAATTAACATTTTCTCCTTCCGGTACATATTTATACATTATATATTTCCATGTATTTATAAGTGACTGAGTTACTGTAACTGCATATCTTGATTGATTATCATTATGGAACTCATTACCTTCGATAACCTCTGCAACTTCATAATCAGCTGTTATTTCATGTCCATATGTATCTCTTGAAGCTACACCTCTTGTTGGGTCAACACAAAATATTGGCCTATTAATTATTACCGGGTTCCATTTTACCGTGCCTATCTCTCCTGTCGTGTATTCATCACTATCCCATTTGGGTGCATTATTTCCTACAAAAACTGTATCGTCTCTAGTTGTTCTCATTATAGGCATGAAAAAGTTCCAAGATTTATAATATTTTTTCAATGCCTGTATACTATCATATCTGTCACCAGAAGTACTTTGGTCGTTGTATACTACATCTATCTTGCCATCACGAAATGGTTCATCCACTCCTACTAACACATATGCTGTTTTTGAATTATCATTCTTTCTTTTTGCATATTTTTGAAAATTTATTATTTCCCTCAAAGTATACTTAGTATATTTAGGTAGAGTCACAGCAGCATAAGTTCTATTTTGTATGCTTATAATACCAATTAGTAAGGTCATTACAAATACTATAATTTTTATTATTTTATTTTGCATTTTTCTTCTCATTTTCTCCCTCCTTCCTTTAATTTTTTATTACATATTTTTTAATTGAGTAAATTCCTACAAATAATATTCCTAATACAGAAATTATTAATGTTGTATAAATTACTATTTGTCCAGTTCGTACTGTTATTACTACATTTGCACTTCCCAAGTCATTTTCTTTTTCGCTCTTATTTCCTGGTGTTGAGTTTTTATCTTGTAGTCCTAGTATGTTGTAGTCTTCTGCAATTTCTGCTGTATTTACAACTGTTCCTGTGTTTTCTCCTGTCATCTTTTTAGATAGTACTAAAGTAATTTCTTTGCTTTCTCCTGGATTAATTACTGTTTTTGATAATTCTTCACTATATATGTTTCCATCTTTTCCAATGTATGCATTTGGATTTAGTTCTGCACTAAATTTCAAATCATCAGGTATATAGTCGACTATCTTTTTCGCATATCCTGGTACATTTCCTTCGTTTTTAACTACTATTTTGTATTCTATTATTACTGTACTTGATGCCATTTGTCTTGATGCAATTTCTGTTTTTACTAGAGTTTTATCTTTGTTTTGATATTCGTTTATAGAAACTCCTGTATCATTGTTTACTGTTATTTTATTTATATACTTTTGCAAACTTAAATCAAATTCTGCAACTCTGTATATACCAAGGTCTATGTTTTCTATGCTTGAATTTAGCATTTCGATTGTATCTGTTAAAGCAACTTTTGTATCAATTCCCTGATATACTATTGTAGAGTTTATAGCATCTGAGTTTACTTGCTCATCTACTCCATTCTTTTGATATTCTGTTACTGTATATACTTGTGTATTATATAAGAATGCTACTAAATACTCTCCTTTTTGAACTTTATCAAATGTATATCTTCCTATTGAATTTGTTATTGTTGTTAGTTCTAACTTTCCTGTTTTCTTATTTATTAATAGTACTGTTATGCCAGATACTGTTTCTTCATTTGAATCGTATTTACCGTTTTTATTTGCGTCTATCCAGATTTTTCCTCTTATCTTATTTCCTTTGTCATCTTCTCCTGGATCTACTATCTCATTATTTGATACAATTCCGTTTTCTTCATTGTTTGATATCTCATTATTGCCTTCTATTGTATTATTGTTGTCATCTTCATCATCCTTAATAGCTTTTATTATAAAAGTTATTGTAGGAGATTGTTTTGTACCCAGTCCATAGTGTTCTGTTTCTAGATAGCTTGCTATTTGTTGTTCTTTGTCTGTTTGCTCTTGTGTTACTCTTAATGTAATTGTTATTATTGCTTTATCTTTTTCAGGTAATTCTGATACAATGTATTCAACTCTTTTTTCTGTTTCATTCTTTTGTGTTATATAACTCTCTGTTCCGTTAACTACAATGTTTCCAGATACAAATTCTGTTCCTTCTGGTATATTGTAAATTGTTGTTATATCATTAATTTTATCTTCGCCAGTATTTACTAGTTCAAATTGTGTTGTAATTAAATCATCTGTTTCTACATATATATCAGTTAAATTATTAGCTGTTATATCATATGAAATATTTTTAGTTTCTATCATGACAATATTTGACACATATTCTTTTCCATCAATATTTGTTGTAGCTTGAGTTCTCATATCGTTACTAATCTGTTTAATTTCTGCTCTTATTGTGATATTTTCATTATCCGTTAATTCTGGAACAACTATTGTAACTATGTTTCCGGCTTCATTTGCTGTTATTGTACAGTTTGTATATACTGTATTTACGCTACTAACGTATTTAGTTCCTTCTGGCAATCTATATTCTATCTTTAAGTTTTTAAGGCTTTGACTTTGTAACTTATTTATTGCTAATTCCATTTCAACCATGTCGCCAACGCCCATTTTTAGATAATTGTATTGTATGTAGTTTGATAAAGCTATCGGTGCATCTATTATTGTAATATTATATTCATTTGTTTTTATATACCCTTCATACTGATCAGCTTTTATCCTTGAAATAATAGATGTTTCTCCAATTTCAGATAATATTAAGAATATTGGCACTTTTTTAGTTTCTCCAGGATTTATGTTATTTACAGAAGCTTTAACTACTCCGTTTTCACATGTTACAGAACTTATTGTGTCACGGTACGTCATATGCTCTGGTAAAGGTATTTCTACACTAACATTTTCTAAAACTTGACTTCCTGTATTTTTTATTTCTGTGTACATTGTTACTCTTTTACCATATGTTACTGTTCCATTGTTTTCGAAATCATATGTATATAGTCTAGCTTCTATTGATGGTCCGTCTTCTGCTTTTAATGTAATTTCTGGTGAAGCCTTTGTTTCTGCAACAGTCCCTGTTTCTGAATTATTATTTAGATATACCATGTAGTTTGATTTGATTTGGTCTTTGTAATTTACTTCTGCTGGTATGTTCAAAGAATAACTCCATGAAACATCTTTGTGAGAAACCATTTCGTTATCTAATACTATCAAATAAGATTTTGCTGCACTGTAGTTTGCAACTGCTGTCGACCAACCATTGCTTACTTTGCTTAAATCACTGTCTGCTGAATCACTTTCTGAATAGTATATAGTATATGAGCTTGCTCCATTTAGAGTAATTGCTCCATTTAGGGTAGTATTAATTGTGTTACCCATTAATGAGCTATCTGTGTAATTTGCTGATTTTGTATTTGGAATTCTTCCTAATATTTTTACTTCTGAAACTCCATTTTCATAGTTGTTTATTATTCTTCCATTTACATTTGCTGTTCTTGCATTTTTGAATGCATCTAATTTGCCTACTGTTGTTTCTTCATTTACTAGTGAGATTTTTGCACCATCTTCTGAATATGCGCTTATTTCATTTATTGCTACAATTCCTTTTGGTGCTACTACGTTTAATGTTGTTGATACTCTGTTTGTTGTTCCTGCATCATTCTCATTTGTGTATTCCATTGCTAGTACATCTTGTTTTGATGCTATTGTTTTATCTGCATCTATGTCTGCATATATCACTACACTTGTTCCTTTTGATGCTTGGTCATTGTATTTTGTTTGTTCTCCTTGGAAAGGAATTCTTATAACTTTGCTTCCCCCAACATTTTCTACTTGAGCTTCTCCCATTTGTAATTCTTCGTTGTATAATGGTTTTACAGATTTTATTCTTATGTCTGTTATGTATGAAGGTAAAGATATTCTTATTTCTGGATTTTTATATAGTAAATCCTTCTCAGACATTGTTTTTAATATTGCTGTTATTCCTACATTTTCATTTGTTATTACAGTAGATATATTTGAGTCTATTGATATTTCTGCATTTGCTGTTGGTTCTACTAGTTCTACAAAGTTCTCTTTTTCTATCTTTCCAACTTCATTTTTTCCTAAGAAAGTTTTGGTTGTTGTAAATGTTCTTAATGCTTTTAAAGTTTTTATTACGTCTGTGCTATATTCTGCTTCTTTGTTTATTGCTTTTTCTATATTTATTCTTAATTTTCCTTCTGCTACTGGTTTTGTTGTTTCTATTGTAATGCTGTTTGCGCCCTTTGTTGAAAGGTCTAATACTATATTTCCGTCCCCGTCAGGTGTTAGAGTTTTATCAGCTGTTTCTATAACGGCTTCATTTGCTATAATTTTTATTACACCATCTGTTCCAAATATTCTTTGGAAGTCAGTTTGTGATATTTTTACATTTTTAACATATAGATTATTTGCTGTTGTTGCGATTGTGCTTGCTTTTTCATCTATAAACGTGTCACTATCTACAGTTATTGTAAGTTTGTCCATTAAATCTGCATAACCTACTTCTATACTGTATTCCTCGTTTATTCTTGATTCTCTTTTGTTTTCTTCTTCTGTTGTTTTGTTTAGATACATGTATCCTTTTCCAATTTTTGATTCTTTTATTGTTTTTTCAAAGTCAATAAATTCTCCTAATTTACCGCTCATCGTTTGATCTATGCTTGCTGTCGTCTCTTTTGTTACTTCTGTGTCTGCATAAGCCACACATTTGTAGTTTGCTGTTGATTGAACTTGCTCTGTATTTGCTCTTGTATGCTCATATACATTAGCCGAATAAATGTAGTTTATTGCATATTCGTCTGAGTTTTCTTTATTCCAATCAACTTCTCCTGATTCATTTTCTGTGTTTGTCATTGTTATTGTTAGTAGTGAATTTTCTTTGTCATAACTATAATTTGCTTCTGTAAATTCTTTTCCTGTATTCTCTCCATTTGTTGCACTTGTGCTATTTGCATATACTTTTACTTTTTCTGGTTTTTCTTCTCCTATTGATGGCACTGTTATTTTTATTTCTGTTGTTTTTATTGGCAATATGTTTTGTTTTATGTTTGTTTTAACTTTTGTTTGTAATAAAAGACCCTTTTGTTGATCTATGCTGTAAGGAATGTATTTTGTTATTCCATATCCTAGTTCTAGTTCTGGTTCTGCGTGCCATTGTGTATGTATAACAATTGTTTTTGATATTATTTTTTGTTTTATGTTTGAGTTTGTATAGCTTCCTGTTACTTTTACTGTATTGTCTTGGTTAAATTCATTTATTTTTATTTTGTTGTCATTGTTTTTTGGGGAAATATTTAAAACAATTTCTGTTTCGCCTGGTGCTACAATTTTGTTTAATACTACAGCTTTTTTGTCTTGGTTGATTGTTTGTATTTTACCAGCATTACTTTCATCATCTGCTATTTCAAAATTGCATGCTGAAAAGTCTATCGTTGTATTTTCAAGATAGCCTACTTCTTTTACTTTTACCTTAACGTACACCTTCTTCTCTTCTTCTTCCTGAATATCTATAACCTTTGTGTGTGTTCCGCCCTTGTAGTAAACATCTATTTCGACATTGTCGTTATTGGTTGTTACTCCTTGGTTTTCTAGTTCACTTGCTGTTTTGAATTCATCTTTGGCATAGCTTATTACTGGGCTTGCCACTGTTAGCAATAGCATTAGTGCTAGAATTGATGAAATTATTTTAGTTATTCTTGTTTGCATAGTTTAACCCCCAAAATATTTATTATATTTACTTTATTATCACTCATTTTTAAAGGTTTTTCAATGGTAATACTTACCTAAAAAAAGCACGTTTTTTTGATATAATTACGGATATTTCTTTTCTTAGGGTTTATTAAATTTCTATTACATTTTTTTCTTTATTTTTACTCTTTTTTATAGTTTTAATTTTACCCATAATATGGTATTTTTCTTCCTTCCCTAAGCTTTTCTCGTTTTTGCACTTTCAGTTTAATTTTTGTAAAATCTTCCAAACTCTATATTTCCCTAATGTTTTCCACTTTTTTGTCACATTTTGTGGATTCTTGGCATAATAAAAAAACAACTTACTAGATTTCTCTAATAAGCTGTTTTTATTTATCCGTTTAAGATAGATTTTATTCTTTTTTTGTTATTTTTCTTGCTACGATTATTCCTGCTATTAATATGATTGCTATTCCTATTCCTAATACGTAGTAGATGTATTTTTGTCCATATGGTGGCATTATTGTCACTTGTTGTGAACTATCTGCATCTATCTCTGTTGGTTCTTTTGTAGGATCTTGATTTCCTACTACTGAGTATGCCATTCTTCTTCCTGCTGTGTTTTTAACTTTTACAAGTTCTGTTAAGTTATTATATGATTTATCATCACTAGTACTATCTGCAGAAATTGTTTGTGTTAATACTAAAGTTTTGGCAACTACTGATTTACTGTTATTAATTACATTTACAGCATTGAATGGATCGTTCTTTACTGTATCTGCTATTTTATTTGCTACATTGTTTTGGTCTGATATGATTGGAACTAGGTCTTTGCTTAATGAGTCTGTTGTTAATATTGTTGTATATTTTTTAGCATTGTCTAGTATATCTCCACTTATCAATCCGTTTGAAGCCAAATCATTTGCTGATACTACATTCCATCCTGCATTTTCAGATGCTACAAATTTTATGTTGTTTCTTGTTGTATGTTCATCATCATCTGATTGATATCCTACATAGTCTACCATTGTCATTGGGTTTGTTTTTACTATTGTATTGTCTTTGTCGTTTGGTATTTGTCCTTTGTAGTAGAATCCATTTGTGTTGTAGTCTACTTCACCAACGTTTGCGACTGAGATTAAGTATGTTATTTTTATTTGTGCTCCATGCATTTGCTCTTCGTCCATTGTTAGTTGTACACTACCTTTTCCTCCTGGTTCTCTAACTGCTGGTTCTTTCATTGTTTTGTTTATGTAGTTATCTTTTTCTGTATAAGTATTGTTTTGGTCTTGTTTATGAGCTTTATGGTCAACCCATAGAACGTTTGAAGCTTTTCCTGTTGCATCAAATAGTATTGAATTGTTGCTTAGTCTTACTTCTGCATGTTGTACTTGTTTTGTTACTTTTAATTGTGCTTTTGGTCTTTCTTGCAATCCTAAGTTTATTCCTTCAATATTGTAGTATCCTGATTGATTGTAATTGCTTGATCCTTTATTGTTTGAACCACTTGCTGATGTATCACTTACTGTTCTATCATATTCTATTTCTACATTTATTTTTGCAGATTTAGCTATCATATATGTATCTTGTGTTGTGTTATATAATTTTTGAGATAGAGCATTTGTTACTTCATCTTTTCCACTATATTTATTTACATAGTTTCTTGTTCCTTGAGTTGATTCATTTCCCATAATGTCTCTTGCATATGAGTAATTTGTGTTTTTCTCTGATTCTAGTTGTCCTAATGCAATCCAGTAATTGTCATCATCAGGATTATTTTCGTTGTAATCTGAATGATATATTGTTGATTTGTAATCTTGACCATTGTATTTAATATATCCATTTTCTCCTTGCTCATCAAATCCATATGAGAATATTACGCAGTACTCTCCAGGAATATATCCTTTGAATGAGTATTTACCATTTTCATCTGTCTTTGTTATTGCAGGGAACCATTTTGAGCCATCATATATTTGTGCTGCTCCTTGTTTATTTACATCATATAATGTAACTCTTGCATTTGGTATTGCTGGTTCTCCATTATCTTTCTTTCCATTTCCTTGTATTGTATTTTCTACTGTTTCTGTTCTTAAGTCTTCCCATACAAGTCCTTCCATGGTTCTTGATTCTGAAGAAATTATAATTCTGATATATGGAGCTGTATCTGTATCGTTTTCTAGTTTTTCTTTTACTATACTTCCGTCGTGTTTAAATGCTCTGTCTTCATTTCCTAATACAACGTTTCCTGGTTTAGAGTTTGTATCTATTATACCAGCTTCATCTCCTTGTGTTGGTGAACCTGATGTATAATCTGTTCCTCTATATTCTCCGTTTGGAGGTGTTACACCTTTTCCATAGTATGTTTTATAACCATTGATTTCTGCTACGTTTTCTTTTCCTTCTGAATTCTCATCTAGTATTATTTTTCCATTGTCTTTGTTTACTCTGAATGTTATGAATACATATATTTCATTGTTCATATCTGAATCTGATAATATGTTTTCCATTCCTGTTATATAAACTTTTTTGAATCCTTCTGGAACGTCTTTTCCGTTTTCAGAATCTGGATATATACTTGTATCACTTAGTCTTGCATCTTGTATTTTTGTTGAGTCATATTCTCCAATATATGCTCCTGTTACTGTGTAGTCTTGATCATAGTAATCAACTACCTCTGTTACTCTTGTTGCAATTTGTGATGATAGATTTGCAATCGCTAATCTATATGTTACATATACTTGTAATGTTTGGTCCTCTGAACCTGTATATTCGTAGTCTTCTTTGTATAGCTCTCTTGTATAGTTTACTCCATAATATGCATCTTCAATTCTTGTTTCTATTGTCCAACATCTTCCATTGTTTTGTAGCTCTTGTCTCTTATTGTATTTGTATGTTTCTGTTTTTCCGTTTATTGTTTGTGTTACATTATATATGTCTTTAGCTATTGCTAAGTCTACTGTTTGTCTTAATGTGTAACCTTGATTTATTTTTAATACATTGTATTCTCCTGAATATACTGATGTATATTCTACAATTAGTTTACCTGAGCTATCTTTTGCAAGATTTCCTCTGTTTGCATGGTTTATTTCGTTTGCTAATACAAATTTGCTATTTACTGGATAGTATTGAATATTTCTATTTTCTACTGTGTCCATTGTGTAAGAAGATATCATACAGTCTTGTACGAATTTGTTATTTTTTCCTTTTTCTGTTGGATTTCCGAATTCATCTATTAATCCTTCATCTTCTAATTCTTTTCTTGTATATACTTCTTGATAACTTCCGTCACTAGATTTGTAGTTGTTTGGTGTTGAACGTATTTCTGTGAATTTAGCATTAAATGCTTTTCTTTCTGATACGTTATCTAATCCCTTTGAGTCATCAGATGTATGTGTTGCTTTATGAACTGTTGGTTCATAATATTGTCCATTATATACAAATTCCACAAAATATTTATTAAATGGATTTAAGTCTGTAAATAGGTATTCTCCTTTTTCGTCAGTATATTTTTCTCCGTATACTGTTTCTTTTCCATTAGGATCTTTTTGATGTAATATTACTTTTATTCCAGACATTAGTTTCTCGCCATCGCTATATTTACCATCTAGCTTTGTCTCTTTACCAACTCTTTCGTCACACCAAACTTTTCCGCCTAATTTCATTGTAATGTCTATTTCTTGTTCTTTTGTTGTTTTTACTGTTGCTGTTCCTCTTTCTACTCTTACGCTTATCAATTCTGTTAATGGCTGTCCATCTCCAAGAACTTTTCTTGTTGATTTTCCGTCAGCTGAAAGCATGTCTACGTATGGTTGAGAAAGGAATGCTTTTACAGTCATCGTCTTTACTTCCGAAGTACTACTTATTTCAGCAGGTGTACTTGTTGATATTATTCTATCATTATGTGCATTTTTCTTTACCTCATATGTACTAACTTTTCTATAATATGTTCCTTCTACTTTTATTTCTCTTTCTATTGGTTCTCCATGTCCTATGTATGCATATGTTACACCTTTTGCTCTTAACTCATAGAAGTCTGCTTGACAGTTTTTGATATATTCAAAGTTTGCTCCCACTCCTAGTTTTGTAGGATATTCTGCTTTTTTAGCATTTACTACAATATAAAAGTTTTGACTTCTGCCTGGGAATTTTTCTCCATTTGAATATGTTTTTCCATCTACTACTATGCTAAAGTCGTTGTTTTTGTAGTGTAATTCTTTACCTGTATTTGTTGTTACTATTAAATCAGTCATGTTTGAGAAACTTGCAGATGATTTTACAGGATAGTTCTTATTTTCATATGCTTTTGCAGACATATAATTGATATCTATTGGTCCTACTATAAATTCATCTTTATTTCTATCACTATCATTTCTGTTTACAAATACTTGTGCATTTGCTGTATCTATACTTGCTTGGTATCCGTTTTTCTCAACATCTTTTATGAATTTAGTATAAGCTAAAGCTTCTCCATAAAGATATTTTCCATTAACTGATACGTTGCTTCCTAGATTGTCTGGGCCTTGTATTGTACCTCTTCTATCATTTTGCATCCAATATGCTGTTTGAATATCTTCTGGTGTGTAACCAAACTCAGCTCCGCAAAGTATGTATGCATTTTCATCATTTTTGGCTGTTTTCTTTGCGCTTCTCGAATATCCTGGATTACCATTTTCGTCTTCCATAACTCCGACTCTTGCTTGGTCATCGTTAAATACTATGTTTTCTGGGTCAACTTCTCCATTGCTGAACTTGGTATTACTTATTTTATTATCACCTTTTAATTTCGCTACTATGTTTGCACAAACTTGTTTTATTGTTGCATTTGTAGCCTCACTAACATATTTTTTTGCAAGTCCTGCATATGTACTACTAGCATTATATGTTGCACATAATACATATTCATCTTCATTTAATCCTGTTGTATCAAATTCTGTAGGATGTGGCCCGTTTGATATTCCGGTAGTTATTCTTTCATATGTTTCATATTTGAACATTCCTTCTACTCTTGTTGACACCAATCTATCTGTACTTTGTGATGGATATGCAGCATTAAATTGGTAATTTATGTCTTGTAACATATTTGATTTAAGTTCATATACTTTTAGTAGTTTTACTGCTCCGGTTGTTCCTTTAAAATCACTTGCTTGAAGATAATGTTTAGAACTATCATATTGACCTGTTCTTAACATTGTTCCTCTATCAGCACAGAATATCCAATGTCCTTCACTATAAATTGGAACTATACCAGTTACCATGCTATGTCCTAGTTTTCCGCTTGCTGCTGATATATTGCTTGATGTTGGAATCCAGTTTGCTGCTTTTGAAACTGTTATTGAAGCCATTAATAAAATAGTTAGTATCGTTAGTGTTTTTGTAATTCTAGTTATTTTGCTTTTTAGTTTATTCATTTTTTACCTCCCCTCCTATTTTATAACTCTTTTTTTGATTATATATGTTCCAACTCCTATAATAGCAATTATTGTTATTATTAGAGTAGTATAAATAACTGCTTCACCTGTTTTTACTCCAGTTAATACATTTGCTATTGAGTAATCATCTTCATTTGTTGATTGATTTCCTGGTGTTGAGTCCATGTCGTTTATACCATAATCATTTGATGCTTCATATATTTCTGCTTTGTTTGTTATTAGTCCAAAGCTTTCTTTTGTCATATTTTTTGTTAATACTAATTTAACTTCTTTGCTTTCTCCCGGATTGATTATTGTGTTTGCTAATGCTATGTTGTATATTGTTCCGTCTTTTCCTTCATACCAGTCTTGGTTTAGCTCAGTGCTAAATTTCATTTCGTTTGGTAAGTAGTCTGCAATCTTTTTAACATAACCAGGGATTGCTCCTTCATTTGTAACTATAATTTTGTATTCTACTACCATTGTCGATGAGTCTGCATATTTTGATTCAAAGTCTATTTTTGCAAAGTTCTTATTGTATTCATGCTCTGTTGTTGCTTTGCTTGTGTTTACTGTTATGCTTCCTACTATTTTGTCTAGTTTTAAATCAAATTTTGGATCTTCTACTATTCCTAGGTCGATGTCAAATTTGTTTTCATCTTGTACTGTTATTTCTTCTGTAACAGCAGCTGTTATTTGTTTTCCTTCATATACTATAAGTTTGTCTATTGCATCTGAATTTAATGTTTCATCAGCACCTTCAACTTGGTATTTTGTAGCACTATAATTTGCTGAGTCATATAAGAATATTACTGTGTATTTTCCTGATGCAACATTATCAAATGCATAAGTTCCATTTGCGTCTGTTACCACTTGAGTGTTCATTTCTCCTGTTGCGTTGTTTAATAGTCCAACTGTAACTCCTGCAACTTTAGTTTCTTCTACTTCTCTAATACCATTTTTGTTTGCGTCTATCCAAACAGTTCCTACTATTTTTTGTGTTTTTACTACTGGTTCGTCTTCTTTTCCTGGAACATATTTCTTTATTGTGTTTTTCATTTCATTTACTTGTATTGTTCCGATTTCGTCTTGACTAACACTTGCTTTGTTTATTATTTCTGTATCTTCTTCTACCATGTTAGCTAAAACATTTACTTCTACTATAACTGTTTTTTCTGGTTCTATTGTAAGGATTCTCACATATGGATTACCGTTTTCGTCTGTTCCATTTATTGTTTCTGTTGTTCCATCTGGATATGTTACTTTTATTCCAGTATAAACTAGTTGCTCTGGTAGGTAGTCTGTTAGCTCTACTCCTGTTACATCTATATTTGATGTGTTTTTAATTTCAAATTTGTATGCAAATTCTTCTGTTGTTTGTATTGCTATACTACTTGGTATATTTGCAGTTTGAACAACTTTTAGTGCTGGTTTTCCTATTTTAATGTTAAGAGTATTTGAATCTTCTTGAATTCCATCTGCTTTCACTGTTGCTGTTAAAGATATTTCTTTAGTTGTAACATCTTTGTCTTTTATTTCTGTTGTGAATGTTAATATAAATCCTCTAACTTCTGTGTCTGCAATGTTGCCTAAGTCAATAGTTAATTTATTGTTTTTGTTTGTTATTTGACTTGTAATATCTTCATCTTGGTCGTTTGTTATTTGTTGTAATGTTAATTCTTTTGGAAGATTAATTTCTATTTTTGTATTTTTTCTTTCTGCATCATCTGTTGCATTTACATATAATCCTACAAAATATTGTTGTTTTTCTCTTACATCTGTTTTGTTTGCTATTATTCTAGCTTCAAAATATTTTGCTGTAAGTTTTACATTTAATGTATTTGTTGTTGCAGTTTGATCTCCTTTATATGTAATTATTCCTGTAACAGCAATATCTTCCTCTTGTGATGTTGCTTTGCTTAATAACCAAACTTCTTTTTCAATCTTTGATTTTGCTTTTATTTCTTCTAGATTAATTGTTATAAATCTTTCTATTGAGTCTTCTTTTTCTACTATTTCTGTTGCGAATACTTCTCTGTATCCTCTTGAAGATTCCGCATCTGGTTCTACATATGAAATATTATCTGATGTAACAGGTATTCTTAATATTGCATCTGTTGCATCTTCTGTTCCACTATTTGAAATTGTAAATTTGTATTTTAACAATGAACCACTTGGAAGTGTTGTTCCATTTGCATTTTCTGAGCTTACACTTGCGTCTAGTTTTGGTGCTGTGCCTGTTGTAAGTCCAATTTTGCTTGCAAATGCTTTGTCTTCTATTGTTCCATCTGGTTTATTATTTTTAAAGAACATCGTGTATGTTTCATATGCTGATTTGTTATGTTCTAAGTTTGCTGGAATGTTTGCTTTGTATGAGAACGCGAATGTATCTCCTACATTCATTGTTCCATTTATTACTATCATATATGATTTTACATTTGCATAGTTTGCTATGCTTGTTGTCCATCCATTTGATGTATTATTTAAGTCTTTTGTTGCTTCTCCATTTTCTGAATAATATACTGTAACTCTTGAAGAGTCTATGTTTGAAACTGTAATTGCTGATGTTAAGTTAAGATCCATATTTGATCCTAAGTCTTGCATTGTTGTAACATCTTTATTTCCTGCAAAAGGTGTTCTTCCTAATACAACAACTTCGTCCAATGTGTTTTGGTAGTTGTTTATTATATTCATTGAATATGTTACTTCTTTTGCATCTGCATTTGTTGGAATTAATGCTTCTTTTCCTTCTCCCGAAATTGCTATTAATTCGTTTTCGTTATCATATCCTTTTACTGAATTTGTAGTTACAATTCCTGTTGGAGCAACATATTGTAATTCTGTACTTGCTTGTGTTGTTGTGTCATTGTTTTCTACTGTAAGATTTACTTGTGTATTTGTTGTTGGTGTCATTCTATTTAGTGTTATATCTGTGTTTATTTTGATTGTTGCGCCTTGTGCTGCAACGTTGTTATATTTTGTTTGTTGTCCATCAACAATAACTACTATTGTTTTTGTTCCGTTTTCATTGTTTTGTACATATTTGTTGTTTATTGAAAGTTCTTCATCAAAATACATGTCGCAAGATTTTATATCTACTGCTTCTATATTTGATGGTAAATCTATTTTTATAACTGGATTGTTAAACATTACATCATCTATTGTATCATTTTCTAATGTTACACTGAATTCTACATTTTCATTTTTTAGTATTGTTGATAATGAATTTTTATTTAATGCAATATTAGCTTTTTGTGTAGGTTCTTCTAGTTGCCATTCTGCTGTTTGGCTAGCATCTCCTATTCCGTTAATTGTCTCTGTAATGCTTGTGCTTAATTTCTTGAATGCATTTATTTGACTTGATGTAAAGCTTGCATTTTTCTTTATTGCTTTTTTTGCAATTATTGATATATTTCCCTCTGTTACTGGTTTGCTTGTTTTTATAGTTACTTGGCTTACTGCTTGATTTGATATATCAACTCCATAATAAGATCCTTCATTTTCTAGTGTTGATTCTTTGTTTATTGTTGCTATTTCTGTGTCTCCATTTAATATTGCTATTGTTCCATCTTCTCCAAGTATTTTTAAGAACTCGTCTTTTAATACTTTTATTGATACGTTATATGCATTATCTGATATAGCAACTTCATTGTTATCTGTTAGGAATTTGTCTTGTCCTTGTTTTATTTCTATTGAATCTGCTATTCCTGCATATGGTATGCTTGTTGTATATTTTGCAAAATATGATGTTTCTCTCTTGTTTTCTTCTGCTGTTGTTAAGTTGTTGTACATATATCCTTTATTAAGTGAAGCGCCTATTGCGTTGTTTTCTATTTTTACAAGACTTCCTTCTGTTCCTATGTATTCTCTTGATCCATTGTATCTTGCTGTAAGTCCTGTTATTCCTTCTTTACCATGATATAAACTTATGCTTGAGTTTGCTGAGTATGTCACTTCTGTTTTTGTATTTTCAACTGCATTTAGAACTTCCTCTGAATAAATGTATGTTACATAGTATTCATCTAATGTTCCAATTTTGAAACTTATAAGTTCGTTTTCATCTGGCAAATTTTCAACTTTTACTGTTACTTTTTCTGTTGCTTTGTCATAGTTGTAATTTGCTGATGTGAATTTTAATCCATTTACATCTCCATTTGTACAAGCTGTTCCCTTTGCCATTACTATTACTTCTTCTGGAAGTTCATTGTTAATTTTCTTAGCATCGATTTCTATGATTGTTTCTTTTATTGGTAATTTTCCATTTTCTACACCTGATGTTATTTTACCTTGTACGATTAATTTATTTGTGCCATTTACTCTGTATGGAACAAATGCCATTGGTTGATATCTTAATACTGCTTTTGCCTCTTCGTACATATTCCAGTTTGCATGTAATGTAATTTCCTTAGAAATTGCTTCTTCGTTTCCTTTTGCGTTTACAAATGTAGCTGTTAATTTTATTTGATTGTCTTTCATAAACTCGTTTTGTTTAACTTTTTCGCTTTGTACCGCTTTAATGTTTAACGATTTTACAACTTCCTCACCATTGTTTATTTGATTAAATTTTATTGTTTTTTCTTCTGCATTGAATTCTTGTACCACTTCTTGGTTTGTTCCGTCATCAGAAATTGCAAAGTTTGCAGAACTAAAATCTACAACTGCATCTTTCAGATATCCTGAATTTTTAACTTTTAAACTTACGTTTAATTTAGTTTCTTCTGACGCAATATCCAAATTACCGGTATGTTTTCCGCCATCATAATAAACATCAAACTCTACATTTGCGTTGTTAGTTGATGTTTTTTGGCTTTCAATTTCCTGGTCTGTTAAAAAATTATCTGCTGCGTAACTTATCACTGCTGCTGAATTTGCATATAGTAGCGTGATTGCTAATAATGCGGCAATTATTTTGGTTATTTTTTGTTGCATAGTGTGCTCCTCCTTTAATTTTTCACTCATACCTCTATTATACGCTATTTTCGGGTATTTTTCAATGCTTTTTTACAATTACGTTCACTATTTTTAGTTATTTCATTATTGCATTTTTTATTATCTTTTTCAATAGATGTTTTTTTGCTTTTTTAAAATCGTCGTAACCACTCCTGCGGAAGGCGTTTCTTGGCCTTTTATTAAGTTTTTATTACATTTTTTATTCTAATATATTTATATAGTTTATACTTTTATTTTTTCCATTTTTTGTTTATATTTGTTTTTTCCCTGTTTTATGCATATTTCAGGTTTTGCTCTTTATTTTATGTCATCTCATTTTTTATTTATCATATTTACAAATTTTGCTAAAAGCACTATTTCCCTAAGTTTTTCTGTTTTTGGAATATTTTTTCTTTTTTTGAGTATACTTATAATAAATTTGCAGTTATGTATTGACATTATATATTTTATGCTGTATACTAGTATAAGTTATTACATATCGCGGGGTGGAGCAGTTGGCAGCTCGTTGGGCTCATAACCCAAAGGTCGCAAGTTCGAGTCTTGCCCCCGCAACCAAGACGAACATAAAAGAACTATTACCTATTTTCAAGGTGGTTTCATTTTATGTACAACAAGAAAGCAAGGTTGAAATATACCTTGCTTTTTTTGCATATAAATAACACACAGCCCCATAAAGGAGCTGTGTGTTGTGTCGACTTATTCGTCGAAGTACTAAACACACCTGATTGTCAATCTTTTAAGCATTTGTTATACTCTTATCATCGTTTTTATATTTTCATATTTGCTATCGCCTATTTCAATATGACTATTTGTCTTTTTTACTATCTTTCAGTGGTACTACTTTCAAAGTATACCCCATTGAATACAATAGTTTCATAAGTGTTGATACCCTTGGCGAATTTACGTTTTTTTCTATTCTAGCTATTATTGGCTGTTTTATTCCACTCTTAGCACTCAATTCTCTTTGAGTTAGCATACTTTTTTTCCTTGCCTCTATTGTAGCTTTTATTATGTCCATTTCCAATTGAATTTCTGCTTCCTGTTCTTGCGTAATTTTTAGTTCTTTTTCCACTTCATCCCAGGTTTTAAATCCTTTATTCATAACAGTTTCCTCTCTTTAAAAAATCTTTTAACAGTTTTTTAGCTTTAATAATTTCATTTCGGGGAGTTTTGATCTTGATATATTTTTATTTCATACATAAAAGTTCTCCTTATATCATATTTTATGATAACATATTAGTTATCATAAGTCAATTATTTTTTACACTTTTATTAACATTTTTATATTTTCAAATTTGCTATCGCCTATTCCTGGTACATTTTTTAAGTCTTCGATTTTTTGAAATTTTCCATTTTCTTTTCTGTATTCTATTATTTTATTGGCGGTTGCTTCTCCTACTCCTGGCAGAGTTATAAGTTCTTCAATTTGTGCTGAGTTTATATTTATTTTGCTTTGCCCTTCTGACATATTGTCTTTTCCTTGTGTTATATATTCTTGTTCTTCTTCATTCTTACTTGGTATATATAGTTTTTCTCCATCTTCTAACACATACGCTAAATTAAGCCTATTTACATCTGCTTCCTCTGTCTCTCCCCCAGCAGCTTCTAATGCATCTACTATTCTGGCTCCCTCTTCTAATACTACAACCCCCGGATTATTAATTGCTCCAGTTATGTGCACCGTAATCTGGCTTATATGTGTTTCTCCAGATTGCTCTTCATTGTCATAGTAGCTAACAGTATTTTCCTGTGTTTGTTTGTACATGTATATTCCCACAGTTGTTGCTATTATCACCACTACAACAGCTATTACTATTTTCATTTTTGTACTTATATTTTGCAAAATATTGCCTCCTTTCATTTTTGTATTGAATTTTTATACTTTTTAAGATATGATATACATACATTTTATAGAGGAGCTTTATATGAATTGTTTAAAAAAGATATGTATAACATTGTTTTTATTTTTGATTATTTTTGTAAGTAGCTGCACATCAACTTATGCATCCACCATACCAGACACCTATTCTTCAGCATGTTTACTAATGGAAGAAAGTACTGGAAAAATTTTATATAGCAAGAACGCTAACAGTATAATGTATCCTGCAAGCACTACTAAAATTATGACTGCAATTCTTACTTTGGAAAATTGCAAGCTTTCTGACACGGCTGTTGTAAGCCATAACGCTGTTTTTTCTATTCCTAGCGGATACTCTACCGCAAGCCTTGTAGAGGGAGAAGTTTTAACTATTGAACAGTTATTAAATGTTTTACTAATTCCTTCTGCAAATGATGCAGCCGTTGTTTTGGCCGAACATATTGCAGGATCTGTTGAAGCATTTAGCGATATGATGAATTCTAAAGCTGTTGAGCTAGGCTGTTTAAACACTCATTTTGTTAATCCTAACGGGATTCACAACGAGAACCATTATTCAACAGCATACGATTTGGCTTTAATAGGAAAGTATGCTATGCAATTCCCTACTTTTAAGGAGATCTCTTCTAAGACACGCTATACTTTGCCAATCACAAACGCTTATAGCAAGGAAGATCGTATTTTTAATACAACAAATGATCTTATTAAACCTAATTATAGCTCTTCGCCTACTAATTATTATTACAAATATGCAACTGGCGGAAAGACAGGATATACCGATCCAGCAGGTCAATGTATTGTTGCTACTGCTACAAAAGATAATGTTTCTTTGATTGCAGTCACTCTTCATGGCGATTTTACAGAAGACAATCTTAGTCAAAGAGCTCTTGATTGCAAAGCTTTATTTGAATACGGATTTAATAATTTTTCTATGGTTTCTATTGCCCAAAAAGGCGATGTTGCCTCTAATATGAAGGTGCCTAATGCAACCAAAGATTCTTCGTCTTTGGATTTGCTATATTCGGATGATATTTATGCTTTTGTTCCTAACGGGTTTGATACATCTTCAGTTACTCCTAACATAAAGCTTTCGAGTACTTTTGCACCTATAGCTCAAGACACCGTTCTTGGCACAATTTCTTATGATATTGATGGTTCAAATTATTCTTGTAATTTGTTAGCTTCACACGAAGTTTATAAAAATCAATTTGCAAAAACTGCTATGGAACTTTCTCTTTTACTTATTTTTTTAATATTATTATCTAAGGTTTTGAAACGCAAAAAGCGTAGAAAGAATTATAGAAAAAAGCCAAAAAAATAGGGTGAATTTTATTCCCCCTATTTTAATTATTTGTTTCTGTTTCTACTTTTGGAAATAACTCTTTTACTAGTTCTGCAGTCTTCTTTTTGTTTGCCACATAGATTGATACTCCGTTACACATTTCTGTGGTTCCTGGAACCATTCCTGTTTTTATGTTGTCCGCATCAAACTCTACTGCTGATGGCACATATGCCTTTAGTTTTGTTAAATCCATATTTGTGTTTACGTTTTCGTTCATAATGTCTATTATTTGTTTTAACTTAAATATGTTTTGTATTTTTAAAGTTTGTTTAAGCGTTGCTATGATAAATTCCCTTTGAGTTCTCATTCTTCCCAAATCCTGTTGTCCATAACTTGAAGGATATGTTGAACCATCATTGTTATGTCTGAATCTTAATAGCTGTTCTGCTTTTGCTCCATCTATTAATTGCTCTCCTGCTTTTAAATCAATGTATAGGTTTTGGTCTGTATCTTCTGTGTAATACATATCTATTGGAACATTAAATGTTACTCCGCCTATTGCATCAACTAATTTTATAAGTGCCTTAGTATCTATTATCACATAGTTTTCTAACTCTAAACCTGTTAAATCATTTATTCTATCTATTGCATCTGGTATTTTTGTACCGCTTCTAAATACTGTGTTTATTTTGTAACTTGCTATGTAGTTTGATGTAGCTGTTGTTCTGTCCTTTTTCCCTACATATGTGTCTCTTGGTATTGACATTATAGATGCCTCTTGTGTTTTTGGATTATATGAGGCCACCATGATTGTATCTGCTAGTTTATAATCGTCAACTCCACTTATTCCCATAATTAGCACTTGTATTGGTTGTAAGTTTTCTATTGTTTCTGAGCTTTCTCCAAGCAATGTTGCAAGTAATGCTGACAAGGTGCCTATTCCGCTTTGCTTTTTATTATAAAATCCATATCCTAGGTATGAGGTTCCTGCTATTAGCATTAAGCACAATATTGTTACAACTATTCTTTTTGCTATTCTAGTTGCCGTTACTTTCTTTTTTGGTTTCTCAGTTTTGTTTTTTGCTTTTGGCTTTTTTACTTTTTCTTCTTCTCTTGAATGTTTGCCTTGATTTTTTTCTTTTGCCCTTTTTTCGTTTTTCAATTAAATTACCCCCATAATTTTTTACGTTACCTAGTATATCAAATATATCTTAATTTTTCAACATTATTTGAAGATTAATTTTAATATTATGTTATTGTTATATATTGTTGCTCCAAAGTATGATTGGCTTACAGCATTTACTATTGGATTACTTCCCCAAATTACGCTCATTAGTGATACTATTCCTAGTAAAATATAGATCACAAGTGCTCCTTGCAATATTCCATATATTACTCCTCCTGTTTTATCAATTTGCTTAAGTATTGGTAATTTTGTAATTCCTTTTGCAAATATGCTAATGATGAATAGCAATAATCTTGCAACTATGTATATTGCAATAGCTGTACCTGCTCTCATTATAGTTAGCGTTGTGCTTTTTGCTGTTTGTTCTACTATGTTGTTTCTAGCTTCTGTTGTAGCCTTATCTATTTGGTTATTTATACTATCTGCTAGAGTTGTTGGCATTTGGTCTTCGTTTGTGTTTTCCTCTTTGCTAAAATTCTTTATTAATGTTGTTTCTATTTTTTCGTCTATTTGAGTTTTTTCCATTATTACATTTGATATTGGTTTATACAACATCACTGCTAATACAACTGCTATTGCAAAAGATGCTAACTTTATTAAGCTTCCTGCTAGTCCTCTTGCATAACCTATTATCATAAAAGCTAATAATATAGCTATTAATATTAAGTCTACTATAACTCCCATGTTTTCTCTCCTTTAAAATTTTACTATTTCTATTTTATTTCTATATATAATTCCTGCAATTTCGTTTGATATTACTATTTCTCTTACTTCTTGCTTTGAAGTGTATTTTTTTATCAACCATCCATTTGTATCGACAAAATGAATTTCTGATCCTAAGTTTAATGCTATTTTATCGCCACAACTATAAAGTTCTTTTGTAACTCCTGTAAAGTTATATACACTTTCTTTTAGTGAATTTGTATTTATTATTCTTAATGATGTGTTTGTTTTTAGTAATCCTTTGTTTTCTTCTGTTGTTTTTGTAACATAATTATCTAATTGAATACTCGCAAATGTTACCTTTTCTGTTTTTGTATCAATTTTTGCTATTTCTTTATCTTGATTATCTTTTATAACATGTATTGAATTGTCATACATACAAACAAGTCTGGTTTTATTTTGGTATTTTATATTTAGTATTAAACTGTCTGCCGGAGCTTTATATGTATATATAATTGCGTCTTGATTTTCTTGTTGATCTCCTGAATTTTTTTGCTTTGCTTTATCTATTGATATAATTTTTATGTTTGATTGTATTAGTGTTCCGCTTGTGTTTACTTCTGCATAACTTAGATATTTATTGTCGTCAGATATACTTGATGCAACTGCCACCGTATCAGATAAATAGTTTCTAAATATTTCATTTCCAGAATTGTCTAGTAATATTATTACTGATTTGTACGCTGTTCCTGACACAATTATAGATGTATATCCATTAGCATTAATGCTTACTCTTGATATGTTGCCTTCTAAATCTTTTGTCCACTTAATTGTGTTATCAGAAATCATATAGGCTTTTTGTGCATCCTGTTCTGCTATAAGTAAGTATTTACCATTACTTGCAATTATCGGCTTGCTTATTTCCAACTTTAATTCCGACTCTTTTTTTCCGGTAGAGTTGTATGTTTCTAGCGTGTTTTCTTTTAGTATTGCAATATATTTATAATATGAGAAAATATTTGATTTATCGTAGTCTTCGATGTTTATTGTTTTTAGGTTTTCTTCGTTTATTTCTTTCCTAAGTATTTTCTCGTCTGCAAACTTTCTAAATCCTTCATTGTTGGCATATACCGCATATATTACTATTATTGCAATGCCTATAACTGATAGTATTATCATACCTGTTAGTCTTTTTTTGTTTATTGTTTTCGTATCATTCTTATTAAAATATAGCAAGTTTATTTTTTCTTTTTTCTCATCTTTCTTTTTCATCTTTTGCCACTTTCCTCCTTGCGGTTTTGTGTATCTTTATATTAATTTATATCAGTTTTTTACAGTTTTTGCAATAGGATTTTATTATTAATATAATTTGTATTATTCCAATCGCACCAAATACCGGATACAATACTGTTACAAGGTTTCCAAATCCAATATATGAAATCGGTATTTCTAATACGCAGATTGCCAGTACTGCCATTTTGTATTCATTTTTATTTTTTATGTTTTCTAATGCTCCATATCCTGCTGAAATTACAGATGTTATTATTGCTGTAATTATTGACACTCCATACATTACTTTGTCTATTTGTCCTGATAGTATTGCTAATATTGGCATTTCTACTTTTGATATATCCATGTTGGTTGATAACAACATTTGGTATATTAGTATCAGCATTGTTAGTATTATTATTGATGATATGAAGGATATTATTTTTACATTCTTTTCATGTTTTATGTTTTTACTTATTGATACTATTATCGGTATAAGTATTATGCTGTTATAACTGGTATACAAAATTGCTTTGATGATTGATGGCAAAACTTCACTTTCGGGTTTGATTTTTATTGTTGGCGTACTGTTTTTTATTCCTATTGCAATTATTGCAATTATCATTATTGGCACTATAATTGAGTTAAGTTTTACTATTCCTTCTATGTTTTTCATCAGTATTATATATATTATTGTTCCACTTATTATTGCTGTTATGATTATTGGAATTTTAAATTCCTGTTTAAAAAATGAGCATAAGCCTGCACACATTATCCAGAAAGACGCTAGTAGGAACGTGTTTATTATTTTTTTCACTATGCTTGATACTGTTTTATTTTTTGATATTAGATCCACAAACTGATTGTTGCTATCCACTTCACAGTGCTTTGATATTTTTATAGTCATATAAATTATTGTAGCCGTCATTATTGTTGATATCACAGCTCCCAATATTCCTGCTACTCCATATTTTGCAAAAAAGATATACACTTCTTTGCCTGATGCAAAGCCAGCTCCTATCATAGTTCCGATTATTATAGATATACTTTTTATATTATTTTTCATAAAACCCCCTCATAACACTGTATGAGAGGGTTTGTTTTTTATTACTTATTTTTGTCTTTTTCGCATTTGCCATACTATTATTCCTGCGACTATTATTAATATTGGAAATACTGTGATTATTATTTTTATTACTTTATCCTGTTCTTTGGTTGCTGTATACACAGTAACTCCCGTGTCTTTTCTTAATGTGATGTTATCTGTTCTTTCTGTTAAATATGATATTGAGTTTATAATCATATCCTTGTTATTGTAGAATGTTATGCCTAAGGCTTTTGTTGCCCCTTGTGTTCCGTTTAAAATAACATATAAATCACTTGCAAAGAAATCGTTTGTGCATAATATAAGTTTAGATTGTTTGTCTTCTCCTATATTTTTTGTGATCGATGCGGCCACTACACTATTTTCACCATCCTGGTCTGATTCAGTTCTTGATGCTGTCGTTATTGATACATCATTTCTTAAGAAAGTGCCACTAGATGTTGTTAAAAGATTTTCTGTTGTTACTCCTAAAGCTTCTAGTTCTTCGTCCGATTTGTAGTTTATTCTTCCACAGTTCATGAATGCAACTGCTCCATCTGACGCAATGTATTTAGTTATGCTTGATGTAGCATTTATTGTTGGTAATACAAAATTTGGATATCCATTTAACATTTTTTTGTCGTTAGTCTCAAAGATTATTCCTTCTGATATTGAAACTCCATACAAATCCAATATTGAGTTAAAGTTTGTCAACTCTGCTTTTCTGTAATTTGGCTCTGCCAATATCATCATGTTACCACCATTATTTATGTAGTTTACTATTAAGTCTTTTTCATATTCAGAGAAGTCCTCTTGCAAAGATGTTAGTACCAGTACATTACAATCTGCTGGAATTTCTCCCTTTACTAATAAATCTAAATCTTCTACTTCATTCGCTTCATTTTTTAGCAATTCTTTTGCAGTTTGGAAAGCATTGCTATAAACTATATGATTTGTTACAAAATATATTTTTGGATTGCTTTCTAGATTTACATCTAATATTGCATTTGTAAGCGCTTGTTCTGTTGTGTCAATAGTGTCATATGTTGTATAGTCTGTTGTGTATAAATCACTTGTAGCCAATGCTTTTTTTCTATCTTCATTTTCTATAATTATTAGCTCTTTATTGACTTGACCTATTCCATATTCCGTTTCTAAGTCTGGTCTTGTTGTCACATCTGTTAAAACTTCACAAGTAATATGTGAATTTTCTCTATTATACAAATCCGCAAAATCTTTTACGTCATCCATATTGTATAATATTATTTTTGTGTCTTTGCTTACACTTTTTATTTTGTCTTTTGATTCCTGAGAAAGTGAGTATAATTTTTCTTGTGTTAAATCTACATCTGGAATATTTAATTTATCTATAAGTATGTTTAATCCTACACACAATGCTACTATCACTAACATTAGTAATATTGTTACTAATAAATTTCGCAAAATTCTTGCGCTTTTGATGTTTTCTTTTAATTCTTTTTTCATGCCTATTCCCCCTTTACTTTACAAGTTTTCTTCTTTTCATAACAATCATTGTTAGTATTACAAACATTGTTGTTATTAGAAGCATCTGTATAGTTTGGGTTATTGAGAATACTCCTGATAAAAATGATGAAAACTTCGCCATTAGTGATAGCCCCTCTAATCCACTTGTTACTGTTGGTGCAAGCCATGTTAGTATAAATGCTGCTATTGTTATTACTCCAGCTACTATTTGATTTTCTGTTAAGCTTGACATGAACATTCCAAACGCTATATATGCCATTGATATTAGTAAGAATCCAAACATTGCCGTTAATGTTGCCGGTACATCCGGTGTTTTAAATACGCATAAAATTCCGAAATATACAAATGTTAATAGTTCTGCAATTACTGTTACTAGCACTCCTGCGAAGAACTTTCCAAGTGTTATTTCCACCATACTTCTAGGAGATGTCATTAATAGTTGCTCTGTTCCATTTTTTCTTTCTTCTGCAAACATTCTCATTGTTAGAAGTGGTATCAAGAACACAACTCCATACATTACAACATATCCAAAAACATATTGAAATGTTGATGCTCCTTGGTATATTGTTGTTATATAGAATATTAAACTAAATATTGCTAGGAATAATCCTATAAATACATAGCCGATTGGCGTTAAGAAATATGATTTAAATTCTTTTTTTAATACTGCCCACATTACTTATTTTCCCCCTTTTTGTTTTTTGCTTTTTTAGGAGTTACCTTTTCCTCTGCTTTCACTTTACCTTTTTTATTTTCTTTCTTTTTTTCTTGTGATTTTTTCTTTTCTTCTATTTGCTTTTCCGCCTGTTCTTTTTGTTTTCTGTCTATTTCCTTAGTGTTAGTATCAACCAATGTTAAGAAAGCATCTTCTAGCGATTTTTCTGCTTTCTTCAATTCAAATATTGTTATATCGTTTTTAGGCAATACGTCAAATAGTTGTTTACGCAAGTCAACATCGGCATTTGATTGAACCATGTATTGCTTAGTTCCGTCATCATTATCTTTTACTTGTTTACATTCAAGCATTCCAGTAATTTGTTCTTTTATTTTTTCCATATTATTGTTTTTGTCTTCTACTGTTAATAATATTACGTTCTTCTCTTGAACCTTTTTCTCCAAATTTTCAGGAGTGTCTATTGCTATTATTCTTCCTTTATTTATAATGATGACTCTTTCACATATTTGACTCACTTCTGACAATATATGTGAACTTAATATTACAGTGTGGTCTTTTCCTAGTTTTTTTATAAGTTGTCTAATTTCCGTAATTTGTTTTGGGTCTAGTCCAACTGTTGGTTCGTCTAGTACAATCACTTCTGGATCTCCTATTAGTGCTCCTGCAAGACTTACCCTTTGCTTATAACCTCTTGATAGATTTCTAATAAGTTTGTTAGTCACCTCTAGAAGTCCTGTCTCTTCAAGGACTTTTTCTACTTTTTCTTTCTTTTCTTTATGTTTTATTCCTTTTAGTTCTGCCATGTATGTTACAAATTCTCTTGGTGTTAAGTCTGTATATAATGGTACTCCCTCTGGCATATATCCTATTTGCCTTTTTGCTTTAGCAGATTTCTTCTGGACATCATAGCCGTTAACTTCTATTGTTCCTTCATTTGGTTCAATAAAACCTGTTATCATATTCATTGTTGTACTTTTTCCAGCGCCATTTGGGCCTAAAAAGCCAACAATCTCTCCGTCTTTTACAGTAAAGCTGATATTATCAACTGCTGTAAATTTTCCGTACTTCTTTGTGACACCTTTAACTTCTATCACTTGTTTTTCCTCCAATCTATTATTTCCCTAAGTTTATATGTACTATATCACTATAAAAATATTACTGCAATATATTTTTTCTTATTTCACAAAATTTTCACAAACAGTTAACATTTTGTGCATTGTATGTGGAAAACCACAAAAATTGAGCCAATAGTTTACCTATTAGCTCTGCTTTTTTATTCATTTCCTTTTGGAATTATGGTTATTTTTAAATTTGGAAATATCTTTTCTATGTTTTCATTCGAAAATGCCTTGTTTTGGAATATCTCGATTGCTGTATTATTACTAATGTAGTTTTTGCCTTCCATTTCTTCTTTCATTCTTATTTTGTATACTGTTATTCCCCAAAATGTTAATATTATTTCTAATGAAATTGCTATTGTTATTATTATATCTACAATTTTTATGATCTTATTTGGTTTTTTATCCAATATTTTGTCCAACCATTTTTGTACAAGTTCAATAATTATTACAGTTAGTATTCCACAAAGTATTGATGTAAGGACGCAAGCTCTACCATTTAAGTTAAATTTTATTTCTGAATAGTTCCAGAATGTCGCTCCTAGTATTCCTTCAAACAAGAAGCTAATAGCATATTGTATCGCTGTTACCAGAACAGCTCCTAATATAAACAATTTTACTTTATGTCCTTTATATTTTTTTAATACTGCAATATCTATTCCTGCTACTATTCCATATATTATTGCCAAAGGTCCTAATATAAAGCCTTTCTTGGTTATCACAACCCCATATATAAATTCTGCCAGTAAACCAACTATGCTAAAAATAATTACATACCATAAATATTTGTGAAAATTATTATTTTCTTCTTTTACTGTACTGGTAGTGATTTTCTCCTTTTTATTGGATTTTTCATTTTCTTTTTTCATTTGATATCTCCTAAAATTTATTATAATTTATTTATATTTTATACTAATTATAATATAATTTACAATATTTTTTATTTTTTTGCAATGTTTTTTTGTTTTTTTATTGACAAATTGCTTTTTGAGCATTATAATAAATATTGCATTTGATTTGGGTCAGTAGCTCAGTTGGATAGAGCACAGGCCTTCTAAGCCTGGGGTCGGGGGTTCGAATCCCTTCTGGCTCACCAAAAAAAGAAATCACGGCGTTAGCTGTGGTTTATTTTTTTGCGTTTGTTTTGAGGGATTCGAAAAGGAGGATTAGAAAAATGTCCGGGTGGACATTTTTCCCGACGCGGCTCGGCGAATCCCTCCTGGCTCACCAAAGTAAAGAAGTATCTGTAAGAAACAGATACTTCTTTTTTGTTTAAATTTTAATTAGATTTGAAAAGAAATTTTCTTTTTATGCATTTAAAAATGCTTCATATGCTCTATGTGCTTGATATATATCGTATTTACTTGTTACTTCATATGGTGAATGCATTGATAATACTGGAATTCCGCAGTCCAATACTTCTACACCTTTATTTGCTAGAATGTAAGCAATGGTTCCGCCTCCACCTACATCTACTTTTCCAAGTTCAGCAACTTGATATGCAATGTTGTTGTTTTCGAATACGTTTCTTACATATGCAACAAACTCTGCATTTGCATCAGATCCTCCTGATTTTCCTCTTGCTCCCGTATATTTGTTTACACCAACACCTTTGTTTAAGAATGATGCATTGTTTAATTCTGATACTTGTGAATAGATTGGATCAAATCCTGCATCAACATCTGCTGATAGCATCTTAGAATTGCAGAACATTTTATCTAATAAGTTTGGTCTGTTTACTCCTAATTTGTTTAATATTTCTGACATAAATGTACTAAACACATTTGATTCCATTCCTGTATTTCCCATACTTCCTATTTCTTCTTTATCAGCAAATATGCATACTGCTGTTTTCTTAGGATTTTGTACATTTAACATTGCTGTCAATGAAGTATATACACAAACTTTGTCATCTTGTCCATATCCTACAACTAAGCTTTCATCAAATCCTAAGCTTCTGCATTTTAGTGCTGGAACTAGTTCTATTTCTGCACTTAAAAAGTCTTTTTCTACTATGCCATATTTTCTATTGATTATATTTAATATGTTTAGTTTTACTTTTTCTGAAGCTTTTTCGTCATTGTATGGAATGCTTCCTATTAATAGATTTAAATTCTCTCCTTCTATTCCATCTTTTAGTTTTTTCTCCATCTGGTCTTGCGCTAAGTGTGGTAATAAGTCTGTTATTGTAAATATTGGTTCGTCATCTTTTTCTCCAATATTTATTTCAACTTTTTCTCCATTTGTTTTTACTACTACACCATGTATTGATAAAGGAATTGCTGTCCATTGATATTTTTTTATTCCTCCATAGTAATGTGTTTTAAAATATGCAAATCCATGATCTTCGTAAACTGGATTTGGTTTCAAATCTAGTCTTGGAGAATCTGCGTGTGATCCTACAATGTTAATTCCATTTTCTATACTTTCTTCTCCTATTACTGCTAAAAATAAGTTTTTACCTTTATTTATATAATAAACTTTATCTCCTGCTTTTAGAGTACTGTATTCTGAAATTTCTTTGTATCCGTTTTCTTTTGCTATCTCTGTAGCTCTTTTTACTATTTCTCTTTCTGTTTTTGCTTCATTTAAGAATTTCATATATCCATCACAATAATTAAATATGTTTCTTCCTTCCTCTTCAGAAACACTTTCCCAACCATTCTTTTTATTATTGAATAGTTTCTCTATTAGTTCTTCTCCTTGAGTTTTCTCTGACATTTTTATCAACCCTTTCTTAACTTTTTTGATAGTATATCATTATATTGTTATTTTTTCTAGTTATTATAAACAAATTTATAATATTTATTTATTATTTTGAATATTATTTACAAAATATATTTTTTGTAGTTTAATATATTTATCTTAAAATCGGAGATTTATACAAATGAGCAAACAAACTAACATTCAAACCAAAGATGAAGAAATAATCGAGGAACGACAGATTTTTAATGATGCCGAGGAAATTATAACTTTGGCTTGTAAAGATATAGAACATCAAAAGAAGTTAAAGTCATTTTTACTTCTTTTAATTCCGCTGTTTATTTTTGCCATTCTAGTCGGGATTTTATCTACAGTTTTTGCTTTGATAAATAGAGATAATGAAACTATTTTTAGTGGTATTTCAATTCAAGGAATTGATGTCTCTAATCTAACTATTGATGAAGCTAAAAGGAAGGTTTCTTCTATTATTGGCAATCACATCTCAGAAGAGATTTCTTTACAGCATAACGATTTTCAGACAGTCATTCTTCCAGAGCAGTTTGGAGTTAGCTTTGACGTTGACAGTGCTGTTGAACAAGCTTATTCTATTGGAAAATCTGACAGTTTAATTAAAAATAATTACACTATATTATCATTATTGCTTAAAAATTATAATATCTCGCCAAGTATTAATTATGACGAGGATTTACTAAATTCTCTTATAGATAGTATCAACGCTCAACTACCGGACAGAGTTGTTAATTCTGGATATTCTATTGATGGAACTAATTTAATTATCACTTCCGGAAAAGACGGAATTTTAATTTCAAGTTCTGATTTAAAAGACGAAATATTATCCTTCCTTAATGACATCAGTTCAAAGAATGAAACAATTAATATTCCTGTAAATAATGTTGGTGCAGAACCTATAAACTTAGATGCTATTTACAAAGATATATTCAAGTTGCCTGTTGATGCATCGTATACAACAAATCCATATGTTGTATACCCTTCTTCTAATGGACTTGATTTTGCAATTTCTATGGAAGAAGCAAAAGCTATAATTTCTAATCAGCAAGACGAATATACTATACCGTTGAAAATAACATATCCTAACGTTACTACTAACCAAATTGGTAATGAGCCTTTTCCTGACTTGTTATCACAATTCTCTACTTCTTTTACTAGCAGTGGTTACAACAGATCTAATAACATTATTTTGTCATCAGCAAAGTTAAACGGCCTTGTTTTAATGCCTGGCGAAGAATTTTCGTACAATCAAGCAGTTGGTCAAAGAACAAGGGCTGCTGGTTTTAGGGAAGCTGGGGCTTTCTCTAATGGAAAAGTTGTCCAAGAAGTTGGTGGTGGTATCTGTCAAGTTTCATCAACTTTATATAACGCAGTATTATATGCAAACTTAGAGATTGTAGAAAGAACAAACCATTATTTCAATCCCGGATATGTTAAGGCTGGATTAGATGCTACTGTTTCTTGGGGTGGTCCTGATTTCAGATTTAGAAACAACAGAAACTACCCTATTAGAATTGTTACAGACACTTCTGGCAAGAAATTAAAGGTATATATATATGGTCTAAAAACAGATGATGATTGCACTGTTGTTCTTGATCCTAGATATATTTCTTCCGTTCCATACAAGACAACTTATCAAAATGATGCTTCTTTAGCTACTGGGGAAACGCGTGTTGTCTCAAGCGGTTCTAACGGTTGCAAAACTGCAACATATAAATATGTATATGACAAAAATGGAACTTTGATTTCTTCCGAGTGTATATCACGAGATACTTACAGTCCTCACAACAAAGTAGTCGCAGTAGGGCCATAATTATAAGAACAGAAATGAGTAATTTCATTTCTGTTTTTATTTTTATAATCTGTCAATAAATTTCTTTTTTATTTCATATGACGAATGTACGTAAATTGATAATGTTATACTAATATTAGAATGTCCTAATATTTCGCTTAACGATTTTACATCCATTCCTACTCTTATGCATCTTGTTGCAAAAGTGTGCCTTAAACAATGATAATTTTTATACTGAAGTCTGCATTCTCTAAGTACCTTTTTGTATGTATATCTGTATCCAATTGGTTCAACAAATCTATCTGATCTGCCAGTTAATATGTAATCATCATTTTCATAATATCTTTTCATTTCTTTTAATTTTGCAAACAGTTCCCTTGCAATCGGAATTTTTCTAATTGACTGTTTTGTCTTAGGATTTGTGATTACAACCTTCGTATCATCCTTATCAACATACACTCTTTGCAATGTATGTGTTATATTAATTAATTTGTTTTCAAAATCTATGTCTGACCATTTCAATGCACAGGTTTCCCCTATTCTCAAGCCCGCATACAGACTTATATATATTCCCAATTCTTTGATATCTTGCGATTTATTAAGATGTCTCTCTAGTTTTAGTCTTTCTCTGTCAGTAAATATTTCTATTTCCTTCGGATCTACCAAAGGTAATGTCATTAAATCCAATTTAAAGTCAAAGTCATATTTTCTTTCTGCATATCTTAAAATTGATTTTAAAATTACTCCTATCTTCCTTGTTGTTTTGTTTGCCAACCTGCTTTGCAATTCCTCCACAAATTGATTAAAATTATAGTCAACGAAAAACTCTAATGTTTTTCCATAAAAGCTCCTCTTCAAAAATCTGTCTATTGAAAATTTGTAGTTTGAATATGTTGACTCTTTAATCCTTGGTTTTTTGTACGATAACCATTCTTCACATAATTGATCAAATAAAATTGAATTTTTTAGTTCTTTTTCCATTACGTATCTTTCTCCTTCCTTTTGTTATGTTTATTCTATTGTACAATATTCAAAACATAATGTTTTGCTTTTTTAAAAAATTTTTTATTTTTCTTTGTACATTATAAATCTTTTTTGACTTCAAGGTAAAAGTCTACAGTATTTTATTCCAAAAAAAAAATAGTAGCATAAACTACTATCTCTTTTTAGTTCTCACATATTAAATATTATCTATACGCTTCTTCATGTTGTTGCTGGATTTTTCCTTTGTTCTACCCAATCTTTGAATAATTTGCTCGATGTCTTTTCTGCTTTTTGAATCCCTTTTCTGTCATATTAAAAGAGATTAGCTTTGCTAATCTCTACTTTGGTGCGAGTGTCGTAGTAATCTACAACTTTCTTACAAAGACGATTGATATAAGAATCAATCTCTAATCAATTATAACACATTTTGTTATTAACTTAATATTAAATTAATCCCAATAAAAATAATATAGCAGTTAATGATAAACTAATAGCTAAAATTATAAATATAGTTTTGTGATTTTCTTTCTTTTCTAATTTTTGATTTTTAATTTTGCTTAAATCATATTTATCTTTTAATGTAACATTGTTAGAATCTTGTATTGTTTCGGGAATATTTATTAATGAACTTAGAAAAATTAAGTACTCATCTTTTCCTTGCTGATTAACTAATATGGGTGTTTCATTATTTGATTTAAGTTCTCCAGTAGCTAAACCAGAAGCAATATCAACGGTCCCTTCTTTCTGTGTATAAGACTTAAATGAAAGTGGATTTTCTTGACCAAATACGGATAACCAAGTTTCAATTATCATATTTTGACCATCTCTATAATGATTAAATCCAAATCTAAACATCAAATCTCCTATATAATATTTTAAAATCCTTCCATTATTTTTCTTCTTATATGAAGAAAATTTATTGGATTCAAGCCATTCATTTACAAATCTCTCATAATAATCATAACCTTTATCAGTTGTATCAATGATAAACTTTGTTCTTTCTCCTACACCTGCTTTTTGCATTTTTATTTGTGGAACTAATAATAACTTAACACACCATATTGTAAATATTATAACACTTAAAATACAAATTCCAGTAAAAATATAAACTCCTAACATTATACTATTACCACCTTTCTGTTAAATTATAACATATAACAAATTATATTTTCAACAAAATATTTTTTTATTTTTTCTAACTCTGATAATTTTATCTTTTTAGATAAGTTTGAGATATACACATCATTTGAATAATTAAAGGATTGATTTTCGTATCCGTCTGTTCGTTTTAGTTCGAACAGATACGTCATCTGGTGCAGCTGAAGGGATTCGCGAGCCGCGTCGGAAAAAATGTCCACCCGGACATTTTTCTTTTCCTCCTTTTCGAATCCCTTTTCTGTCATATTAAAAGAGATTAGCTTTGCTAATCTCTACTCTGGTGCAGCTGAAGGGATTCGAACCCCCAACCTTTCGGTTCGTAGCCGAATGCTCCATCCAATTAAGCTACAGCTGCATAACAATATTATTATACAATCTTTATGTTCTTTTTTCAATAGTTTTTTTCAGTTTCTTTAATTTTTGTAGAAATACACAACATAAAATCTTTATTACATAATCTTATCGTCTTTTTTTATATCATTATATACATTTGTATCTAAGAAATCTTTATATTTCTCTGTATCTTTTCTTATATTACTTGCACAAATATTATATTTTTTCCTCTCTTCATCTACTACTACGTTTTGTATATGTAAGTAATCTGCAACACATTTTCCATATTCCTCACTACTGTAAAAATGTGTTACTGGGATTCCTTTTATTTCATTTTCTAAATATTTCATTTGTATATTTACACTTTCATTGTCTAAACCATATTGCTTTGGGCTGTCAAAAGCTTTTATTACTTTTACTCCTGGGAATTTTTCCTTTACCCACTTCTCCTTTGTGTCTATATCTATATCAAATTGAGGAGTATCATATATTACAACATAAAAATCATCTACATCTTTTAATGCAGTTTCTATTAAGTATTCATGCCCTTTGTGAAATGGTGCAAATTTTCCTATTGTAAAGCCTATTTTTTTCAATTTATTCTCTCCTCTCTATATTTCTCCTGTACTATTATACTACAATTCTATTAATTTTTCCATATTATGTTTACAAAAATGTTGCTTTTTGTTATAATCTTTTCATTAGAATGGAGGATTTTGTATGGAATTAATTAAGGTTGGAGAAAAAACTTATTATATAAAGAATCCCACAAATATTGGTATCTATAAAATTGATGAAGAAAACGTTGTTCTAATAGATTCTGGGAACGACAAGGAAGCCGGTAGAAAAATTTTGAAGATTATAAACGAACAAGGTTGGAAAGTAAAAGCTATTATAAGCACTCATTCAAATGCTGACCATATTGGTGGTAATAGATATATTCAAGACAAAACAAATTGTGATATATATACTTATAATATTGAAGGAAGTTTTACTCAGTTTCCTATACTAGAGCCTTCTTTTCTATATGGTGGTTATCCTTTTAAGGATCTTAGACACAAGTTTTTATTAGCAAAAGAGTCTAAGGTTTCTAACATAGAAAACAATTTGCCAGATGGCTTGGAATATTTTATGCTTAGAGGGCATTTCTTTGATATGATTGGAATTAAAACTGCTGATAACGTTTTCTTTTTAGCAGACTCTTTATTTAGTGAGGAAACTATAACTAAATATCATTTGTTTTTTATTTATGATGTTAGAGAATATCTTAACACTTTAGATTATTTGCAAACTTTAGATGGCTCATTGTTTATTCCTGCTCATTGCGAGGCAACAAAGGATATCGGTTTTTTAATAGAATTGAATCGATCAAAAGTCAAAGAGATTATAGAAAAGATATTTAACATATGCAAAGATGATGTTACTTTTGAAGATGTTTTGAAACAGGTCTTTGATTCTTACAACTTATCATTAAATACTACTCAATATGTATTAATTGGAAGTACTATTAGATCGTATTTGTCTTATTTATTTGATGAGGATAGAATTACTTATGAATTTAAAGATAATAAAATGCTATGGCATCAAAAATAATTTAGAGGGGCTTTATTCCCCTCATTTTTTATATTCTTAGTACATTTCCTGGATATATTAAATTTGGATTTGCTATTCGATTTAACATTACAATTCTAGCAATGCTTACACCAAATCTTCTAGATATTCCCCATAATGTATCTCCTCTTTTTACAACATATAGTCTGTGCGACATATCATAACTAGATGTCGGAATTCTTATTATTTGCCCGACATATATTAAATTGACATTTTGAATGTTGTTTATCGACGCAAGAGTTGCTACTGTTGTTCCATATTTCTGTGCTATTTTCGAGAGTGTATCACCATATTGAACCACATATATCTGCGTTATATTGCTTGACGGGTCGCTGGTCGGAACAATTAAAGTATCTCCTGCATAAATTAGGTTTGGATTTGCTATGTTATTCAATTCAACCAGTCTTTCAACTGTTGTATTATATTCTATTGCAAGTTCTGATAAGGTATCTCCATATCGAATTGTTATGGTTGTATATCCCTCATTTTCATCTGGTTTATCTGTTGGAACATCTGGAACTTCAGAAGTATCATCTAAAAATACTTCATTTGTAAATTTATCACGGTCAACATATGATGATATTCCAGGAACTTCTCCCCTATCTGTATATTGCCAACCAGCCCAATTGCTCCAATGCTCTCGTACAGTCGGCTCTGATACCTCATATTGCGCTACCCATAACGGGTATGTCGCCAGATTTGATTCAAATGTACTATTTGCATTATATTCATCACTATATATAATTACATCTTTGCCGCTTACATTTTTCACAGTTTGCATAAATGTTAATGCTAT